>Ga0302285_10002160_pt1 | contig 10999 bp, 12 predicted proteins | sample III_Fen_E2_2_FD_200455 | JGI IMG/M metagenome (GOLD analysis project Ga0302285, IMG submission 200455) | Peat permafrost microbial communities from Stordalen Mire near Abisko, Sweden - III_Fen_E2_2 | ecosystem: Environmental > Terrestrial > Soil > Wetlands > Permafrost | place: Sweden: Abisko...
TAGTGGTGGTATTGGTTTTAGTGGTTTATTAACAATATTATTTATTGCTCTTAAATTACTGGGTGTGATTAGTTGGTCTTGGCTATGGGTGTTAAGTCCATTATGGATTTCAATGATACTTGCTATTTTTATTATTATTTTAGTAATTATTATAGCAGTAATATTTAATGATAATTAATAAATTAACATATTTTTGTAACAAAAAAGACTACTTATTTGGTAGTCTTTTTGTTTTTATTTATTTCCAATACAAGAACATATATATAATATAATAACTAATATAATCCACCCCATATTATTTATTTTGATTTATTAATGATTGAATAATAGCGGCTCTACCAGTCGGTGCTGTATGTTTTACAATTGTTTCAATTGCTTGTTTACTTAATCCAGTGGCAATAGCTATATTTTTTACAGCACTAGGAGTTACTAATGAAGATGTAATAGTTGGTAATATTTCACTCCAACTTAAACCTTTTCCGTTAGAACTATTAGATTTTGTAGCTATATTTCTTACAGCTTCTGATGTTCTAAAGTTTTCTGGTTTTATACCAATCGTTGTTAAAAATTCATCAACAGTTTTACCATCTAATCCTTTTTGAGAAAATAGTGTTTCTAATTTTCTGGCAACATTATTTAATTCTGATGTATTCTTAAATTTTACCTTTCCAAAAATATCTTGTATTCCGTTAGTTAAATTTTTAGCAGTTGAATATTGGGAATTAATTTCGCTTAATTTATCGGTTGATTCATTTACAGCATTTTTTAATCCAGTATGTAAATCGTTAGCTAAATTATTATACGCTGCTCTATCTGGGTCAATTGATGAAGAAAATTTTGATGTTTCTATTTTTCTAATTATTTCACTAACTTTTTTACCATCTGTTACATTAATACTATTAATTTCAGTTAATAATTTTTTAGCTCTATTTTGTATATTTTTATTAAGTATTTCTGAGTTTGATAAATCAAAACCATTTTCAGTTACCTGTATACTATTTTTTTCTAAAGCAGATAAAGAATTTTTAGCTAATATTTCTGGTTTAATATCTGTTGTTTGTAATGATTCTAGTCCTTTTTTATACATCTCACTAGCATTTTTATTTATTTTTGATACTCCATTAATAATCGTCTTAGCATTATTTTCCAATACAGATTCTTGACCATTTTTTGATATTTGTTGTGATATTTTAATAGCTTCTTGTGGGTTAGAAACAATTTTATTAAGAGCATCAGAAGAAACACCAGATAAACCAGAACCTAAACCAGTAAATAATCTACCAACAATACTGGTGACTGGTTTTAAAACTTTACCTATACCAGGTAATAATAATTCTGTTCCAGCGGCAATGGCACTATTTTTATTTATAGTTCCTTCTTGTGCTGAAGCGATAGCACCAGATGTGGCAACTCTAGATAATAATCTTGTTGCCAATGGAAGTGATTCAGTGGCTTTTACAAGTTTTGTTTGTGGTAAAGCAAACTCTGCTACTTGTGCTGCAAATTTACCAGCACCTTGATAAGGATTAGTAGCTTCAGTAATTGAACCTGGAGTTATATTATTTTTGCTTTCAATAATATTTTGTAGTTGCTGTGCTGAAGATTTTTCAGGAAATTTCATTCCTAATGCTTTTAGTGGTGCTTGAATAACTTTTTCACCCAAAGAAGATGTTCCTTTAATTAATGAGGGAACTTCTTTTGTAGCACCAAGTAAAAATTGACCAGTTTTTTGAAGTAAGTTTTGTTTTGGTTGTAATACTTGTGTTTCTGGTTTAATACCTAATTGTTTAGCTACAAATTCCACATCAGACGGTGTTGGATTACCATTAAAATTTACTTTTTGACCATTAGAAAATGTTATAATAGACATATTTTATTTTGTTACTGTATAAGTTATACCACTTGGTGTTTGTCCTGAATTATTATCTGTTGACGTTGATGTTCCTGATAAACCATTAACAATATCTTCAAGTGCCTTTTTAAATTCATCTTCACTTTGAGAAAGATTTAATTTAGATGACGCATCAGCTAATAATTTTCTTTCAGCATCAGAAACCTGTCCTTGTCCTTTTAAGTATTTAACATTATCTAATGATATAAGAGATTTAAGATTATCAAATTGTATTTGAAAATTAGCTGGTTTTGTTCCAGGAATATATTGTAAACCAAACAAACGACTCATTCCCACAGCAGATGTTCCTTGACCAGAATTAAATTTATTTAATAATTCTTGTGCTGATGTTAAAGCACTTGTCTTTAATTCACTAGCATTAGCACTTTCTTGTTTATTAGCAACAATACCAGCAACTTCAGTTTGTAGTGCTTTAGGAACATTATTAATTTTAGTTTGTCCATTAGCAATTAACGTAGCCCAGTTTTCTGCTGGTGTTCCGTTTGTATTAGTTGTTGGTGTAACTTTTCTTTTTGTAAATTGACCAGCCTGTGCCATTAATCCATCTTCAACGGTAGCAAATTTTACATAATTACCACCTTCCTTTGCTGGTCTAGCAGTTCCCTTGGTAACACCAGGGTGTGAATCTTGATACGACTGTGTCCAAGTAATTCCGCCAAAATTATTATTTTTTAATGCCACATTAGAAGTTCCACCTTTAGATTCTTTCTTTAAAATTCCTAACATTTCTTCCCATCCAACACCAGTTTTACCAGCAACGTTAATAACGTCTTGTGCTGTAATGTTACTACCAGACATATTATTAGCAATATAGTTTTCAAGGTCGGTTTTACTTTCTAATTTACCAACGCTATTAATTGAATCTTGAACGGATTTAATATATGCTTTTTGTTGTTCTGGTGTTCCTACTGCGTTATATGTAGTCCAATCATAAGTATTTCCACTAGGTGATGTAATTTTTGAACCATCACTTACTAAATTACCATTAGAATCTTTATATTCACCAGTGGTAGGATTGAATAATAATGGCTTGCCTTTTTCGTCAAAGTTTGTTGTGCTTTCAGTCCAAGTTCCTTTATCTCCCATAAACATAGAACCAGCTTGAATAGCGGAAGCATAATCTTTTGAATTTAAAATATTCTTTAATGTTGTGGCATCAGCACCATTTTTTGAAGCAACTAACATAACGTCAGCTATATTTTTTTTAGTTTCTTTTTCAGTAGCAATATCAGCTACTTGTTTATTATAAACTAAAGCTAAATCATCTGCTCTTTTTTTATCAGCAGAACTTAAATCATTATAAGAATTTGAAAGTTGTTGAAGCTTTAATTTTAACTCATTTTCTTTACTTTCATATTGTAAATCAATAGTATCTTTAGCTGACTGCTTAGCCGCTGTTAAGTTTCCTTGTAGAGCAGTTAAAACAGTAGCAGTATTTCCATAGTCAACAGCATATTTTTTTTGTAGTAATGCTTGACGACCATAAATAGAAGAAGCACTAGCTACCCTTCCTTCCTGATTTATATTTGCTGTTTCATACTTAGCCTTATTATTTGCCATTTCAGTATTTAAGTCAGCGATATCTTTTTGTATAGTTGGAACACCTAATAAATTTTCTTGTGTTTTTAAATCTGTTCCCTTTTTACCTGTGTCAGTAATTAAATTATTAACATCTGTTGTTAATGTGTTTTTTTTATCTAATTCGGTTTGTCTTTGTAGTTCTTGTTCTTGATAAACTTTAGCGGCATCACTACCAGCACCTAAACCAGACATAACAGAATTTGTAACTGTTTGGTCAGGTGTAAGTGGTTTAATAGGAGCTGGAACATTAGCACCAACTATACTAGAACTTGGGACACTTGTTGGTAAGTTTAAGCTAGGTGCTTTAATTTCAGTAGCACCACTGTAATTCTTTTGTAGAGTTGCTACATCAGGAATTTTTTGATTTGTAGTAGCATCGTAAACATCAGTTCCAATGCGATAAATATTAGCCATAATTTTATTTTAAATTTTAGTTACTTTACAAAGTGGTATGAAATCGTAATATATCATACTTCCTGGCTCAGCGAAATAATTTAATGACGGTTGATATTTAAAACCGTTTAATATTAAATCTGTGTTAATTAAAGTTCCTGTTGTATGACTTCCTGAAAAAGTAGAACTCCAGGTATTATTAGATAATGTAAAGTAAATATATGTGCTTCCTGTTAGATTAAAATATATAACACCACTATCTAAATAAGTTGAACTTAAACTGAGTCCACCATAAGTTGATGGTATCCTTACTCTTAAAGGTAATGCTGATTCATTAGTAGATATTACTTCCATTGTGATATTTATACCACTATTAATATAGACTACTACTGGGCAATAAATATAGTTACCAGAATTAACGCAATAAGAAGTTCCAAAACTAAATGGTGTTGATGATGTTCCATATACGATAGGACTTTCCCCATCTGTTATATAAAAATTACCAAAACCACTAACATAACCACTTAAAGTCCACGCATTATTACTTGATGAATAAGTATAAATATCAGTGTTATCTTTTGTATATTTATCTCCGTTTGATGGTGATGAAGGAAATGACATATTATGTTTGGTCTATCCACGCTGTTCCATTTGAACGGTAAAGCGTATCAGTTGTTGTTAAATAAAAAAATTTATCTGTATTGGTTGATGCTGATGGGAAAGACGTTCCTTTAGTTTGTGACATATTTCCACCACCACCGCCAACTATTTGCCAAGTGTTATTGATTCTTATGTATTTATAATAGGTAGTTCCATCATAAACATTAAATTCTTCACCTTCAATTGCTGGTCTTGATAAATATCTAGTTAATTCTGTTGATGTCATTATATAAGTTGGAATAACATTGTAAGATTTTATTTTTATAGAATTAACACCATCGTGATTGTGTGTATTTATTTCATTCATATTTATGGAATTAATCTAATAATTTTAAGTCTTGGTGAACTCTGGTTTATACCTTTTAATTCTATTTTAATTTGTAAATCAATAATATCTGTAATAAGATATGGTATTTTAATTTGTTTAATAGCACCAGAATTAGTATAAGATATTTCTTTTGGTGTTGACCAAGCAGAGTTATCATCGTATCTATAAGATATTCTAAATCCTTGACCAGTAACAAGTGGTCTTAAAAATGATACAGATAATTCTTTTGTGGTTCTTTTTGAATATGTATCACCATAAGCAAATAGACCAGTAATTATATTTGGTTCATAATTATCATAAACAAAATAACCAGGATTACCAGATTCAGTAGATGCTACATATAATAAACTTTCAATTTCATAATTTGTAATATCTGATGAAGTGTTATACTTAGAAGAACTAATAAATATATTTTTACCGAAAGGAATAATAGAACCTATTTTCCCAAAAGAAGCACCGCTTTTATCTGTTGTTTCTCCATAATAACTAATATTTTTTTTAGTTATTTTTTTAGTATCAATATTATATGACATTAAATAATTTTTAACATCACTTATTCCTAATATAGAAATAGAAAATAATAATTCTCTTTTATAAATAGATGTTGAATTAACCTGAAAACTGTTTAAGCCATAATTAAATAAATAATATTGGTCAGATAATTGTTCAGGAAATTTAATAGGATTCGAAAAAGAAACAGTATTACAAATATAAATAGAACCACTATCACCAATTAAAGCATATATTAATCCACCTATTGATTCCATATTAGATATACCACTTTCTGGTATTTGAATAAAAGATGTAAATGATGGACTTTTTTTATCCCAAAAGAAAATCTTATCAGAATAAGTTCCTATTACTATAAACTCATTAATTTCTTTAATGGATGTTGCGAAACCTTTAGAGTTTTCAAATGGTAAAGTAACAACATCTGGAACAAATGAAAATGTAGATGAAGAACTTGGATTAAAAGTTGTTCCAGCATTTTCTTCTAGAAGACCAACTCTAAAAGTATTACCAACTACACCATTAGAAAAATAAATAGCGTCATCATTTACTGATAAAAAAGGAACAGCACCTTTACCCCCATTACTCATTGAATTTGAAATAGTAACAGCACCATCAAAGTTAAGTGTCCAATTAGCCACATCTGATGGAGATTGAATATCTAATAAAGCATCAACGCTTGACGTTGACCAAACTAATAAATATCCTTTATAATATATAATTCCATTACCATCTCCGCCACCCTGATTTGTGTTACCAGATATTAAATACCAAGGGTCATTAACTCCATCTAAACCAGCAAACCAAACTCTTTGACTATCATCAATGGCAAATATTTTACCTTGACTATTTTTTGTATAACCAGTTATTAATGTTGGTGTAACAAAATTAATTGTATATACACCAGAACCACCAGTTCCGATAGAAACATATCCCGTTCCAGTTATTGCTTGTGATAAAGAAGATGATATCCTGAAAGTATTTTCATTAACCACACCATTACTTCCTATATAATAAACTGTATTAGAGTTTATACCTGATGGTAATGTTCCTGTCGAAGAAAACTTAATAGCACGACCAATATATGTTCCACGATAAGTAGAACCACCAGCAGATATATTAACATAATCTGAACCAGAAAATATAATTGTTCTAGATGCGTATGTTTCTATAACTGGTTGAAATTTAAAATTTTCAGATACACAACCAGGATTATCAACTATATTAACCCCAAGCATATCAGAGAAATTATCAAGATTAGAATTTCCTATTCCTTCTTGCCATCCATTAATATTTATTGTTCCATCTTTTGATATTTCTATCATACTTATAAAATTTATTTACTTAAACGTCTAAACACTCACGTAATTAATTTAAAGCTCACAGTGAGCCATTTTTAGTCTTGTAATTGATTATAAACAGTATTTTATTGATTAATTAAATGGCTTTTGACCACTTAAATATTCGTCTTTCTTTAATTGATTCCACAAATTATACATAGCTGGGTTCAATACCGCTTCAATATCCCAACCACCATAGACACAGGCGTTAATTTCTTCTGGTTTAGGAAGTCTACTTAGTCGTCTAGTCATATAAGGAATTACTTTTAATTCGTTTACATAACCACCTTTTGGTCTACCACGATAATAACGATGATAGGCTCTACTTTTATCCCAGTCTTTATTACTAATAACAATACCATTATAAGTTTGTGTAAAGTAAGGTGCTGGATTTTTAGCTCCATTATAACCACCTGAGAAATCTAAAGTTGAACCATCTTCCTTGGTATCTTTTAAACCAAAATGTAGATGGTCACCTGTTGTGTAAAGTCCTGTGTTGTCAGCATAAGCAATTAAATCTCCAGCTTTAACTTCTTGACCTTGTATTACCGAGAAAGAGTCTAAATGATAATAAATAGTTTTGAATAAATTTTTGCTATCCCAAATATCAACTTCTATACCACCCTGGTTATCTGTTCCACAATAATAAATTACTCCATCGTGAGAAGCGTATATTGGGCATCCGTGTTTGGCTGCGAAATCAACACCATTGTGTCCTTTCATACCTAACTTTTGATAGAAGTCAACAAAGTTTTGACCAAAGTATTGGTTAATTGAAACGTCTTTTACTGGTAATCTTAAATTTATCATATATTTATATATTATATTCTTGTTCTAAAGCTACACCATTTAATCTGTTTACTTCGTGTTCCAAAGATTTGTCGATTAAATAATTATTTCTATCTGCGTATTCTTGTTGTTTACCTGGGTTACCCGATTCTTTTGGAACTAGCCACCCACAACAACGTGTATAATTTTGAACTAACTGTCTTTTACTTTGTAAAACTTCTCTTTCTTCCATTGTTAGTTCTGTCATATAATTATATATTATTATTTTTTACGTGGAATTCTTTCGTCAATAATAGTTGTTAATTTAGTTATTTCTTGTGCTTGAAGTTGTAATTGAACATTAGTATTTTCAATCGCTTTTTTGACTTCTTGGGTATCGTTTTGTTGAGTTTTTGTAATAGTATCAATTGTTGTTTGTTGAGATGATATACGTTGTTCTTGAAGTTGTAGTGCTGTGTCATTATCTCTACTAGGTGCTGTTAAATAAATAAAAGCACCAAACAACACACCTAAAATAGATAGACCAAGTGAAATTTGTCTATACAAAATATTTGTTACTTTAGTAGGGTCAACAGAATGATTGATTATCTGTTGCTCTTTATTAGTTACTTGGTCTATCTTACTCATAATGTTATATATTAGATTTGTTTAGGTTTAAGATAAGACCATAATGATAGTCCAGCTACTACTAAACTTGAAATTAAAGAACCAATTTCTACTAATTTATCTGCTAACATTTCTGTGTTTACGTCTAAATTATAGCTAAATAATCCAGCAACAAAAATTGCCATTGAAATAATAGCTACCCATACTCTACGATTTTTTAAGATGTTTAAAATGTTATTCATATTTGTTTATAGTTAATTAAAAAAAGTTAAAGAAGTTTGAAGTATTGGATGCTACTGATGGTGCTATTGATAGGGCAACAATAGTCCATTGATTTCCCCCATCAGAAACCGTTATAGATTGAGAGCCAGACGAAACGGTTGAGTTACTATCAAACATTATTAATCCATTTCCAGTAATTAATTGTCTATAAACACCAGGAGTAATAGTTGGTGTTCCCACTCCATAGTCACCCCTACTAAAGCCAACTAACCAAGAGTTTGGGGTTGTAACATTTAGTGTTGCCGTTACTGAACTTCCTCCCGAATTAGTACTAGTTGTATTATCTTCTGGGTTACTTGTCTGTTTCACTCCTGTGTAAGAACAGGCAAAACCGTCAGCATATGAAGTATTACCAGAAAAACTAACTACTACATTATGAGCTCCTGTAGCTGGGGCAGATAAATAATACAAAGCATAGCCATTATTACCAGGGCTATTACTAACAATATTGACGTATGTCATTGCCACTCCGTTATAAGTTACCCCAGTGGTGTTTACAAATTCCGCAGCAATCGCTACAGCTACAACTAAACATAAATCAGAACCAGTGCAGGTATGGCTCCACGTTAATGATGTTCCTACTACCCACGAATTACTTCTCACTGATGATGAATCAAATGCTATTGCCATATAATTATGCTTCTTGTGCGACAGCGACTAAATCCCATTTAGTATCAGTTGCGTTATAAATAAATCCCATATAAAGTGTTTTACTTAATACAGTTGTTGTTGGCAAGGCATTTCCTAAAGCTCTAAATACTGCGTTGTAGGTTAAGGCTCTTGCTGTTCCGTTATCCTTAATTCTGATAATAAGTTTTTGACCACCTAAAGGAGTTCCACCTGGAGCATTAAATAATAAAGCACCAGCTTGTGCTGTAATTTCAAATACATCGCAATTAGCAATATTTAATGAAGTTCCTGTATCTGTTGTATAAGAAGCAGCAGTAACTAAGCGTGGATTAATCCTTTTATTAGATAATGTATCTGTTGTAGAACGACCAACAATAGTATCAGTAGCTTGAAATGTTTGTGTTGTATTATCTGTTCCAACTAAAGTTAAAGTATTAGAAACTGTTAATTTTTTAGCAGTTGCCACTCTAGTTCCAGAATAGTCTACTTCCCAAGTTCCTGCGGCAGTTCCATTTGTAATAAGAGTTATATAAGCATCCGTTCCAGCAGCAACTCTCCATAATTCAGCACCACCATTTGTATTTATAGTAACTTCTTGTGTTGAATCATTATCAATACAATATTGTTTACCAACTGATAATGTAGTAGCGTTTGGTAACACTAAAGTTTGTCCTTGAGTTCCAGTAAAAATTGTATAATTAACTGTTGCCGAAGTAAAAGTAGTAGTTCCACCAGCAGTGGCTATTGTTTGAGTTCCCAATACCATAGTTGGGATTGTTACAATACCAGTAAACGTTGGTGAAGCAATATTAGCTTTTAAATTTAAGTTAGTAATTGTTGCGTATAATGTGTCAAAATAAGTCTTTAAAAATGATTTAACATTTGTCCAAGTAGTTTTTATTTGACCAAAAGATGCCGCACTATCATTTCCAGTTGTTTCATCAGCATCAACTAATGTAACTTTTGTAGCTACAGGTCTAAGTGGTGCTTTTTGTGCTATTTTATAATCTAAAGAATTAGTATCAGCAGAACTTGTGATACCAACCTTTGCTTCTAAAGCTTCAATAGCATCATTAGCATCAGAATGTTGACCAGCGTGACTTGGACTATTTAATGGACTGGTTGTTATTGGATTTGTTAGTGTATCTAAACTTGTAGGGAAATTAATCGCCATATTTTTATTATATTATCTATATTTGGTTAGGTTTATTATCATCAGTCCAAGTATTACTTGGCTTTGTATCTTTTGTATAAACAGAAGCACTTGGCTTTGTAACCGTAGTCCAAATTTGTTCTATTCCATTTAAGAATCTATGTATAATATCAGAACCTTTAATTGAATCAATTACTGTTATATAAAATTGACCAAACTTACTAACTTGTTCACTAGAAGTAATTGTATCTGTTTTAGTTTTTTCTGTTTCTTTCTTTATAATTTCAGCTCCAGTTATAGAATCAGTAACTACTCTTACAAAGTTTATAATACGTGAATATATTTCACTTCCAGTTATTGAGTCACTAATATTCTTAATTGTTTCTTTAATTACCGTATCAACGGAACTAATTGAATTAATTATTGTTTTAGATAAACTTTTAATTATACTTTCAGTTCCGTGAATTGATTCTGATAATAATCTAGATAAACTTTTACTAAAAGACTCTGCTAGACCAATACTATCAGTTAAAATCTTATTTATAATAGACATTCCATCATAAGAAGTATCAGTGGCATCGTATTGAGTGCCAGAATCGTTGTAAAGTTTAACAGCCATATTTTATTGATTAAGTAACTAATTAAGCAAATGAAACTTTGTATGTGATAGTTAAGATATCACCAGAAACTACATTAACAGCAGCGAAAACTTGTCTTCCTAAAATTGTTCCAGTTGAAGCAGCATTAAACATACCACATTCTGTAATAGCAACGGAAGCACCAGCAGTAAAAGCTTTTAATAATTGTAATGTGTC
>Ga0302285_10002161_pt1 | contig 10994 bp, 12 predicted proteins | sample III_Fen_E2_2_FD_200455 | JGI IMG/M metagenome (GOLD analysis project Ga0302285, IMG submission 200455) | Peat permafrost microbial communities from Stordalen Mire near Abisko, Sweden - III_Fen_E2_2 | ecosystem: Environmental > Terrestrial > Soil > Wetlands > Permafrost | place: Sweden: Abisko...
TTAATAATTAGGAACTTTTGAATTAATTAATTCTTATGAAGAGCTTGTATTTTGGGACGGGATCAGGTTTAAACAAAGCAGGGGAAAAGGTACATTTCCAAATACTGATTATTCAGCTGAGTTATGCTTGATAATGACACATACAGATCTTCCCACAAAAGGAATAGTAGATTTTCAAAACAAATATCTAACTTCCAAACACATGATAATATTTTTCAATCTTTTCTGCTTTTTTTTCTTTCTCATTGATTGAGTTAGCAGAGTAACGCAGCACCTCTAAGAATCCAGAAATCCGGGAGTTATTCTAGAGATGGTAAATCCACAGTGAGGACAAAGTTTGTGGATTATCCTGTCGTTGACAATACTCCTGCTCTCAAGGATGTCTTGTAGACTGGACAACTAAAAGAAGAAGAAAAAGTTGAGATTATTGTTAGGGAAAAATAAAAGAACAAGAGAGCAATTCATAAAGAAAATAGAATTATCTTTTTACGTATAATTTTCTAGTTTTTCTTGATAGTTCTCGGATGGATTGAAGTGGATTATCGGCATAATGCAACTGGTTTGGTTCTGTGTGTAATAATAATTCCAAAATAAAAAATGATCAACTGAAAGAGAATAAAACAATTAATTAATTACAGGTGAAGCATCGATAACGCTCTTTCTCTTTCTGTCCCATTGTGCTCCTTCCAGGAATAGTCCATAGATGTACACTCCATCCTAGAATATTTATTAAAGCAAATATTAGAAGAAAAAAATTTAAACTACATTTTTTATTTTTGATCAATATTTAAAAAAAAAAACTGCCTAAATCGAAGGATTTCTTACAGATGGCTTAGCATTGCACGTTTCTTTATCTAGATCGAGCACTCTGAATGAGAACAGTAGCTTATCAATAGCAATTTAGTGTCCTCTCGAATGTGTCTGCAGAACCCCTGTAATGAATCCTTGAGGGAAGAAGAACCCACTAATCCAATAGCACATAGGATTTCCTTCTTTCAGCCATTTCGACATGAACTGTACACGCTCTCTCAGATCAATAATCCAAGATGCTAACGGCTTCAACGATGGGTATGCTACTCTCTCCCATAATCTTGGGACTTAATTATTCAGCAGTGAATTGTACGTTGCATCGAGATCAGAAGACATAACTATATCTCCTTCTATGGCTTTTCCAAGGTCGTTAAGTGTCCGGATGATTTCCATTATCAGCGTATTGAACTTCTAGACTTCTTAAAGAAGTACAGTCGAAAGTGAAGATATCAATCCTTTGTCATCTGTGGTAAATAGCTCTTCCAATCCATCTTCTTTTTTCATGATATCTGGCGTAGATTCTTGAATACTTTTCTTGAGATCCAAGACAATTTAATCGGGTGTTTTCCCTGCTGCACCACTGGACATCCTTGGCTAGATTGACAGAATTGTTTCAAGCATTTGCGTTGATTCTTGTGCTTAGTATGTGATGTTGGCATTCTCGTTCATACCGAAAACCGATGGATCTTCGTTCAAGGGAAGGCTCAAAATGTATTGTTTGTAACTTTCGACATCACCGATTTTTGGGAGAACATACAATGAACTGTCTGAAAAATGATACTCCCCTTCTAACGCTTCTTTCACGTAGAACTTCTTCAGAATCGTCTTGAGACATCGTCTATCCCAGTCATCAGTTACTCTACCTCCATAGTTGATCTCTCCCGTCACGAACAGCAGAGCTTCCCAGGGAATAAGTTCCTGTTCGTTGAGTAACATCTTCATGACAGTCGTGGAAGTTTCAAGATCTGAATCATTGAACTCATACCTAATGTTCCAGCCTAATGGACCGAACTTCCTACGTTCTTAGATAATCGCATGGAAGAATGTTAATCCCCAAGTTAATTTATGGAACACCTCTGGTTTAGTGCATCCATTCAGGAACTCATCATTAATCGATTCCCAGGATCTTTTGAGGTTTGCTTTGAGTCCTCTTGGTGGTTCTGTGGTGATCTTAATTCCATTCTGCAACACCGACACAGGGAAATAACTTGCTGGCATGGAAGTCAAGAAGATTCTGAAATCCGCATGGATGTTTTCAAGTTCTGGGATCATATCAATGATCACTTCAAGTTCAGGCATCCAAGTTCTAGCTAAATGGCAATTCAACAAGCAAACCCAATTCCCATCGACTTTAGCTTCCTCAATCAACGCAGCAGCTTTAACACCTTGCCCTTATCCTAAGGATATAATTTTCAAGCGCTCAGACATCTCCCTTTGCTGCGAGAAACTCAAAATCTAAGTTGTAGGATCTGCACCTTGTGACAGCACAAAGATAATCGGTGTCATGATATCTGAATCTGCATGGATCGTTTCCATAGTCACACTCGGCGATTCCACGTAGAACTTCCCGAGATTACTTTGCACATAATTACTAATCGCAAACATGATTTTCTCTGGACGAAATAATTTTAGGATCACCATTTTTTAGAAATCATCTAATTTCGCATCCCATTCTTCAGGCAATTTCGCTGAAATCGGATCTTCTTCTTAGAAATAATCCTTCCATAAACTAACCTTTTGAATAATATGTCTAGTGAGACCTTTAAACTATTCATTGAAATTCAACTCCAAAGCGTATGCTAAATCCCATGATAATGCCTGGATAAATGTTTTATCTGGGTTGTTCGGTTATTTTTGCTTGTCGAAAACACCAGCTCCTCTTAAAAATATCCCCCATAAAACTTCATCTAACGTTCCAGCGTGCTTATTAATCGATGTTGCTATCAAAAAGGAATAGATTAATTTATCTTTTTCGAACAATCCTCTCGTCACATTTGTGTAGATAGTACTCGTGATTGTGTCGATTAAAAGTCCTAATCGAGTCTCAAAATCATCTGATTTCTTGGTATTCACCATAGCTAAGTTAAACAATTTCGAAATGTACTAGAGCGAGTATTAATACATTGGATCGATCAGTGATAGGTCTTTGATGACAAAGAACAAAATTGACCCTCGAATGGAGACACTTCGATATGAATTTCTAGTCTATTCAATGTCCTTTTCGATCTCCATGGATTTAATAATTTGTTTGTTAATTTCTTCTGCCATTTCTTTCGCTGATTGGAGGGTCGATATTAGGTTCACATCGTCTAAGATCTTCTCCGCTTTAGCTTCGGCAAGTAGCCTCAAAATCTCTTTTTCCGATTGGATAATTTTTTTCTTGTAAGTTGCTAGATTCAAGACATTTTCATCGCGTTGCTATTCCACTTCTGGTTTTTCGTTCTTCACGACATCGGCGAGTAGCTGATCTTCAAGTCCTTCGAATGTCGCTGTGAAGTTGATTACTGTGACTTTAATGAAAATCTCAGGAAGATAATTTGGATTTGGTTTCTTTGTTGTCAAATAAAGACTAAATTGCTTATGATAACCGATTTCCTTGTCACCTAATTTGATTAATAGTCGACCATCTGCTTCATAGTATGCTTTACTTAACAATGTGTCTATTGCTGGATCTAAGGTGTCATCTACATCTTCAATTAACACAGGATATCCATTGCTAACTTGTGATTAAATCACATTTAAGAACTTTGGATTATTAAATTTCAAAATAGCTAATTTATTTTATTTTTCCATATTTTTGAGCCACTTATTCGCTTGTAGCTAAGGATCCACTAGCAATGGCCATCTATACCCCTTGGTTACGAAAATTGAATTATCCTAGGACACTTGGTCACTGGGTAAACCTTGCATAACCCATTCTCTTAACAACATAGGATCTCCCATGGTTTTTACAATGCTGTATTGTTCAGAAGTTGGGATACCTTTTTCCTTGATTAACTCTAACCAACTTGCGTTCAACTCATGTCGGTAATTACCCGTGAATGGCCCGTTATAGGAAATCTACGCTGTAGATAAAAATACATCTCCAAAGAGATTCTCTATTTCTCCACCTAATCTTAAAACTGTTTCCTTCCATCTGATGGCTTCTCCTGCTGTGAGAACAATGAGTTTTTTCGCTCTATCAAGACGTTATTCAGTTAGTTCCTTGTTGGCTTCAAGTTCATCTCGTTGTTTCACCATCGCTTCCGTTTCATCACGTAATTTCTGCACTTTCGCTTTGACTTTATTTAATTCTCCCACTTTTTCGTCAAGTTATTTCTTGACAGTGCTCAATTCCGCATCTAATCTTGCAACTTCCATTTTCTTTGGTTTCACTTTAGCATTTACATCTGCGTATGTTTTCATAGCTTAGCAGAATGATGCTAAGCCGTATGCGTAGCTTAAATTCTTTTTGATGTCTTCCAGATTAAATTCTGGTTTGACTAAGACTTTGTTGAGTTTTTTTAATTTTTCTTCGGAAATATTATCCTTATCGAAGTTTATCATTCTATCAATGAATTTAGGGACATCACTCAGTAATTGTCTAGCTGATGGCCAATCCGATTTCTTCTCACTTTAGATTATTCCAAGCAAACAAAAACAGAATTATTATTTTGTATTTTTTTCATGTTTTTCATATCATTTTTCAAACAAAATTAATATTTTAAATCTCTTTCTCCATTACCCTAATAAAGCACAAACAGCTTCAAATGTAACAGGTGCTTGTTATGGTGGATTCGCCATTGTTTTAAGAGTACTAAGTGCTGATTTATCAAGATTTTGCACTGCTATCAATGCCTGATTTAATTCCGGCATGACTTTCTCCAATTCTGCGTTTGCTTCATCTGAAATCATTTAAATTCTATCTGCTTGCTTTTACACCTTCTCAGCTTCCTCAGAGACAATAACTTCTTTCTCGGATGCAATCAATGAGTCCTTGTTGACTTCTTCTAATTTCACATTGACTAAGACAGTTTTTTCTTCAAGTTAAGGCTTCAAAAGTGTTAAATCTATTTCAAGTTAAGCAACCTACTTGTTAGCCTATTCTAACTTAGTTAAACCAGACGAAAGACGCTATTAATTACCCATGAGCTCTCCTCTTTTATCTGAAAGTGAAATCTAATATAATTTAATCAGATCCAGATATGACTTCGGTGTATTGTAGACTTTTCTCTTCAGCTGCTACTCGAATATTTCTGCCTAATGAGAAGCTTATTAGTGCACTTCCTTGCACATGAATGCAACTTCTGAGATAAGTGTCTCCTTAGATATCGTTGTTGGTATTGGGAATGTCGCATCGTTTGTTAAAATTGTTGTAGCTACGCTAATTAGCGCTTCACTTGGCCAAGCTGAAAACCAATCTAAAGCGCAACAATCTACTAGCGATGGGAACTTCCTATGCCTGATTCGCAGCGCATCGCCAACTGGACTCATGCATAGCACAATATGCAATAAATTCCTAACCCTTTCAACAAATGTCTTGTAAATCGTATCAGGATCTTCTGCACGCTTTAATTTGGAATTTATCGGCCTAACATCATTGAGAATTGCATCTTTTTCATCGGATTACCATAGATTCGGGACTTCACCGCTGTTCAGAATGTTATTGATATCCTCCAAGAACGATTCGTAGAGAATCTAATTATCTGTAAAAATAAACGTTATTCCTTTTCCATCGATTCCTGCTAGTTTCATGATGTCCTTGATGAAATCTCTGAATTTATCGGTATCAAAACCTTTAGTTATTTCCACTTAAACCATTTTGTACTCTAGCATATACGTAGCTAACTTTGTAAGAGATTATTTTCCACTTCCTCCTACTCCAATGAGCATTGCGTTTCCTCTTGGTGACCTTAGGACTCTTAGTATTCTGAGAATATGATAAATGCACGCATCGAAGAATACTAAATTCATTTTATTGGAGTTCTCAGAGTTATAATCGTCTTACTTATCGTCTAAGACTTTTATGACTTTTTACATTTTATCAGTGACATCTTCATATTCCTTTTTCTCTTATTCGAGTCGGAGAATATCGCTGAAAACAATCTATTAACTTCCAAATATCTCTGACTTCTACAGTCTAGATTTAAAATGTCTCGCGAGAAGTTGCATGACGAATTCATAGAACCATTCTCGATCTTCATCGTTGATCAAACGATCATGGAAAACTCTCGAAACCTCGTGGATCCATAATTTAGTTATGGCATTTTCGTCTCTCACTGCGCCATACGGTGAAGTCATCATGATACCTTGAAAGACCTTTGAGACGTCTCTGAGATTGAAGGTATAATGGAATTTGGAAGGTTTAGCTTTAAGTTCAATAGCGATTTAATGATACACATCGATTGTTCCATCGACTACAGCACTTGCCATACGTTTCACAGCGTCTTAGAATCCAGTGTTGAAGAAACCTGTGAGCAGTGATTCGAAGATTTTAAAGAGGATTTCTCGAGTTGGCTAAGGGATGCAGATTAAGTTAAAATGACGTGTGAACCTAGCTGATAAGTTACTTCTTCCACCACCTGGTGGAGCTGAGCAGATGCATAAAATTGTGTCTTGAATATCCTTCCAGAATCTCTCTTTTCGATCATATAATCCACCTTTATCTATCAAGAATCGAAGTAATTCAATAGGTGGTTGAGCACCGAATTCTTCAGCAGATGGCATGTTAATATCGTCTATAAATACAGCTGTTTTTCTGTTTGGTTTTGCTCCAAGTAAAGTTTTCTTGATCTTCTCCAATTTCCCTTTTTTGTTTCATAAAAATCACAGTAATGCATATGAAAATAAACACATAAACCTCTAAATATTACCTTCAATGGTGAGCTATGTGACATAGGAAGATGTTTAAGCTGAGAAAATCAAACTAAAATGATCCACACTTCTTGTCTCTTATATTTATGTTAGAATCGTTGAGAGAATCACTGATTTCCCTGTTCCACTCATACCAGTGAGATACATGTGTTTCTTGAATGACAACAACCATTCTGTGAAGAAACTATATCGCACAGTGTCTAATGTTGGAACTAAAAGGTTGAAATAAGGTATGTCTTTATCGTAGATGAATTCAGGAGTCTTATCGTTCCAGTGACGGAAAGTTAAATCATTATGCTAAGCTGAACCAACGTCTAAGAAAAAGGAGTAGACTTAACCTTGATTTGGGAAGATGCAGAGAGGGAACTTATCTCTCACTAAGAGATCAAACTATGATGAGGTTAAGAATAAACGAAATGAGTTTGATTGAATAGCTCAAAAAATAAATAAAAAAAGAGGATTATTTTATGTTACTTTATCATAATTAGATTCATGCACAGTGACGCACATCGACCAGATGAATGCAAAAGCAAATGCATGATCAAGATATCTCTTCTTAAACTCAGGTCTCTCGCCTTTCTTGAATCCATAGTCATCACTAACGAAGCACTCGATTAAATTACACAGAGACGCGACTAACTGCAAATCACACGTACCAATAGGTTCCTTCATTTTTCTGATATGATCAATGAAAAAATCAACTTTTTCATCGAAAAGGGAATACAAATGAGCTCTTAGTTCTTTGCCTAATAGTTCATCTTCCGTTCCTGCAGCTGCTGCCACTCCATCGAGTTCTGATTTTGGGTTGAATTTCTTTTCAATCCACGACTGCACATATGGTCGCCATCCGAGGTTTTCATACATTAAATAGACCATTCCGCAGCGAGAGACTGTAGCAGGAGATGCTACTTTAAGATCTTAAACTTCGAATAGCATTCTCATTTGATTTCTCAATTTGATCCTCTGTCCATTTGCTAAACACAACATCATATTGTCGTCTAAAACTGTGTTCATATTTTCAATCCATAGAGCATCGACTGGTCCATCAAAAACCACCCATTATCTGACTTCAGTCTCATCACTAGCTGAATCTCGCATGATCTAAGACGCTAATCCATCTTACCACTCTTACGTAAACGGATTAACTTCACCATACAGCTCTCCCATCGCAATGCATTTAGGATTTAAAATATGCGTTTTAACTTCTTGATATCGCTAATCTTTGGATTATTTTTTTCTCATTTCAGACATAGCATCTTAGAGCGTCCTAAAGCAAGCTGTTTTCCCTGATGTAGTTGCTCCTACAAGCATGACACCAAATCTCACATTGAATGTGTCAAATAATTAAATAACTTTTTCTTTTAAGTTCTCAACTTTCTAGAAATTCAATCGTTCAAATGATTCGTCAATTTACCCTGGTAGCTCACCATAATCTGGATCAGGGATCATCTCATTTGGAAATAGATCCTAAATTAACGCTGAAAACAAAGGAAGATCATCTTTCAAGAATTTTGGAACATTTGAGTCTCTCATAGCTCTAATCAACACAACATCTTCTTTTAAATCAGGCTAAGCTCTTTTGAGTGCACCAGCCATGACAAGCACACTCTTGACAGCTCTCATACCAAAATCATAGTGATCTTACTATGACAGTTGTTCAGACGATAATTTATACAATTAAACCATTTTCTTCGATAAAGGTTTAGCATTTTCAAATCCTTCAGCGAAAAGCATGATTTCTGCTATCAACCTGTAATCAGGAATCATCATACTCACAGGTCTAAATTGTACTTTTAAATTATCTGGTAATTCAGTTCTTCCAGCATATCCTGGATTCATTGTGATAAACACACCATATCCATCGGATTTCAAAGGAATCATCCTATCAACGAATAAGAACCGTTCATCGTCTTTGATTCCTCTCATTAACGCCTATCGAATTGTCAAGAGCTGCTATGCGATAACAGAAAGTACTTCAATATCAATTCTATTGAATTCATCAAGACAAGACCAAGCACCTTGTTATGCTAATCCTGAGAATAATCTGCCCATCATTTAGTATTCGATTTAATCCGAACAATTAAACACCACACAAAACAACCCTAATGCCTTAGCAAGATCCTTAGTTGATTCCGTTTTCCCTGTTCCAGCAGGCCCAGCCGGTGCAGCACCAAGTTTAATATTTAGCGCTCCAGTGATCGTAATCCAACATCGATCTGTTAAAGGGGTGATTACAAGTCTAGTTGTTGCACCGAGATATTCGTTTCCATATTTGATTTTGGAATTAACTTATCTAACATTCACTTCACTTTCTTCTTCTTGATAGTAATACCTTAATTGCTTCTACCAAGCGAAGTCATTAATAGAATTCACTCCTTCTTCGCAGAGTCCTTCGAGAATATCTCTAGCGTGTACATCTTAAGTGATCAACGCAACAATCGAACGATGTTTCAAGGGATCTAATCCAGTTGTGATAAGTTTCGTTAACTCTTCTAGCTACTGCAATCCGAGACTGTACCAGCTGTAAAGTGGATTTTCAGCTTCTTAGTCAGCTTATTGTTCAATGTAGATTTATGTATACGCTGTCCACATGATATTAGAAACAGTTGCGACTACTTGCGCAGGATGTAATAACACCCATTCTTTACGGTCTTTCGCTTCGAAATCGACTTTACCACGCTTAATACTTCGTTTTAAACTTTCTCGCATTTGATCTTAGACTTACAATAGCCATTTTTCAACTTCTCCCTTTGCTGCCAATGGTTTTATGAATCTGCAAAGGGAGAAAAACAATCCAAAAATATTTTTAAAAAACTCCTTTTTTACAATAAAAATTGTTACTCAATTTATTCAGATTCCGGTGAGATCATGCCTCTAATCAGATTCGAAGCATCAATATTGAGTCTATGTATGCCATCAAAGCATTTCTTAAGATTCTTCTAAATCGCTTCAATATCTCCAGCTTTAGCTAAAATCTCAATAAGCTCATCATTCGATAAGAAATAAAACCTAGGGAATTCTCCTCGTTTATCTTCGAGATAATCATCCAACGCTTTTTGAATATTATTTAGTGTTTCTTTATGCTTTCTCCAGTGCTTAAGTGTATCCTTCTAGTTAATACATTTGTTGATGTACTTGTTTTTATTCGCTTTTCCCATGAATTACTTGAAATATTTATCGACTGTATCGAATTATTATGTTTCTTCTCTTAATTTGCTCTTGATTTCGTTGGAAGAGAAGATGTTTTCGAGATAAATCCAATTTTTCTACACAGCAAGCATGTCATCGATGGTTTCTTAACAGTAAAGCACAGTCTTTTAAAGTTTTTCTACTTCTTCTCTGAGTTTCTTGAGATATCTTGATCCGAGGATATTATTGAGATTAGCTAAATATTCATCGATAGCAGCGAATAAATCATCGATACCATCGAGAACATATGCGTCTTTTGTTCGTGGTTGATAATGCTTGTATTCAGCTAGTTCGAACTCTTGTTTATCCCATTTTTCTTTGATTTCTTGGTATTATTTTTCAAGAACGGCTTCTTAAGTAGCTTAAGTTGAGATTTCTTGAATTTCTTCCATGTGCTCGACGACGTTCATATCTATGAGATTCTGCAAAGTGAATTCTTCAGTAATCTCGAAATCTTACCCAATTATCCGCTTGATATCAGCCCAATGGTAGTCTTTGAGATGTCTATTCCTTAGAGCTAGCACAACGGGCATGGTGTTTCTGAAATCAGTGACGAGTTTCTTGAGTTCTGTGAGAATTACATTTTAGGGTAATTTTTTATCACAACGATTCATGATCTTCGAGTAGAATTCTGCTTTATTTTTGATGTCTTCAGTGTCGATAGCGTTGAATTTGCCATCAACCCAGCCAGCGATGAGTTGTTTCCATTCTTTTAACGATTTCCACATTAAAAACCGGAGATTTGCATCTTAGATGAGGATTTCTAGATCTTCAAATCGACTTGTGGGCAGACCAAGTGTTTACTCGTAGTGATTGTAGAGTTTACTGTTTTCTTCTAGTTTTTTAGCTTCTTCATTGAATGTTTCGAGTTCTTTGATTGCTGTGTCCATATCGATTTCGGTGCTGAGATATTTTTTGTTCTGAATTAAAGAGTCTAATTCACTCACAGCTTTGATTAGCTTAGGGATCAAATCTTCCTTGACGTCACGGATGTAACTGAGGAAAAGGATAGAAAAAATTATTCAGTGAGAAAATATTTTGAAAGAAAGATAGTTTAAAAGATTTTTTGATGGAAATTTTGGAATTATGGGTTACTTTTCTTGATTTCTCTCAGCAAGTTCTTCAGCACTTGTGATTGTCTG
>Ga0302285_10002163_pt1 | contig 10990 bp, 5 predicted proteins | sample III_Fen_E2_2_FD_200455 | JGI IMG/M metagenome (GOLD analysis project Ga0302285, IMG submission 200455) | Peat permafrost microbial communities from Stordalen Mire near Abisko, Sweden - III_Fen_E2_2 | ecosystem: Environmental > Terrestrial > Soil > Wetlands > Permafrost | place: Sweden: Abisko...
TTGCATTCAAAAACGTATTTGTCAATACCCATTCATCGTTTTCGATAATTCTCTCGCCTGATAATTCCTTCCAGTTGTAGCTCTTCGCACCTTAACCTTGTCTAGTTAATCTATTCTCGAGACTCAGCAGCTAATTGAAAAAGGAAGCTTTGATTTCAAGATCTTATCGTCGAGAGTGTATAAACTCCATAGTCTTATACAGTGTCCATCTATATTTCTTCATGAGATATGCTGCGATTACACACACGGAGCGATTTTATCCTCTGATGGAGTGGACAAGCACACTCTCCGCTTACTCTAGAGTCTCTTCGATTAGATTGAAAGTCGCATTCAGCACTTCATCCTTGCTGTCGAAGATCACCTAGCACATGCAATAACGATCAGTTAAAACAAACACTCTCAAATATATCAAAGAATTCTATAATTTATCATGGCCAACTTGAGATCATCTCATAGCAAAAATTCGATAAACATATTTTTCTACTTGCGAATCCGTTTCTAGCCATCCATAGCTGAGATACGCTACTTCGACTGCCTCCCAATGATTGGGTGTTTGTCTTGCTGAACAATTGATAACTTTTGTCACTTTGTTTGTAACAATGAACTCTAAATCCTAGTTTAGTTCAAAAAGAACAATGAAGATCAAGGGTATGAACCAAATGTAAAAATGGCTGTAAAATTATAAACAACTCAGATATTCTAAAAGTAATTAAATCAGGTAAACTTCTATGCGTTTTCATCATGCATTTCTATGAATATTTCTTTTCTATTTACTTGCGCTGCATATTCATCTCCTAGAAACAACCCGTCTTTGATCTTAATTGCTCCAATGATGTCATAGTCCATCATTATTTCTTGAAGGGGTATTATTACTTTTCGCTCTTCCTCTAAAATATCAGCTTCTTTTGGCTACCTAATCCGCTTGTGCTGCTTAATGATGTCTAAATGCTTCTAAGAATCACTCTTGATTAGGCTTCAAAGCAAAAAACGAAAGAGACCTTTTCTTCTGTGTCTTTATGAACTTTCTAGGAGATGTCCCTTGAGAAAATAATATGTTTTCTGTTGCTCTTATTTAACTAAATATAAAGAGCAATCAGCTCACTTCTTCTTTATCTGAATAATTACTAAATTAATAACTTTTCCCCACAGCTGTTTGAAAAATCAGTGTATGTTCATCACTTGGAAGTGTTCTTCAGTCTCTCTCTTTCTCAGTGTTTCTTATTTATCTTAATGTCATCAATTCCCCCCTATTATCAGTCATGATTTCTCACAGTTTCATTTGAAATCAACTCTATTTTTTTCTCTCTGCTTGCTACAGAAAAGTCTACTGATAGTTTACCAATAATATGATTTGTTAGTAGAATCAGCAGAATTCATTTCAAAAGATAAATATCTAGTTTATTTGATATGGCAGATCATTTTAAATAAGATATTGATTATTTTGCTATTGTTTGGATCCTTTTGAGTCAATTTGTAAGAGAATTGATAGTAATGCAATAAAAAACAAATAATATTATTGCAGCATAAGCGCTAAGTCTTCTTGTATGTTGATTCTTATTGGAAATTGTTGAGGAGAGCCAATAGGAAAAAACAACAGAACTGAAAAGCAATGAGTTGTTTTATTCTACAATATGTCAGATAATTAATGGGAGAATCTAAGAATATAATTTACTATTGGCTCTTGAATGCTATTAAATATTTCCATTTTGTTTTTTCTTCAGTAAAAATATTAGAAAAACAATATGAAATCCTAAATTAACTGATTACCCTTTGACGGAAACAAAAATAATTATGTATTTTTCCACCCAATCATTTATCGAACGTTAGCTTAGATAATTTTCACACCTTCTCATTGTTGCTACAATAAGGTTTAAATTAATCCCCTCAACCAGTTAATTGAATTGGAATATATAATTAGCCAATCAAGATAAAATAAAATATCTCAGTGTCATTGCTCCTTGTCAGGTCTCTCCCCAGAAGCTTATTGTTACTTCTTAATAAAAGTTAAAATAAATAAAAATGATCAAATTGTGCTTGAAAAAGGCAACAAATATATTTATTTTAAAGGATAGGCTATTATTTTCACTGGATAAGCAATCTATCAATTGTTATTCCTGGCTTTAACATTAGATTTTACATCCACAACAATAACAAAATCAAAGATATTTTATTGAATTTTTATTTAAAAACGCCTCAATGATTGGCAGATCAATTTGAAAAATTCTCCCTTGAAAAAAAGCCAAGTATTATTACTGCAAAAGCAGATAGCTTTTGAATCCATCCATCAATTCATGCACTTTTTGAAAATTACAATAGCTGCAAACAGCCAAGTATTATATTCGTTCATTAATAATAGCTATTAGAACTTTGATTAAATTCCCCCAAAACTTTCGATAATCGTTAAGTTATGTCACCTTCAACCAAAATTCATATTTTTGTCATTTTTAGCCAATATTGCTCTTAGATGTGAACATCATAAGCATGGCATAACAATCTTTTTTTAGTTATAAAAATAAAGACATAGATAATCTCCTAATTTTATATAAATAGCTAGTATTTTTGAAAAATATAATATTCCCACAGGACAAAGAAAAAGCAAGGTCGATTCAAATAAATATTCTGCTTTAGAAATTCCCTTAATGCAGACTTAGTAATGTACTTTATTGATTTCTCTTTTAATAATGGAAAAGTGATGGGATAGTTATTTTCATTTATTCGATAACATAATGTTACTATTCATCATTTTTTAGAAATGGCTATTTATTATTAGTTTGTTTATTTTAAAAAAAGTTAAAACTAACCAAACAAACCATATCTCATTCCTGGTGGATTGCAATGAAAAAGGCTAGTAAACCGAGATATCATATGTTTGATTCAAGAAAATATCCTTAATTCTTAGAATATTTTTAAGTTAAATGATGTAAAATATCTTCAAATCTCAATGGACAATAGTTTTTGAACCTGAGGAAAGTTATGAAACTAGAGAGATGTTGTAATAGTCCTGGTTCTTTGATTAACAGCCAATCAATGCCTGAACTGAATAGTGTTTAAGCGAATGACATAAAAAAACCTATAACAACTTTTCCGATTTATTGATTTAAAAAAACAAGTTGAAGGGTTGTAAGAAAAAATAAGCAAGCAGCCAGTGTTTATTTTTGAGTTAGAAAAGAAAAATTAAAGAAGAGGAGAAGAATCAGAGAGAGTTTTTGAATTGAATAAATAGGAAAAGATGCAACAATTTGGTTATTAATATATATAACTTACTAAAAAGGTTAATGAACTTTGAATATTTATTTAAAGAAGGAAAGAAAAAGAAAACTGGGGAGGAATAGAGTTTATTATGTGTTTAAAGATTTAAAGAGAAAAAGAAAGAGAGCACGAGAGAGATTTAAGTTGATTTATTCAGTTGTCTTGAATCAAAGTTGAAGATATTTCTTACTGCTTAGATAACCAGAAAGATAAATACTTTGAAAAATTGTTAAAAATGAGGGAGACAAAATGTGCATTAGAAATCAGTTAATTCATACATTTCTCCTTCGGTTCTTCATTTTTTTTAAAGGAACTCAAAGCAAGTTGGTTATCCTAAGTTGATTCTTCGCCTTGTAAGTATTGGTGATTTATGTAGATTCAATATATTATTGCTTGCACTGTTAGAATTGCTATTTTCTTGACTACTCTCTTACTCCAACAGCACTGAACTAGTTGATGACTACCCAGAAGGATTAGCATCCCAACTTTACGATTTAATAACTTTAAACTCTTCTGAAGCACTATCTTTTCGCTGCTAGAAATAATCCCTGAAATGCTAGTCAGGGGAGATTTAAAATACATTATGTTTGTCGAGCCAATCATGGATGCGTTATTCAGCTTCTGCTGAAAATGATGGATCACAGATAGCAGAAGCAGAGGAACCGTGAAAACATAAGGGAAATGCTGTGAAAGATTCGGAGGATTCAGATATTGATGATAAGCTGGAAGAATTAGATGAGAATAAATGCAGTTTCTTCATAGAAATAACGCTAGAAGTATGGTGTAAAGAGTGCTGAGGGGTTATGAGATGGAAGTACTTTTTTTTTGTTTTAATGTTTATTTGTATTTGTTTTTATGAGCTAACTGTGTTTCACTTATATTCTTCCCCAGCCCTCTAAACCTTTGAAGAATTCTTCGTTTTCTCAAGGGCTTACACTTCGTCTAATTTGGGTAATTGTTTATTGTTTTCGAAATAGAAAACTAGCCCTTTCTTTCTGCTATTATCTTTAATTAATTAGATCATCTTTTCAATTATAATCTCCCATATTTTGAGATCTCATTTTTTTGGTCGTCCCAGATTCTTTTTTTAATAATTCTTCAATGTGGGTTTAAATCATTTATTTCTTGGGAGAAGAGAAACAATCTTTGATTGTCAGTTTTATTATTAATAATCTGAAGTACTTTTATTGCTTTTGTTGGTTTTTCAAAAATATTCCTTGTTCTTTGTTCTAATTTAGAGCAAATAAAAAGAGAAGTTCCCAATTTCTTCAATATCTTTCTATCTCTCTCTCTCTTCTATCGTATTTCTCTCTTTTGTATTTTCTAAATCGAAGATCTTCCTTCTTCCTTTAATATGTTAACTTCATCTATCGTTAAGCATCCTCTTGAGTTAATTTCCTTTAGCAATAACTTTTTCCTAACTATTTCTTTGTTGGCTTGAGCTTCATATCTTTTGGTTTGAATTGTTGTTCTTTAACCTTATATTAATTAAATGAGTCTATTTCATTAACTACTCCAAAATAATGTTGATATAAATGAACAGAAAATAAAAATAAAAAAACGGTTACATTCGACTTTAGATAATCTTCTTAGCTTTTATTATCCTTGCCTTTTTTCTCATTTAGTATGTTCTCTTCGCTCGCTTAGTTTTCTAAACGCTGAGTCAGTTTTCTTCATTCATAACTATTAGATCTTCAGTTTCGTCTCCATCCCCCTGTTCAACTCTAATAAATAAATCCTCTTTTGATTTGACTTTCCCCTTGTCATCTATCAAGTCATTTTGAAGAAAGATATCATTTCATAATTTGTTTCAAGAGCTCTCTCTTTTTTATTTTAGGAATAGTTAGTTGATATTTCCATTTGGCTAATTTTATTATTATTTTTATCTTTTTTACAGAATACTATTTCTCTCCAGTAATACCTCAAAATCTATCTCTTTGCTTGAATCAGTTAAGTTAGCTTAATCTGCTTGTTAGTTTAATTAAATTCCTATTCTTCATTACTGGATATTTTTAATAAAGACAATCTAACAAAGCATATCCAGATATCTCTTAATTCGTTCAAGGAATCTGAAATTACTGGAAACAATTTAAAGCTGACCGCTTCAAGAGCATGAATGAGAAATTGATTAAATCTTTCAGTATGTTCTATTTTATTTTATTATCCTACAAATTTAACAAGTTCTACTCAAAAGAAGCTCATTCAGCTAATAATGATGATAATAATTGAAGCATTTATTTTTTGTTTATCCTAGGGATACTACTCTCCTTAACACTGAAAATGTTAACACTGCTACTCTGAATTTTCTTTCATATTTAGTTTTGGAAAAATATTAAATGAACGAAAAGTTTAGCTTCCATCGTTTCCATTGGAAGAAAAGAACAAAACACCCAAGCACAGTGCCCACTTCCTTTGGACTTATTTAGTTTACTCCTAAACAAAAGATTCTTCGATTAAATGGCAAATCAAGGGTATTAATCCTTTAATCAACTTTTGTCGACATGTTTAGATTTAACATAAAATAGTTAATTCACCACAGTATATTAGTTTCTCTGAAAAATACAGTAAATTGTGGATTCTGAAGCAAAGAGGAAAGGAAGGGGGGTTATTTAAAAGGAATCAAATGTGTGTGTCATTTCAATCTAGAGGGTGAGTCTTTAAAATATTGATTTCTCTCTCAAGAAGGGGAAGGTGATGAGGGATGGTTAAACCATTTCTCTACTTTATTTATTCACAAGTATTTCAAAAAAATAAACATATGCACTTTTTTAGTGAGAGACTGGAGATACTCCTCATCAATAAATAAAGAAATACAAATATGCCATGTTGGTAATAGTTAATAAAACAGCTAATATCTTGAATCTCTCTCATTCTTTCCCAAGTAGATTAGGAATTTCTTCATTTTCGGATGTTTTTTCGATGATTTCTTCTTGAATCGTTGTTGGTCGATTTGCAGGAACAGCCGCAGATCCGGCAGCTGGATTTGCTGTTGTCATCATGTGTTGGCTCTACTTGAAGTTACTAATTTCTGGGTTTTTCTCTTCCCCTTTGGTGACGATGATCTGTTAGAAGGAAGATCGAGTGAGGTTTTTCGCGTAATATTCGATTTGCTGCTGATCCATTTTGAGATGCTGCATGAGTTGGATGTTCGTTTCCAAGAGAGCATTCTGCTTCTTAAAGATATTTTTTAGATCCTCACGGAGGAAATCAAATTGTCGCCCCTAAGTAAAGATAAGAGAAAAACAACATAAATTAAAAAATGAATTGAGGCAATTAATGAATCAACATGTGTGGCTAATTATTGATTTGATTTGTTATTTTTACCATCTCTTCGCTGACATTCTCATCGTTGATACTGCGATACTATCGCTGGGCTATTTTAAACTGATTTAACGCCTTTCGCAGCTTAATCTAAGTCCTATGAAACAAACAAACCAACCATGCATTAGTATCCCCTCCCGAGAAACATAATCTCTAAAGGAATTTTAAACAGCCCAGTAGTGATAGTCAAAATTGTAATTATCTAGCTTACTTTTTCTTGAATTCTCCTTGGAATTAATTCTTCCTATTCGCTAATCCAATTTTCCCAAGCAACGTCAGAACTGTCGCTGCATGTTCTTTCATTTGTCCTTTGAGATCGAGACGCTCAAGCACAGCGATTGCTTTAGCTTCTAATGGAATAATTGTCAATGTTGTGTTCAATGTGATAACCATCATGGAGACTATGAACACACCCCATATGCAAACGAAGAAGATTACAACCCTTCCTAAATGTGTCTACGCAAAGTAATCACCATAACCGACAGTTGTCATGGTCACGATGATGTTCCAAATGCAGTTCCAATAGCTGAAGAATAACGATTTACCATTCGTGTCGTTTCTGTAAAATTGATATAGAGAAATTAACGATTATTCAAAGGAAATTTTCTAAATATAATATCCCTGTCTTTTTAACCTTGACAACGGTGCCTCGCATATTCTGACAGCGAACGCAAAGTAAAAGATAGATATCGCCATAGCTGACGTAACAAGCATATACGGTTATTTTTTCATGATGCATTTAATCACAAAGAGATAATCAGCTTCGCAGGCATACATCGCACAGACTCTTTGTGTTCGGTTATTGTACCAGACTGACATCATAAGCAAAGTTCGAATGATGAGTAGCACACGTAGCAGCATGATGAGAAGGAGAATCTCATTGAGATGGTAGTATGCATATGCTTGCGTCGGCTCATTGAAGAAATCAACACGATGATTCCATGTCCAAGGCATAGGATGCACAGCACTGATTAGTATTTCAATAATCATCGGAACCATAAACCCAGAGGTGATGAGATTTGATTTGTTCGAAATGACTTTTCGAGTTTTGAGCCATTCTAATTTAGCCTGGAATCGAACTATTGTCAGCATAATCATGCCTTATGTTATCAACAACACAAGATATTAACAAGCAAACAAATGGATCATTATGGTTATTAATACCTATTGTTAGAATGAATGTCATCCAAAGCATCGACTGTGCTACAAAGTCTTATCGTTCATCGAATTCCAGATCATATTCTAGCACTGCGATAATAATTGATAGGAATGAGAATGAAGAAACAGCCTAGTCAATGAGAAGAAATCTAGCGTAATATGCTTTCGTTTTGAGCCCATCTTCAAATCCCCCTGTGTTCTAGCCGTCTTCATCATCTAACACATCACATATCGTGTGGATCTTCAACTCTTAGTTCTCATTGCTTTGAGTATGTAAAATTTCCACGTTCTCTGTGTCGATGTACTACAGTTACGGTTCTTCTTTTGGTTTGACTTCTTCAAGCCCTCCAATATCCTTCGCAACACTCTTTTTCTTAGAGTGGCCAAATGGATTCAATTACAATCCTGTTCCCCTCGGTACAGCCAGAGGAATGCTGCCTTTTTTTGAGCCGGCTATTATCACGCCCTAGTTCATCTAATAGAAGGAAAACATTTATTCATTATGCCATTTTAGAATGAATCCTGTACCTTTAGCTAGCTTGCGTCTCAGCAACTGAAGCTCTGTTATGCTAGTGATGTTATACTCTGTTATGTCACTACTTTCTCTTTGCGCTTATTTTTTACTTTGAAATAAGTAAATTTAATTTTTTTTAGGAAAAAGAAAGATAGTTATTTCAGATTATTTGCATTAATTATCGAATTTTGTTTTGTGAATATCTGCTGCTTCAAAAAGAGCAGACTGTAGCCACATAGTCAGAATCTAAAATATCCTCTAGATTTATCTAACTAACATAACAGCACAAATATATTTTCGTTCTTTTAAAAAATAATTAGAGTTTGAAATGGATTAGTAAAATCAGCTGAATTTTCTTGATTCCTACAAATTCAAAATTTCATTCAAAATCTGAATATCTCTATCGTACTGCACAAACACACAACCACAAAAAGAAAATCTATTAGTTTGTATCATTCATTCCTTGAAGTGCTCGATCATCTTCTCGATAGCTCTGAAACGATGAGAAATCGTGCTCTTTTCTTCCTTCGAGAGCTCAGCATATCTGTCCAATCAACCAATTAATAAATTAACATATCATAATACAATAATTTTCTCAAATATCGCAATGGTTTCTCTTACGTGAGATCATAACCTTCAGGTTGGAAGACGCAGTCCCTAATTCAACAAAAATACAGAGTTAAACGAAGAAAAAGGATACACCAATTCATTCTTCAAAAAATCATATAATGCCTCCTTACCATCCGAATGTCTAAGGTCCTCTAGGTGCTACAATCGTACCAGGTGTCTTTCCAATGAAGCAGATAGGCTCTGTGAGATCCTCGCTCATGTAGGTGATGATGCACATTGCATAGCCTGTTTTATCCTCAAATCCACCGAGCATCTTGATCAAACCTTCTGGCTTAAGCTCTTGCAAGAACCATTTACTTGAATAGCAAAAATACCATTAGAAATGCTGCTGAAGCGATGAATATGATTACATGTAAGGTCCTGGTAGTCCATTGTAAGCATTGAAGCATAAGGAAGTATCTTCTGTGATAACTGGGCGTTTAGCCTGGATAACAAACGTAATAAAAAATCATGAGAAATCAAATATTTCTTGTGCATTAAATATGGAATACCTCCTTGAAAGCAATAAGTGCTTTCTCCTTAGCGATGGAAATGGCATCTCCTTGTAGCTCGGGGACTAATATTCAATCAGAAAGCATGATAAGTATAAGAACAATCTCTTGTCTAAACTGAAATATCTACGATCGACGTTAGCAGAGGATAGATTGATGTGAGTCTTCTCGAGAATATGCTGGAACTCAAGGAGTTTGTTTTTCTAAGTCACAGCATAACAAAAACGAAATGTCAGGCAAGCAAGCAGGAAAAAGCTATGAGGTAAGTATCTTGATTCTCTTTCTTTTATTTATTGGTTACATTTCCAGTGATGAGGAAGAGATCTTTAGTTTTTTGCATTTTTTTCGTTGTGGTGAAGTTAAATTTGTTTAAACAAGTGCGCTGGGAGAGACTAAAGATATTTGGCTTAGTTTCAATCAGATAATTAGCTATTCTTCTTGAGAGATGCTGCATCGAAACAGGATTGGGATTAGTTTTAAAAAAAGGAGAGAATGAAAAAAGGTGGTGGAAGATTTCGGATATTTAGCAATAATACTAACTATTTTAATAATAATAATCTTGATTGTTTCTCTTTCCTTCTGGTGGAATCTCCAAAGAATTTATTATTTTTTAAGATTTACATTCTCCATTGAATATCTCATATTCTTACAAGACGGAAGATTAGATAAAAGTCAAATAACATGATTATTCTGCTCAAGGTTCTTTGACTGTAAGCACATTCTCTAGCTAAATAAATAGAATAATCTTATCATAATTTATTGCCAATTTTAATAACTAAGTTTCAAATCAGTCTCAAATTAGCCAGTTAGTCTCTCTTCTATTAAGAATTTCTCTGTAATCAAATCATATCTTTTTTAGTATTTTTGTATTCACCCGAATCAAGGAGTCTATTTTCTTTTAATCAACGCGAAAACAGCAAAAATAGCAGATTAGAAACAATAAACACAAACTGGATATGAGTTATTTATTCTAAGGAAGATCTAAAAGACAAGGTCAGAGTTCACCTATCACAAACAGTCAGGATGTGTTTCAAAATCTGCCTGCATTTTCTTGGAAAAAGGAAAAGCATCTACAGAAATATATTGAATAAGAGTCAAACAGCAACATCAACATCAATAGCAACATTGATTTTTTGGAACATAGAATTAGTAAAAGTCGAAAAGCATTGTGTTAGCTGAATCTTCGAGGAAACGAATTGAAGGAATCTAGCTAAGAGTAATCATAACTCAGAATAGAATAATAAGGAGGAGAAGTAGAAAACGATACCAGAAGATAAACATAATTTTTGCTTTTGGAATCACCACGAAATGAGCTCAAAATTGTTTCTGCAAGAATCAAAACACCATTTTATTCTCACAGCAGCTTGGATTCTGTTGATGGAAGATCTCACAGGAAATACTACAGCAGTCTTGCTCAGGAAGATATCCCTAATGAGGAAGAATTAGCATAGGGATAGAGATAATAAATGGGATTTATCCTCAATGGGAAGTAACTAGCACTTCATTCAGTTGAAAGCTCATAAAAGATGAATGCACACCAAAATAATAATCATCAGAGCAGCTCCAACAGGTTTGATTGTGCCATTTCAAAGTCAAATATCAGTAATTTTGAGAGATGCAGTGAGTA
>Ga0302285_10002167_pt1 | contig 10986 bp, 12 predicted proteins | sample III_Fen_E2_2_FD_200455 | JGI IMG/M metagenome (GOLD analysis project Ga0302285, IMG submission 200455) | Peat permafrost microbial communities from Stordalen Mire near Abisko, Sweden - III_Fen_E2_2 | ecosystem: Environmental > Terrestrial > Soil > Wetlands > Permafrost | place: Sweden: Abisko...
TGTACAAAATGTTCTTTTTTTGAACCATCTTCGCTGATGAATCCAAATCCTTTAGATTCATTGAAGAATTTAACTGTTCCTTTACTCATTGTTGATAATTATTATTTAATGTCCTACAAAGATAGTGTTATATAATTATATTTCAAAGTTTTTTATCATTTAATTAAAAAACTTCTTCTTTTTTTATTGTCCATGCAATTAAGTATACTGAATATACTCTAAACGTGCCTGTTTTACTGGACTTCTTATTTTATTCATACACTTTATTTTTAAAAATAAAAACTCTTTTCCGTCGATTTTTGCTGTTTAGCATAGTCTTTTTGAGCTAACAACTCTTTTTATTGTTAACGAAAAGCTTATTTCGCCTTTAATTTAATCCGTGCTAATGAAGTAACAATATTTCTTGGAGCAAATCGAACTGACTGTGCCAATAAATTATTTACTACTCCGTGAATTGCTACAGTTTTTCCTTCCATCATCTTTGTATAACCAAATTCAGCTACTTCTTTCGATGTTGCAATCTGATTTCCTTTAAACAGATTACTGTCGTCCAATGATGACGCCGCTTTAAATCCTGTATCGGTAGCTCCCGGGCACAAGGCGGTTACAGTAACTCCCGTTCCTTTTAATTCATTGGCTATTGCTTCGGAGAAACTCAATACAAACGCTTTTGTTGCAAAATATACCGACATGGTTGGCCCTGGTTGAAAAGCAGCTGTGGATGCAATGTTCAGAATTTTACCGTACTTATTCTGTATCATATCCGGTAGAAACAACCGGGTTAAATACGTCAGGCATGTTATATTCAGGTTTATCATTTCCAATTGCTTTTCCCAGTTTGTTTCGGCAAACAAACCGAAATCACCAAATCCGGCATTATTAATCAGGTAATCCACCCGGATATTCAGATTTTTCACCGCATCATATACAGCTTTTGGAGCATATTGATCCGATAGGTCTTTAACAATAATAACTACTGAAATACTGAATTGCTTTTCCAATTCAAATTTCAGTGCTTCCAGTTTATCCTTGCTACGTGCTATCAAAACCAGATTATCCCCTTTTGAGGCATGCACCCGTGCAAATTCTTTCCCCAGTCCCCCTGAGGCTCCCGTTATTAATGCTGTTTTGTTCATACTTGGTTTTTCACTCTCCATGAGGGTTTGTTTTTTCAATTGTCTTACTACTATCAACAATATTAAAATCAAATGGTTTAATCCGGCAACTATTTTTTATAGAGTATCCGCACCTGTGGCAGCATTGCTACAAAAAGAATGGCAAGGGCAATGCCCATATAAAGGGTATGCGACCAATGTACCATTTTCATGACAATCATTTCGGTTTGTATCCATATAATCAGGGCAAAACCAATATAGATGCTGTACGTCCAGGCCCAGTACATATCGTTGAAGAAATTAAAGAACTCAGGCAATCTCCATTTAGGCTTTTTAATAAGGGCGTAAACCAAAACCAGTGGAATAACCCCCAGAATCGTAAACAGTAGAATACCCGGTATCAGGAAACTGGTGAAAGGTGAATTCCCAATGGCTGATAATGGCATTCCCATCATCTCTCCACCTGGTGACAGGATAAATACCCCACCCCCACCAAATGCTCCAAGTCCAAGGAAGCCTAACAAAAAAATAAGCATGCTTCGTGTTTTCATTTGATAATTCCGATTTATTAGAGTTGATTTATTTTAGGAGAGAAACAACAAAGTTCCTTTTGAATATTCACCTATCTTACATCACCTATTATTTGTAAAATCCTGAATATTGTATTGTTCTTAATATTGTCTACTTTTTTGTAACCCTATTGCAGGACTATACATACACTTCTCTCGTTGTTACCGACTACTTACTACTTACTCCTTACTCCTTGCCTCTTACCTCTTTTTCATTCCTCATTCCTCGTTCCTCACTCCTATATTAAAGATCATGCTTTGGATAAACGATCCCTGATTCTTTCCGAACTTCGTCCATTATCTCCACCAATTTCAGGGTATCGTTCAGGCTCCAGATATCGCTTTGGATCTTACCCTGACTAATACAATCGACTACTTCAATGGCTTCAAATTCATAGCCGTTGCCTTTCATCTCAAATTCAAACACATCTTCCCGTCCATCCGAATGAATCAACCTTACTTTCCCGGGGCAAAACCATTTATGCTCCAGTATTATCTTTCCGGTGGTTCCATGTATTTCGGCAATAGTGGGAGAATCAACCATAAATGATGAATACATCACGGCAAGGGCATTATTTTCATAACCGAACAAATAACTGCAGCTGGCATCTACTCCCTGTTCATTTAAATCTGCCATGGCTGAAACTTTTGTGGGTTTGCCAAGCAGCAGCAATGATAGGAAGATATTATATATCCCGATATCCAATATTGTCCCACCACACAGATCAACATTAAACTGACGATGATCAGGCCCTTTGTCCGATTTAAAAGCAAAGTATGCAGTAAGCATTTTTACATCCCCGATTACACCTGATTCAACCAGCTCTTTGGTTTTTATGATATTTGGCAGGAAACGGCTCCACAGTGCTTCCATTAGGAACAGCTTTTTCTCTGCAGCTTTGTCCATCAGTATCTTCACTTCGTTCTGATTAACCCCCATTGGTTTTTCGCACAGGACATGCTTATTATGATCCAGTGCCAGCAAGGTATTTTCCAGATGCAGGTTGTGAGGAGTGGCAATATATATAATGTCTATTTGCGGGTCGCGTACCAGTTCTTCATAACTTCCGTACGATACCGGGGCATTAAACTCGTTTGCAAATTGTAGTGCTTTTACTTTATCCCGTGAACCGACGGCATATAGTTCTGTATTTTCAACTACCTGAAGGGCTGTTGCAAATACTGTGGCTATCCGGCCGGTACCTAAGATACCCCATTTGATTTTTTTATTCTCCATGTTCATAATCATCGATTCGTTATTTTTTTTATTTTATCTAATGAAGAAACTCGTTCTGAAAACTTATTCCCCTAAGGGTTGCTTCGGTGTTTTTAATGTCAGCTGATAAAATGCCGCATCGAGCCATTTGCCGAATTTATAGCCTACTTCTTTCATAATGCCGGTCAGCACAAATCCCTCGTTTTCATGCAGCTTCATACTTACGGTATTGGATGTATCGATAACACCCACCATAATGTGAAAGTCCTGCTCTTCAGCTTTTTTAATTATTTCACCCAAAAGTATTTTCCCCAGGCCATGGCCCCTTTTATCAGCCCGCACATATACCGAATGCTCAATCGAGTATTTATAAGCGGGGCGCGTACGAAACATGCCATACGTCGAGAAACCCAACAGCATATTGTTCTCATCGAATGCTCCTACAATCGGAAAATTTCCTTTTTGTTTATCGGCATACCAGGCAACCATCATGTCCAGGGTACGCGTTTTATAATCGTACAATGCTGTTGAATTCAGGATTGCATCATTAAATATATCCAGTATCTCAGGTAATTGTTGTTCTGTACAAGGTCTTAATTCCATGTTAGTTGATTGGTTAATTAGTTTATTCGTTGATTGGTTCCGTGTTCCGTGTTCTTGGTTCTTGGTTCTTGGTTCTTGGTTCTTGGTTGATTCGTTGATTCGTTAATTGGTTAATTGGTTAATTAGCTTATTGGCAATGTCTTATATTAAATAGTAAATAGTAAATTAAAAAATAGTAAATGATTAAATGTTTTGTTTAAAAAACTCATTTACCCTTTCCATCGTTTCTTCTTCCGCTTCTTTTCTGGGCGTATGTCCGGCTGAAGAAATTTCCGCAATGGTGACAGGTGCAGCGATTTCCTTTTTCAGTATATTGAGTTGTTCGATGCTTCCGAATTCGTCATGCTCCCCCTGAAAAGCCAATACCGGACATATAATATTATGAAGCAAAGGCACAATTGTCCAGTGTGCAAAGTAATCGCTGAGCCATGTTTCATGCCAAAGGCGGAAAAGCTCAGATGTTTTGTCACCGTGGTATTTCTCCAGGCTGGCCAGCAAACTGGTTTCTTTAGCCCGTTCGCGCGTTTCAAGAACAGCCGCCTTGCCCGAGTCCTCAATAAAACTGTGCGCCCCTTCGAGAATCAGTCCTTTTATCCGTTCAGGGTAACGTGCTGCAGCCAGCAAGGCAATGGTAGCTCCGTCACTGTGGCCATAAAGAATTGCATGCTTTATCCCGCGTGTATCCATTACGTCAATCAGCTCACGGGCTTCGTCGTGCAGGTAAAATTCAGTACGTTGTTTTACTGCAAACGGTGAAGATTGTCCATACCCCCGCCGATCGTACACCAATCCGTTTAATCCGCTCATTTTCACTAACCTCTGTGGATAATCACCCCACATCTCCACACACCCCCAGGAGTCGTGAAGAAAAACCAGTACAGGCATGTTTTTATCATCCGGAAAGGAATCTATTTTTATTGCAAATAATTGATAACCTATGCGTTGTATATAAAAAGATTCCATTTTTTTAGTTAAGATATGAAACGCAAATGTAGGAATAATTTACCAAAAACAGGCAAAAATCAAAGAAAATCAAGACTATAAATTACCGGATAGGAATTCCAATAATTTAAACAAAACATTCTTTTTAACAAACTCAATCATTTCGTTGTAGCCTTCAAACTCTTCAAACTTTCAAACCCTTCAAACCCTTCAAACCTTTCAAACCTTTCAAACCTTTCAAACCCTTCAAACATGGAACACGGAACACGGAACAATATAACTGTTATTTGTTCTATGTAAAGAGGGGGTTCCGAGGGGGTTTCGAGGGGGTTTCGAGGGGGTTTCGAGGGGTAAACCTCTCTAAACCCTCAACAAAGCCCCAGGAAAGTCTCATCGATTGCTCTTTATACCTAAAACGAGTGTATAATAGAATCCGTTTGAATGAGATTAAAATCCTACATCACAATTGCTCTGGAACTGCTTATGCCGACAAGTATGCATCTTCCAATACCTTAAAAAAATACGTGCCGCTGTGAAAAAAGGAAAACAGTTACCCCCGGGATGGTGTCTGAATGAATCGATAACAACTTATACGGGCTTTCAAAAAACAATTTCCTGAAGATAAAAAGTGATGAAAGTTTGCAGTGAAGTCATCAGGGACAAAGGAGAGTCATATAAATAAACCCATTCAATTTTCATTAATATCTCGGATAAATAAGGTATAAATTTATACCTTTGCAGGTACTAAACAGAACAAACATCATGAAAAAAATTATCGTTTTGACAGGTGCAGGCATGAGTGCCGAAAGTGGCATCAGTACTTTTCGCGATTCAGGTGGACTATGGGAGAAATATGAGATTAACGATGTGGCAACACCGGATGGCTGGCGGAGGAATCAAGCCCTGGTATTGGATTTTTACAACCAACGTCGCAGGCAATTGCTTGACAGCAAACCGAATGAAGCACATTACGCCCTGGCTAAACTGGAAAAAGACTATGATGTACAAATTATTACACAGAACGTAGATAACCTGCACGAACGTGCCGGTAGTACGAATGTGGTGCACCTTCATGGCGAATTAATGAAAGTAAGGTCGACCGGCCCGGGAGAGGAAGTCTTTGATGTAGATCCTTACCATCCGGATATTAACCCGGGCGATTGCTGTCCAAAAGGATTTCAGCTCAGGCCCCACATAGTGTGGTTTGGCGAAGCTGTACCGGAGATTGAAAAGGCTGAACGAATGACCGCCAGTGCAGCTCTGTTTTTAATTATCGGCACTTCCATGCAGGTTTACCCGGCTGCAGGACTGATTAACAGTGTAAAATCAGGCATCCCTGTTTACCTGATCGATCCGCACGAGGTTAATCACTTACAGTCCGATATTACTGTTATTCAGAAAGGAGCATCGGCAGGCATGAAAGAGTTTATCGAAATGCTCAAAATATTGAAGCTATGATAATTACAAGTTTATATTCATTTATACCCTGTAGCACTTATTCCGCTTAAACACGAACTAAATGAGCAACTGAAAATTAAATATGACATAATATTATCTGTATTATTATAAAAACTGTACTTTTGTGCTACAAATTTTTACAGATATGTTTAGGAACTTTAGTCTTCGTCTCTTGTTATACCTCCTTATAAGCATAATCCTGTGCGGTTGTTCAGTAGTTCCCAACGAGATAAAAACCGCCGAAGGACTTATGGAAAGTGCCCCCGACTCTGCTTTACACATATTGCAACATGTTAATCCTCATAAACTATATCCCCGATCCACAAAAGCGCTTTATGCGCTTTTGATGAGTCAGGCCCTGGATAGAAACGATATCAAGATTGAGTCCGATTCCATCATCACAACAGCCACAGATTACTACACGGGTAGTGAACCTGAACGTGCCGGGTATGCCTGGTTTTATCATGCGCGCACGGCGGGAAACAGGGGGAGCGGCGATGAACAAGCCAATAATTTGCTAAAAGCCCAGGCGTTTGCCCAACTCACAAAGAATTACAAGTTACGTGGATTAATTTATGCCGATAAAGCCAACATGTATGAATCGCAAAAGCAGTACGACAGCATGACTCATTATTATAAGCTGTCGTTTCGGTCATTTGAACTTTCACACAACACTCAAAACAGCATTATCAGTTTGATAAAAATCGGGTATGGTTACCAGCTAAGATCCAGGATCGACAGTGCTATACCGTATTACACCTCAGCCCACAAAATGGCTTTAATACGACATGACACCTTAATGATATCATCAGTCGACAGACATTTAGGGTCGGCCTATTACCTTAAGAACAATTTCACTGAAGCCCTGAATTATTATAAACGTGCTCCGTTAACCCATATCGCTGTTTATGATGCGAATAAATGGTACCTGATGGCAAAAACCTATATTAAAACAGGAGCACTGGATTCAGCAAGAATGCTGTTGCAACGGATTAATGATCCTCAACAGTTTGCAATCGACTATTACAAACTATGGCTAACCATTCACGAAAAAGAAGGAAACCTGAAAGAAGCGTTACGTACTGCAAAAACAATTATCCAGGTAAAAGACTCTGTAAACAATCGGAAATTAACGGTCAGTTTTGCCGGGTTGGATAAAAAATACAAATATCAGGGCTTGCAAATTGAGAATCAGAAACTAATCATTAACAACAAGCAGAGAGGGTTATTCCTGTTATTCTGCCTGTTTGTAATAAGCATTTCTGCTATTGCCATGTTATTCTGGAGATTACGGATCAAAAAAAGACAGTTTGATATTCAAAATGAAATGCTTGCAAAAGAAAAAGCCTTTGTGGAAATAGAAAAAGATAAAGTGGAAAAGGAAAAGGAAAATAGCACTTTGCTCGAAAAACAATTGAAATTACAGGCTATCCTGCTGCTGAACATCGATCAACATCGAAAAAACGTTATCAAACGACCCGGAATCTGGAAAAATGAATCGAAGGAAATGCAACCGGCACAAAACATTACCTTCCAGGAAGAATTAATTGCCTGCATGGATCTTGAGTATACCGATATATCGCACCGTTTATTAAAAAACTACCCGTCACTCTCCAAACGTGACATATTGATTTGCTGTTTGCTATTAGCCGGATTCGACACAGGGATGATTGCAACCATACTGGATGTCAAACTTGAATCGATTACCAAACACCGGTATCGCCTTCGAGCAAAACTCCAAATGCAAAATTCCGACAACCTGGTCGACTATCTGCGTCAATTTTAAGTATCTTTTTTCTACTATTTATGCCGGAATTAACCATGTCCATATACAGACTTTTGCATCCGACTATATACTACTGTATATCATGCGTTTATATTAATCTACTTTTCACATTGTCCATAAAATAAATCCGGTATTTTCTATTGATATCGGAATTATTTTGTATTCTTTTGCAATACAAAATAATTCAAAAAAATACTGTTGTGAAAAAAGATCTATTCTCTCAAAATCTCCACGTACAGGTTCAACTGTCTGGATTAATTAAAGCACATTCAGGTGCGGGTATTCATACGGCTCCTCAGGACGATCCACCTGTAGTTGTTACACCCCCCCCTAAGATCAGCTGGAATACTATCGTTGCATAATTTCTAAAACTAAAGAAAAAGGATTTAATTGGGAATTTTGCAATTAAAATCAACCTTTAAAACCGAACAGAACCTATTACTAAACCGAAACAATACGTTGTAAGCGGTACAGTCAATTATGGTGTAGTGAACCAATAGCATTTGTCTCTTTAACCTAAACGATTATTCAAAACCAAGACAAATCCAATCGTAATTTTGTATTGATTGTACCGCTTTTATTCAAAGGAAGAAAAATATATCTTTGTTTACAAAAAAGAATTCTTCCGTTTTTCTTGTCATATCGGACTTAACCTTCCTGATGAAACATAAGAGAAACAAAATTTGCAGGTGGGATTTAAAAATTCCACCTTTTTTTTGCCTTGTCTTGAAATTCAATATATCCAATTATCAGAAAATTTTCCGGTATATTTGTCCTGACAAAATTCCCGAAAATGAAAACATGAATGTCCTGACAGAAGAAAATTCTATTTGGCGGAAACTCTATATAAAGGAAAAAAAAGAGTAATTCAACCACAAAAAACACAACATTATATGGATACAAACTTTTTAGACCAACTTACTTTTGAGCCACTGACTCGAAAGAACTGGGGTCTGTTTGTCGAACTATTCGGCAGCAAAGGAGCCTGTGGAAGTTGTTGGTGCATGTATTACCGGCTACCGAAGCCTGCATTCAGGGAAGGGAAAACGGAAGATGGGAATAAGAATGCGATGAAAGAACTTGTGTGGGAAAACAAACCGGCAGGAATACTCGGGATGTACGAAGGACAAGCTATTGCCTGGTGTGCTTTTGCTCCCAGGGAAGACTTCATGAAGCTTGAGAAGTCTAGGGTGCACAAACGCATTGACAATGAGAAGGTGTGGTCAATACCGTGCTTTTTCATTGATAAACATTTCAGAAGAAACGGGGTATCGGTAGCATTGCTCAAAGGAGTGACCAACTACGCGAAAGAAGCCGGAATCAATATTATTGAAGCCTACCCCACTATACCGACGCAGGAAAAACTTCCGGATTCGTTTGCCTGGATCGGATTATATACTTCCTTTGAACGTGCAGGATTCGAAATTGTAGACCGAACTTCGAAGAACAGGCCCATGGTACGCTATTACATAAATAAATAGAAAATGAAAATCAATACTCAATTAAACTTATAGAAAACTTTTAACTTAGTTATCAGTTAATTTAGATGTTTACAGACAATATTGTATTGTCATGAGGGACACACACTTATTTGTATAAATGATTAATTCTATGCATTTTAAAAAACAGTATAATGCAAAAAAAACCAAAAACCACTTACAATAATTCATTCTTGCAAGAAAAAGAAAAAAATTATTGGATTATTCAAAATGATTATCTATCTTTGCAGTCCAAATAAAAAACAAATAGAAATTTAAATAAATACTTAGTAATTATGATCGTAGTCCCAGTCAAAGAAGGCGAAAACATTGAAAGAGCATTGAAGAAATTCAAACGTAAATTTGAAAAAACAGGTGTTGTAAAAGAATTACGTCGTCGTCAATGTTTTGATAAACCTTCCATCGTAAAACGTGACGATAAAATGCACGCGGTTTACGTACAAAAGAAGAATCTTAGCGAAGAATAGTAAAAAAACAGGAGGAAAAATAGTTTCCTTGCTTTATTTATTCTATTTTCGTTGCAGATTTGAATATACGGTTATGATAAACGAATTTCTGCAATATTTACAGTATGAGAAGAATTATTCATCTCATACTGTTTTGTCGTATCATACCGACCTGTCCCAGTTTTGCAGCTTTCTAAAAACAGCACCCGAAAGTATTGATCCAAAAACAATTACCTCCCAACTGATACAGCAATGGGTACTTGATCTAATGAACAATAACCTTTCTGCCCGTAGCTTATCGCGTAAGATATCAACGCTTAAATCATTCTGGCATTTTTTGCTCGTACGGAGTTATGTAACATCCAATCCGACGTTAAAAATAATTTTACCTAAAACAAAGAAGCCCCTTCCTGCGTTTTTTAAGGAAAGTGAAATGAACAACGTATTGGAGAATCCTTTCATAACCGAAAGATTTGAACCTGTACGAAATCAGCTTATAGTAACGCTGTTTTATGTGACAGGTATCCGCCTTTCGGAACTTATCAATATAAAGGATACAGATGTTGATTTAAATACAGGAACCTTAAAGGTTACCGGAAAAAGAAATAAACAACGTATTATCCCGTTTGACATTTCATTCGGCAAAGATATTGAGCGCTATATCCAGCTAAGGAATCTTGAAGTAGAGATACCCGAACCGTACTTGTTCTTACGGATAAACGGATTAAAAATGTACCCGAAAATGGTATACAATCTGGTACATGCATCCATGTCGGAAGTAAGCAGCCTGCATAAAAGGAGCCCGCACGTACTTCGTCACACATTTGCCACAAGCCTGCTAAACGGTGGTGCTGACATTAACGCCGTAAAAGATTTGCTTGGACACAGCAGCCTGGCAGCAACGCAAGTTTACACTCATACAAGTTTCGAAGAATTATACAATATATATAAACACGCTCATCCAAGAGCAAAATAAAAAAAGGAGGCTATTATGAAACTACGGATTCAATCCATCAATTTTGATGCAACTACCACACTGGAATCTTATATTAATAAGAAATCGTTGAAATTAGAAAAGTTTTTTGATGAAATACTAAACTTAGAAGTGTATTTAAAGGTAGTAAAACCGGAAACAGCAACGAATAAAGAAGCTGAAATTAAAGTTTCGATACCAAATGTTGATTTTTTTGCATCTAAAACGTGTGATTCTTTTGAAGAGGCAGTTGACCTAACTCTCGATGCAGTAGAGAAACAGATGCGTAAATATAAAGAAAAAACCACTAAAAATTAAAATATTGTGGGAAATGTTTTGTAGTCCAAAATATATTCGTACATTTGCAAGCCGTTTGAAT
>Ga0302285_10002169_pt1 | contig 10984 bp, 5 predicted proteins | sample III_Fen_E2_2_FD_200455 | JGI IMG/M metagenome (GOLD analysis project Ga0302285, IMG submission 200455) | Peat permafrost microbial communities from Stordalen Mire near Abisko, Sweden - III_Fen_E2_2 | ecosystem: Environmental > Terrestrial > Soil > Wetlands > Permafrost | place: Sweden: Abisko...
GATCTCTGGCGGGAATGTTATCAAAACTCCACCTGTTACTCCATTAGTATTGATGGAAGTCTCCAAAGAACTCACAAAGCTGAATTCGTAAAACGAAGCACGCCCTTGCAGTGAGTCAAGGGCTCTCAAGCGAGTTGGCGTGATCTTAGCCTTGCACACTTCCACAAGCAGCAGCAAGGTTAGGAGAAGTATCCCTACCGTTGTCATTGGTAGTAGTTAGTTGTAAGAAGAAGATAAATATGGTTATTTAATATGAGAGGTCCCCAAAACAACAGAATTAGTCTATTATGTAATTTCCAAAATGAAAAGCGATTTTAATTTGTATTTTTGTGATTTCAGAGTCAAAATACTTCACATAAAAGTAATTGTGATTGTCTTCTAGTTCTTTAAAAATATTCTAGGATTTCCCTAATCCACACAAAGAGAAGATCAAAGTTTAAGAGATAATTTATTACCCACAGGAATTTAGTGCAATTTTTATTTAGTATAAATTAGGTCTAAGATATTCAAAAAACCACAAAGAATAGATTGTTTCAAAAATTCTGAAGAATTTAAAAATATTTGAGGCATAATTTAACAAAAATTGATCTCAGTGTAAGCCTGCTTTAAGGTTTTTTCGACTCGCTTAAGGTGTCTTAGCTTATTAAAATTAATTTCATGAGTTAAAGAGTAAATAAAAAAAGGAAAATATATTTGCTGAGTTTTTTTGTTTTGAAGAATCATCCAACTAAAAATCCTTTTAGTTTTTTTATAGACTTTTAACAAATTCGAAATAGATTACAAGTGAATTGCATTGAAATTGGGGGAAAAAAGCAGTGACGTAAAGACAAATTAAACAAAATTAATTTGGTTTTCTTTTTCTTTTAGATAAATATTCAACTATTTTTGAATTATTGAGGGTGAACAAAAACACAAAAAATGGCATTGTTTAAAAAAGTGAATACGAATCTCTTCTCCATTATTATCTCATTTTTTAAGTAAGATCTTTAAGTTCCGACTTTAGAGAATAAGCATTTCTAATTGTTTTTTCATTTGGAGGAGTGGGTGGGAGGGGAGTGGAGATTAATCATTAACCTTTAACTACAACTTTTAATTATGAAGCGCCGATTAGAATCATAGGATACCTAAAAGCAATGAAAAATAGAGTCCATATGAACATAAATGCTATTTTACTATTGAGAAATAAATATTAATTCTTAAAATTTTAGTTTTTTAATATCTAAAGATTGTATTATTGCTATTTTTTTATATTAACAATAACATTAAATTTAATCTGATAGCAAACCAAAAAGCTTTCCTTTAAATCTGATATTTTTTCTTATTCAATTTGTATGATCTCTTCCATTCTAAATTACTCACTAAATATGGAAGCACATTGTTTAAAAAAAATGCAGAATTTTTCATAAAACCCTGCAAGATGTTTGCGCTTATCAGGTCTTGTTAGAAAGAATGCCTAGGAATATTTTTATTCCCAATAAACAAGAATTTTGTAAGCCATCGGGGATTGTTAGGATCGTTTAAACAAAGAATGCCATTTTTTACCTGAATCCTCAAAACTCTATGTAACTGAGCACGGCCGTAGAACAAAAGAAGGAATATGGAACAAAAAGGATCCATTCAAAATATAATGATAAAATCAAGATTTGAGAGGTTGTTGGGAAATAAATAAAAATAGTAGGCTTGAGATAGGGTTGTTTTTAATTGAGAATGCAAATTTAAGTTAAAAAAAAATGGTAAATGAGGATGAAGGTCTTGGAGAGAAAATGGAATAAAGGGTAGAGAGAGGATGATTAAGATTGACAATAAATTATTCAAAAAGAAGAAGAATACTAAGATTTATGAATCCAAAGTTAACTGTAATTTTAAATAAATATCATATCCAATAAGTTCTTTGATTGGAAAATTTTAACAATTTGGGTAATTCATTTCTTGAAAAGTAAGTATTGGTTTTGGAATGGTTTTTTCCAAAGAACAATAAATGAAAATGAACAAATAAATGATTTTTTGAATAGTGCTAAGTGAGAATATAAAAAGCCCTCATCGCTAGTTAAATCTCTCTTCAGCTCATGGAAATAAGCGTTGCTATGCCGTAGAGCACAAATAGAATCCCTCCAGCTAAGGCGAGAGTTCTCTCTGAAATTTTTTCAGCTAACATCCTCCCTCCTGTTACTGCAAGATATGTGCAGACTGCATGTCCAACAGCTGAACCAAAGAAGACTTTCCAAAAACTAAACGAGGCACTCATAGCAATTGTTGAGAGCTATGATCTATCTCCCCATTCTCCAAGGAAATTCTACGCGAAACACTGTCCAGCGACCATCATATAGGAGACGTTGTTTTTGGCATTTTTTTTGTTCTAAATTGCTTGTTTCTTTACAAGATTTTCTTCCAATTCGATTGTTTCTTTGTCTTTTCCTGTGGGATTGTTTTCAGCATCTGCACCAGGAGGACTATTGTCATCATTATTGCCAAATTTATGTTCCAGAGCTTTGAGATCATTTTCAATTTCGTCATCTTCATTTTCGATTTTATTTGTGATAACTTCGTAGATAGCTTTACCACCAAAGACGAAGAATAGCAATGCAGCAATGAGTTTAATGTAGAAATCCGGGAGGAAATAATCAGAGACATTTCCAATAAAACAAGAGATGAAGGTCATAAGGAAAAGTGCACCATATCCTCCAATGAACACCCAGAGTTTGGAGTATTTTGTAGCTAAAACTGCCGAGATAATGAACGTTTTATCACCAATTTCAGTAACAAGAATGGATATGAAAGAACCTACAAGTGCTCCATGTTCTCGAAGGAGTTCAAGATCATCATCATCATCGTTGTTGTTTTCATTATCGGTAGTATCTACTTCAGAATCTGCAGTATCTGTCTCAGCTAGGCGAGTTTCTTTTTAACATGAGACACTCCCAAGTAGCAGCATTAACAGTAAGGCCAATGAAGTAAGGAGTAATCGTTATTTTTACATTTTTTGGAAAAGTATGAAATACCAAAGACTTTATATTCTTTTTCTAGAGAAAAAAAGAGCTAGTTAGTGATAATATTTTTTGTTTATTTAATTGTGTGTTTGTGAGGATCTTAGCTGAGTTGGCAGTTTATTAACCATTTCTCAATCTGTCTAAGCGTAAGGCATCAGAAATTATCCTCCTTTTTGAGAGAAATGCAAGCTTTAAACTAATTTTGGCTAGTGTGAAAGTATCATCGTCTTAGAAAGAATCATGAGTATTTTATTTTAAACTCCACCCAAGGTAGGTATCAGATTTGAGTTGCCTTTTCCCCAAGTTCTTCATTCAGAAAGATAAACTTTATAAGATATTCTTAATTTAAGGGAAAGTTATTTCTTGTCAGAATTAATAATGTGTTTAATATAGAGAGATAGCATTACCCATCTTGAGCATTCATTTACAGCTATTTTCTACCTTTATTTCTCTCTCTTCTCTGCTTTGGTCCTAATATACATAGCCATTGTTACAAAATATGCTAATAATTTTGATATCAAATCTCTAGAAATAAAAAAGCTTATTGCTTATTTATTAAAAATACCATATCCATTTTTGCTTTTTCCAACATTAAATTTACTATTACGAGAGAAGTGATTAGAATAATTGACCCTGGCTCTAGAGAATTATTATTCAATATTATAAAAATGCCATTTTAAATGCTAAAAAAACAAAACAAATAAGAATACAAATTCATATTTTTCATTAATTGTTTAAATTTAATAATATCCCCCAGTTAAAAACATAATTGAACATTATTTTTAGACAAACAATTTATTCTTCACTCCGAATGCTCGTACGAGATAAAACTCCTCGCGATTTCTCTGAAAACTTCCCAGCTATCTGGTGGGTTTTGCTGGTATTATTCATGAGCTTTCTCCAAGCAATGACTCAAAGATTTCTTAGAAATCAAGGAATAAAAATGAGCGTTCTTGTTCATAGCCCATTTTCCGTGATACTCTGGGTGCCCTTAGATACTTAGGACTCTTGAAGCAACAGTACTATCACCTGCATTTATCTTATCCCCGAAGATTTCTATTTTGTATTTATCCGAGCTTCCGTAAACTTAGAATATCTGTTCATTTAGTTCTTCGACAACATCACCGTGAGCCTTGCTGATATAATATGTCTACTTCTTCAACTTCAACGGTTTAATATAAGGTAACTCATAGAACTCTTCTGTGAAATGAATAGGATCGATTTTAACATTGTAGAAACCAGGATATAATTTTCGTTCTTGGATTTTACCACATTTCCCTCCTAGAGCCTCAGCTAAGACTTACTCTCCAAAACAAATCCCCAAGAAACGCAAATGAGGATGACTCTTGTAAGCGTTTTTTAGCCATTCCTTGTAGCGATGTATCCAAGGGAGATCATCATAAGAACTTGCGGAACTCCCTGGTAAAACAATCACGTTGCTAGATTGAAGGATCTCAAATGTAGGTAAATCCTATGATAAATTAGTTGAGTTATAAGTCGTCCAAAGCTGGTTGTCTTAGCGAAATATTCCATGATATAGTGCTTTTGTAGGCATTCTAGGGGTTCCTTCAGAAAGTGATTTAATCATAAATTCACCGAAGCTGATATTATTGAGAACAAAAATAACTTTTTGAGTGCATTTCTTAGGAGAAAGCAGAGCACTTAGTTTGTCTAGATTTGAGAATAACTTTTGAGTAACGGGATCAATATAATTGGAAGCATTGATTTCGTCTAGTGACAGGAGATGTACCTTGACTGAAAGGGAGTTCATACGAGCACTGAAGGAACGGAAATCTTAGAGGGTCTTGAAGAAGTAAGAGACTTTAAAAGGAGAAGAATAGGGGCTTCCACCCTATGCATCTGATGACTAGTCCCTCTCCTTCTACTCTTCGATGCGAAAATCGAAATTGCATAGTTCATCACACCACAAGTTGTAATTGATGTTCATCCATAGATCATATAAATTCTCCATACCAACGAATGCAGGTTTTCTTGATGAATTCAGTTATTAGTTTTCTGGTTTTTCATCTTTTATTTGAAGATACTGCACTTCAAACTCTGAGCTAATTTTAGACACAACATGTCTAGCCATGGCTAGAATCGATGACCCGCTATCAACCTCATCTATTACTGTCTCTCTTGGCAATCCTAAGAGACAATCTTTGCCATACTCAAATAGCACGAATTTCTCACCTTCACGGAGAATTAGCACGCTCTCAACTGTTTGCATATTTTATGTTTAAAATTAAAATTAGCTTTTGTTTTGTTTTTAGTAGAACCTTTTTTATAGTATGTGTTTTTAAAAATTTTGTTTATGTTTATTTTTCCAGACAATTATTTTTGATTCTCCGAACGAATTAATTACCCCCTCTCTCAAGGAGTGTGGGTGATTTAAATCGATTCAGCAATACAGAAAAGAGGAAAAGTGATGTTTCTTCTATTTTTATTTTGTTTGTTTGTGATTAAGCCATTTTAACAAAAAAACAAACCCAGTAAGGATTTGTTTGAAATTATTCTCCTGACTGTGAATATGCATAAAGGAAGAAGAAATAGAGTATAAAGGAAGATGAAATAGAGCATAAAGAAAGATAAAATAGAGCAAAAAAGGAAGAAAAAATAGAGCAGTAAAAGTAATTTATAAATCTAAATTGCAGCATACACAGTTGAGAATGTAATAATTTAGTTTTGTTAATTCACGGGCAAGAAAGTGCAAAATCTATGGACTATCATAAGTAAAGCTGAAATTAGCAATATTAGAAGGGGATTGAGGATTATTAGATGAAACCTATGATAATGCAACTAAGGAGTGATCTTGGGAGGGGAGGGTAGAAAAATATCAACTCATTTATAAAAAAGATAGGTGGAATTAGGGAGAGAACGTACAAAGAATCAAGAAAAAAAAATAATAATAACCCAAGAGCATTCTTTTGGGATTTAGTTTATGAGATCGAACGGAAGATGGTCGAAAGTTGAAAGTCAAGGAAGAAGAACAATCCAGCGGATATTTTCAGTAGCAAGGAAAGATGGAAAGGAGACCTTCTAAGGGGAGAGTTCTGGCGGGTATTCGAGCTTTTAAGATAACAAAGAAGAAACGGAAGCAAGCTCAAATAATGTATTGAGAAATACAAATTCTAAAGGGTAAGAGGAAAAAGAAGAAGAATGCTATCATGATAGAGATCAAGATTTGGAAGATGAGGAAGAAGAAATTAGACTCAAACCACATTTAAATAAAGAAATAGATTAGATTTATGGTAGCAGAAAATATTCATTGTTTTCATCTACAAATAAGCAGTAAATGTAGTAATAACCGTCATAATTATCCTCATCCAAATAACCAGCGTAGTTAGTATCTCCTTCTTCATGTTATTATTCTGGAAACTTAATTTACAACCCATAGAAATCAAAGCCTTTAGAAACAGTTAAAACCTTACCGTAAAATTACATTTCGACTTCTTATTAAGTCCCACTCTCTTATTCTCAATCATTATCTGGTTTTGTCAAATCTTAGCGCTAACAACAACATCAATATAATACAGTTGAGTTAAATAACTCTAAAAAATCTTCTAAACTTATAAATTTTACTAATCTTTCCTTACCTGCTGAAAATCATCTTGACATATCCAACAACATGAGCATAAAGAAATCACCAGTAGCAGCTGCAACAGGAGGGATAACTACTTAACCGACTAATGAAATTTAGTAATCAGTGAATCTTGATAAAGAAAAACCTCTTTCAAATCAATAGAAAGCCTTAGAACATGTGTTGTTTTCAAATAAGCTAATCCAACAGAAGGTCCAGCGAAACGACAGACACCGAAACAACTCCTGGTGTGATTTTATGCTAGTCCGTCGACCTCACACTGGGAAGAATAATGAAAACTCCTTGAAGAACAGTTAAATCTAAGGAGAATCATTATTTGAAGATAAAAATATTAAAGATTCATAAGTTTTGCATGGATCTGGATAAATCCAGTTAAAGTTGCAATGCTAGTAGACTTTGAATTACATACTTTCAGCACACTAAAGATAGAAGGTGGATGCAAAGATTGAAGCTCTCAAAGAAAAAGCAGTGTCTTGGTAAGAGAAACGAGACAAAGAAAAAGAAAGTATTAAACGTAGAGAGAAAGATTAAGAGACTGAGAAGAGAATCAGTGCATTACGAAGATAGAAGTACTGTTCAGCAATATAGAAAAATATGCAGAACAGTTTAGAGGAAGAGGTGATGCATGTCGGTCCAAATGATGTGCAGACATAGCTTTGTCTGGAAGATAAGGAAGAAAAAGATGAGAAAGAGAAAAAGAAAGAGTTATCAGGGTGTTATGATGATTATTATTTTAAATTAGTGTAAATTCAATAGTAAAAGAATAGTTCACAGCAAGAAAGAAACGGAAATTGCCGAAGTAGTAGCAGTAACAGCAAGAATAATAGTAATTATTTCCCTTTGAAGCAATATCCAAGCAATTCACATTAAATGACTGTTTCTAAATCTACTAAATAAGTACAGTTAGCATCTTCTTCGAAAGTTGAATCTCCGAATAATCATGAGAATCACGATGGAAGTAAAATTGTAGCATATCGGCTTAGTTCTAGAAATCTACATAAGAAGCACATATCTGCAGAAATCAATGTCACTTTCATGAATAAAGATAATACTAATAATACAAAAAACCAGATGAATAAATAATAGAATGATGTAATGTAGTTGAAGTAGTATTAATCATTGCCAACATCACCACCAAGTAATCCTCAGAAACACATAGAAGATACAATAAGTAAAGATGTAAAAAATTAAAGAAAAGGAGAAGGAGTAGAAAGTAAAGAGAATAATGTTAAAACACATAAAAATATATCCCCTGACCCTGAACATCTTTACTTTAGTAATAGCACGTCTTATTTATTGGCTCCTAAGAATAAAAAAATCAGTTAGTCTATTCATAAAGACAATTCTTCGTAGGAAACACCTGATGCTTTTTTATAGGACATAAATGGTTTAATTCGATTCTAAACAAGCCATCAGATCTAGAGATTTAAAAAGAATTAATTGGAAGAGAAATAATTATTAATGCATCGAGGGAATAACTACAATAATGTAGCGACTAATAAGATTCTTAATTATTAATAGTAATTACCTCCAAAAAGAGTAAATTTGTCTATTTAAAACTTGAATGAGCCACTGAATGGTATGATATCTGGAAAAAAATCTAATAATTATTTCGGTTAAGATCTTCAAGCTAAAGATAGACATACGAATGATAATGCTGGTATTTAACAAATCCTACAGCAGCAGAATCAATCAGCCTCTACTTCACCTCTTAAAATCCTCTTTCAGTGATTGTCCCTCCTCTCCCCCATTATTTAGTTATCTGCCCTAAAAAATTTCTATTTTTTCATTTACAGTATTTTTACAGGAACCCAAAGAGTAATACAGATTGTTTTAAAAAAATATGAAATTTCTACTTCTTTTTTTATCAGATTTTACATTATTTTAACTCCTTAAGGCTTTTTTAACAATCGTTTGAGTTTATTTTTCTACTCATTCTATTAATGAAATGACCTTCTGCAGTATTGCATGGAGTTTAGAAGACTTAATTCTCGTTCTTTTCATCTGAATCCCCTGGAAAGAAAGTTAATGTTTTGGATTAGCAAACATTGATTTTAGGAGTTTTTTCATCAAGAAATGAGGAATTATTTATGTATTGTGAGTCATTTGAAGATTCTTCAGCTAAACTGATATTGTTGTGCTAAAACTGCAGCTCAGTTTTGGCTTCAATACTCATGCGAGATGGAGGAATACCGTTGCTTTTAGCATCATTTTAGCCATTAAAGTTATCCTCTTTTTGTTGTAGCTTGCTTTGATTCATTGGATAAGTTATTTTTCCTTGAATTTCCTCTAGATTTTTCACATGAAAGTAGTTCTACTGAGAATTAGCTAAGGCAAATTCAAAGGCGATATTCCGAAACGTTGGAGATTTGGATTTGCTGTAATTTTAGTGGCTTAGAATTTCTAGGTTCTAATAAATGTAAAAGTGAAACTCCAATCCCTTTGTTGAAACAAAATAATGTCAAAATCACTCATATTTTTTAAAATTAAATTATAAATCTCTATTTCTTTCTTTTTCCTATTACTCTATTTTCCTCTGAGCGCACATAAAAATTATGAAATGGTCCAATCGCTCCTATTAGCCGATAATTCACTTTCCAGCCGAGATTCTTGAAGCTCTTGTAGTTTGGATTATAGATTGGATCAGGAGTGCTCAAGATTTCCAGTATCTTGTATATTCTTTACTGACTCATTCCGTATCCTTAGTCTGCCACAGAGACCTTAAAAATATTAGAAATGGGCTCTTCTCCTTCTATTAACTCAAATGTTATCCGTACTTTTTGTTTCTTCTGGAAAATATTTTAAGCTTTCAATAAATGTTTCTCATAAATTTCATTTGTAGAATGAGTCCTGTTTTTATTCTAAACATTGACTTTTTCTTAGGGTTAAATTTCCAAAGTTCTATCTATTGATACCAAGGGAATCAGTTATTCCTTAGCTTATTTAGATTCTTAGTATTTATGAACCCCCAAAAGATCTTAATTATTGCTACTTAAATTTGAGGAGGAATTATCAGCGAATTCATTTTCTTTAATTTGTAACTCAAAATAGCCTTACTAATAATCTCTTCTAGAGTAATCTATAAAAGGGGTTGACTGTATAATACTAAGTCTAGAAGTACTTGTTATCTGAGGTGTTAGAGCTATTTTATTCAGTGAATATGGATATTTATTATTTGGTTTTTCCATTTGAATTCTATTTTTAAAGGAATTGAATGTATTTTTGAGTGAATTATCTACAAGATTCATAAAAATCTGAAGGAGTTTATTGCTGTTTGTGGATATGTCTGATTCTGCTTGGCAATTTTCATATTAAAAAACTAATTCAAGTATACTCTTTGAATCTGCAAAGCTTTATTTTAGCCTATGCTAAATAGTCCCAAGATTTAACTAGACATGCTTAGACTGATTGTTATCTTAGGCTTATCTTACATTTTAAATAAAATGTATGTGCTGACGAAAATTATACATGATATTGTAACATCTTGCAACACTTGCGTGGATGATCTCAGTATTTTTATTATTCAGAAGAATGTTCTGCAACTTTTGACCTAAGATTTTATAAAGATAATGAAAGAGTTATTTTGCATGTTTTCTAAGATAATTCTTGCTGAAATTGAAGATATTTTCATTTATTTGTTACCAATAAATTAGCATAAAGAAGAGCACTTTTTTTCAATATTCTTATTGATTTTCTCAAGGTTTTTCGCTTTTTGCTCATTAGATTCTTATTGAAAAGCTAGGCAACAATACAGCTAAGCTTAGTTCAGATATGTAGACGCCTTAATATGAAACAGTCGCTGTTGTGGATAACCAGAAGATTTTTGAAAAAAAATAGAAAATGTATCTTCAAGTTAGCAATCGAAAGTTGAATTCATATCCTCTTTCTGATTGTTGTTGTTTTCACTTTTAGGAAGCGAGTTAGCATGAAATAGAGGGGTGTTTTTCAATGAATGTGTACCTGAAATTCTCCTAGATTATTATGCAGAAGGTATTACTTATTTTTTTTATTTTTCTAAGGCTTATTTCATCAAATCTATGATTCTATTCTCTAGTGTGTTCTTGTACGGTAGTACATGAATGAATTCTACTTTTTTTTAGAACGAACCATTACCACTATCACTATGTTATGGGTGATTTGATGATTCTCTAAAGCTATCGAAGACTTAAGTTTTTCTGGAGAATTCTTTGAATCCGTCTGAATCTGCTATTTAAAACTCCTTCTTTGCGTTATCGTTGATCAAATCTAAAGCTATGAAATTCTCCTTTCGGTTATACTTCACAAGAATCAAGCTAGTAGTGATACCTTTTCTTAAGACTTGCACCCACTCTTTTTCGTTTTCTCTATGTAAAAATAATTCCCTGCGATTACGTTGGATGAGATAAAAGAAATTCAA
>Ga0302285_10002170_pt1 | contig 10982 bp, 6 predicted proteins | sample III_Fen_E2_2_FD_200455 | JGI IMG/M metagenome (GOLD analysis project Ga0302285, IMG submission 200455) | Peat permafrost microbial communities from Stordalen Mire near Abisko, Sweden - III_Fen_E2_2 | ecosystem: Environmental > Terrestrial > Soil > Wetlands > Permafrost | place: Sweden: Abisko...
CCCAACCCCAACCCCAACCCCAACAATTAGAGTGTATCTTGATAATCGAGTCATAAATTGAAATATTCTGATATTAAATTACTATTTTGATCTCCAAATCAGAACTTCTTTAGAATTTTCTAAAAGTGTAGCACCATATGCATGTAATTGTTTATGTAAAAGCATTAATTTCATCAAAGAATTATTCCATAATATCATTAATTATTAATTCATAAATGGAAGTTGAAATATGTGTTTGGCATAATAGAATCTCAATCACAAACTAATACCAATTCCTGTTCATTAAAGTCTTCTTAGATACTTGGATGTATTCTAGAATAAAATAAGAACAAAAAAAGAATAATTTTCAGAATATTTTGGAACAAATACAGAATGTAAACTCAGCGTGTTTAATAAAAACTAACCAAAAAAATAATACATTCTGCTATTGCTGTGTACTTTAAATGTCAAACCTTCGATAATTCATAGAGATTCCAAATTAATTAGTAGCAGTAACAAAAATAAGCAAAAAACAATATATATCAAATTAAGGGATACAATAAATTTACAATGGTGAAGGTGACACTCTCATTTGGCGCATACAGGGAAATCAGCTAACCCTTCGAGACGATCTTCGATAGCAACAACGTTTAGTATTAGAAAATTGAAAGCTAATCCAATTTCCTAATTACATTCGATGAGAAGAGCATCTCAACGTTCACTTAAGCTATTGAGTATGTTTCAGAATAGTTCCATCAGCTTTTTACAAGTCCAGTGAACATTACCAACGCAAAGCCTCTCAACTCACAAGTAATCCTACAAGCATATGAGGAAATCCTTCAGAAGAACACAGTCTCCGCGGATATTCTTTAAGCAATTGAAAAGAGTTTAAATCCCTTCAGCTACATACTAAAAGGGTCTAAAGTCACAATTTATGACTTTGTTCTACATGAGCTGACTTAAAGATTACTCAATGTACAGAGGGAATCTCTCGAAAGTTATCCTAAAATTGGTTAATTCATAGCTAAATTTGAAACAACTGAATCTCTTCAGCCTTACATCTTCAATCAATAGAACCTAATCAAGCCATATTCTCATTATGAAGATAATGTCTACAGTAAAATGGCGTAAATTGTCAAAGAAAACATACACACATTAGCTGATTTTGCGCTACTTGAAAATTCTGCGTTTAAGAATAAATATCAACTTTAATCTGGATAAGAAGGGATATTTCCTGAACACATCCCCTTCAGCCCTTCGCCAGTTATTGTAAGGATCCAACATGCATACGATTGGTTTGATTTTAACAATTTGAATGAATATCAATTTGATTGAATATCAATTTGATTTTTTTAAATAATAACAAAAAACAGATGAAAAAGAATGAATTCATGGAGTTTTATGGCAAGGCACTATTATGGAATAAACTTATCCAACGCATGTCCAAAGATCTTGATTGGACTTTATCACACTTCGAAGGGTAAAAAGAAGTTATTGTTAGGATTGCGGCTCTCTGCTTTAAAATCTATTCTATCTTTAATTACTTGTGTTTTTTGACAGGATGAATGACCCATTCCTCTAAGGATTCATAAGTATCGCTAAAAAAGCTAAAACATCAAACAAAGTATCCGTAATCAAGCACACTTCTAACAATACATTCAATATTTACATCACTTTTCACAAAATAACCATCCTTTTTTGGGTAGAAATACTCCCTAGGAATTATTAGAAACGATGTAATGCACAGTGCTTCCACTGGCAAATGGCTTTAAGTTGAATTCAACACTATTTCTGTGTCATTTGGATACATCGCAGAATAAGTGCAGGCACTGTAAAAGACAATCAAAAACTCTTACTTGAAAAACTTCTTCAAGGGATACGACACATTAAAGATGAGTAGCGTTAATTAAGTAGTAAAAGGTCTTGCGAAAGCTCATGAACTCTACAACAGACCCGAAACAAGTCAAATTCTAATTGTAGTTTCTTCCTTTGAGGGTAACAGCTTTGACTAGAGATACCCAGAGTATTTACTTGCTAGAGATCATGGTATCCTCTGCAAGCGAAGAACGTTTGAAGAGTTAATTGAATAAGCCAAAGTAAACGATGAAGGAGTGCTCACAGTGTAAATATTTTGAATTTCTTTAATTGGGTGCATTATGTATTTGTCTTGGCCTAATTACATACTTTTTGTAGGTAAGGAGACGAGATATCGGTGGTTTACTTCCGAACTGGATACTCTCCTGATCATTTTCCTAATGAGGTACTCATATTTTAACAACAAAATATTAAGTATTTTAGGAGATTGAAATGAACTCAATTATTCTTTTTTCTTCTGTAGAACATTTGGAAAATCCGAGAAAAGATTGAACTAACTCAAGCGATTAAATGCCCTCCCATAAATCTTGTCTTAGTAGGATTTAAGAAGATCTAGAAAGTCCTCTAAGAAAAGGGATAACTTGAGAGATTCTTGACACCTGAAGAATCAAAATAAATCCGCTAAAACTTTGCTAAAATCTATGATTTTGATGATGAAAAAAAACATCATGAACTTATGCAATTAGTGGAAGCTAATCCTGAACATTACGTCTTGAAGCCTCAACGAGAAGGTGGAGCGAACAACACGTATGGCAAGGACATTTTGCCTTTTTTGAACCATGCTTCTGTTGATGAAAGAAAAAACTACATCCTCATGGAAAAAATCATACCTTAACCTTCCATCAGCCTCTTGATGAGAAACCGATAAGTCTAAGTAGCGCCAGCAATCTCAGAACTTGGAATCATATCAGTTTATGTATCAAATGAATCTGACTTGATTTAGAGTGAAGTTGGTGGGTATCTTGTGAGAACTAAGGTAAGTTGACATAACCATAATCAGAGGAGTGTTAAAAACAATCTTAAGCCCTCTGTTTTAGAATAAGAATTTTGTTTATTGATTTTTCTTTGTTTTTTGATAATTCAGAGATACTTTGATGATGAAGGTGGAGTCGTAGCTGGGTTTTCAGTCATTGACGGACTCATGGTCAGAAAGGAAGTCATTGATAATTGATTTCAAAAAAACAAATACAGTGCAATTCAAGAAAGTATTTAGTTGAAGGGATTGTGTGTATTTTTCAGTTTACTTAATGTCTAGTAAAGTTCATTGAATTCATCATATTTGAAAGAAAGTTGTAAGAGTTATGTTTCAAAAAGTAGCAGGAACACACAAAAACAAATCGCTGGTTAAATACAAAAACTGGTATGATATTTTCTAGAGTTTTGTTGTTCCTTTGGTTATTGTATCTCTCTCTTTCTCATTTCTTTTTCTTTTTGCCTCCTTTCTTCTTCTTCTTTTTCTTCTTTTTGAGCTTGAATTTTCGTTTCTTGGAGACTTTCTTGAAATCCATTTTTATTTCTTTGCTGATGAGATCTTGGAGTGGAATTCTCTTGATGTTCTTGTACATCTTGAAACATTCGAATAGCTTCTTCGCACCTAAACACAATTAGAAGAACACGCTACAGATTAATAATATGATATGAAGGTCGCTTTAAACGATCTTTCTTGCAAGAACATAGAAACATTTTAACATCTTCATCTTTCAATTGTATTTGTATTACTTTTTGTTGTAAATTTCATTAAATTCATCTTTTTTCATCTTTTTCATTTTTTTCTAGTATAATCTTTCTTAGATTAATAATAAATAGTTTTTGAGTTAGTGTTTTGTTTGTTGTTTACCATCATCATAGATGCCATTTTGATCAAGATCGTAGATTTGGAGCATGTTGTTTTTCATCATAACTTCGCATATTTTCTCGATTACAGGGATCTCTTCACTTTCTCCAAATTAATTATTAGCAACGATCAGTTTCTGCAGCCAGTTGTTGCATTCTAATGCCCTGAATAGCTAATAGATGCCTTCGTTTCTCAAGAAATTCCCTCGAAGTTTTAGTGTGTGCAAGGAGCTATCAACGTACGCTAATATTTGTTAAAGATATTTTGCTCCGCTTGAATCGATTTCACAGAAATTAAGAGATAAACGCTCAAGAAATGGGTTCATACATAGACCCTACGCAAGGATAGCTAATCCTTTTGTGCCGATACTGTTGAAATCCAGCTTTAGTTTCTATAATTTCACATGAGAGATATCACCAATCGCCTTGCCTAAGAATTCACATCCTAAATATCGTTTAAAATAAGATAAATATCTGTTAGCAGCTTCAAAGTATGGTCGAATATGAAGTCATGTTGTTTTTGAATTTTATTTACCTTGAAATGTAATTTCGTTGTGTGGAAGATTCAGCAATTTAACTCCCTATCCCTTTTGCATATAACTGCAGATATACTGCACTCCTTCATCTTTGCACTCTAATTTAACGAATTTAATGCTTGCAAGGTGTTTGTATTTCAAATCAGACATGCTTTCCATCATAGCTTTCACAGCGATAGGTTGTAATGGCTCGAATAAATGCAACTTCACATTTTAAGAAATATCCAAAACAAAATAGAATTTAAAATTCATCAACCTGCATGGTATAAACTCTTTCTTTAAGAATGTAAGTATACCTTCTTAAGATGTTCTTGCTCGTCAAGAGCTTCTTCGATCTTCTCCCGAAATGGCTTGTAAAGAGGAGTTCCTAGAAGTTCGCATTTTCTCCTGTAGATTTTAGGTAATTATTCAGTGGAAAGATCCTCTTCTTCAGGTTTCTTCTTTTTCTTGCCTCCTTTTTTCGACATTTATCAAGCAAGTTTTGAAAAATGTCTTTTTCGATGGTAAAGTTTAGCCTCCTTGTACTTTTTCTTTATTTTTTGAAATTTATTCAGTTGATTTCACTCATTCAACTTTGCTAATCCCAAATTTCTCTTAATGTTTGTATATTTATTGATTTGTGCAACCACCCAAATCAAGTCAAAGACGGTCTGATTTTTCAATCCAGACTTATTTCTCAAATATTTTTACAATTATTGAACAAAATTATTAACTTTTTACGAATTTAATTATCATTTTTCATGTAGGATACCTAATAATTGATGATTTCAATCTTAATTACACACAAACAAAATCAAAATGATAGACTCTAACCTCATCTATATATTATTAGTTAATTCTTGGACACATCACAAGATATTTTAGCTAAACTTCCTAATGCTTTTCATATTTTCAATGTGTGCAAATTTCATGATCAAGCTCACTGTCTTCAAATCAAAATACAATAATGAAATAAATATGGTATTCAAGCTAAATAGGAGGAAAGCACATATTGAATGAGTGCTTTCGGATGCTTCATCAGAACCTTAAGAGACAACTGAGCTAGAGATATCTAAATAATATGCAAGAACAATTAAGAAAAGTCCAAAAGAGTGTACTAAAAGATTTTACAAAATGCGAAGACAAGAAGGCATAACAAAAAGAATCCTATTCTGATTTAGTAAGCATAAGTGATTTTAGCTAATCTTGGGACACTTCTTACAAGACAAAATGCATACACTCCTTAGTAAATGAAGCTCAATAGGAAATAGGTGTTCAACAGAAAGCAATCTTCAGACTCTAATTGTTTGTTAATATGAAATTACTAATTATGAATGAGTTATTAGAAATTGGTAAAATTCTCTTGATTATTACTGATGCTACGATTGTCAGAAGCAATAGCAGGCAGACAAGAAAATCCAAGAAGCGAGAGTTAGGCACATATTCCAATGAAGCAATTCACGAATTAAATATTCCCAAAAGATTGTTTACTTTATTACCATATTTTGTACGCGAAAAAGTTATTGATAATGCCAGTAAAACACACGATCCCAACTCCTATCTGTTGAAAAAAAATAGAAGAAATTGTTTAAATTCAGGTGATTATTATTTTTAGAAGACTTTTCGCCAATATTATTGTTAAATTTCATTTTAGATAGTCATATTTCATACCTCTTTTTAAGCTTAAAACTGTAAAATATTACTTAAAATGGATGCAGCTATTTGAAGGGAAGCTCTAAGAAATGAGGAATTGTTGAATCTAATTGGTATTTATGCTACTGTAATACACTGAAAATACCTCCAAAAAGTGTAATTGCACTTGCAAAGAAAAATAATATTGGCATATATTTTATGAAAGTTTGATTTCCTTCAACTTAGGCATCATCGAGAGTGACATCTAAGACGCTATTGCTGCAGCTTTGAGTGTGTTTTCCATAGGTTTATGATTATTTGGCGTAGAACGAAGCAGAAAGAAACGATGAGGTTTCTTCATTCTAAAAAATATCGTAATTATAGAATGTCTCTCGAGTATGGGATACTTCTGGCCTATTGATCTGCTTTGGCTTTCGAGGTGCAGTTTCTTCCATCTCGCAGAAGTGGGTGATTTGTTGATCAAATTGTGTTTTTTTAATCAAATTGCCAATATTTTTTTATCATTAACAAAAACAGCTATTTTCTTAACCTTAGCAAAAATTCAATTGATTTGTTCTCTTTTGTATGTACGTTTTAGAAGATCCTTATTATTTTTTTGGTTTTGAAGATTATTTGACCCATGAACTACTTGCAATACTTCAGAAAAGATGTCTTAATCAGTTCTTATGATTCTACTTTTCAAACATAAAATTTTTTTGAAAAGTTTTGCAAATGTTCTTAGTACATAAAGACAAAGGAAAAATGCTTAAAAATGAAAACATTCCAAATTGTGCATAGGATCATTTATTCTTAATTTAAGTTCATTGAAGTTAGATGATTAGCTGGCTTTTTTGTGATGACTATCAAATTTGAATGGGAAAACTAAACAAAAAATAAGAAATTATCTTGGGAGAGCAGCATTTTGTGAATATATTGAGCTAACAATTAAAAATAAAGCCAAATTCAACTGCTGCTGCAAAAAAAAGGAAATTATTAAGAAAAAAAACAAGAAAAAGAAAGTTAAAAAAGTTCGATAAAATATGGATAAACTGCTAGCAAGTCAGCGCATCAATAACTCCTTTGGATGCAAAGCGATGTACAAAACAACCAACAACGACTATGGCTAGACATTCATTTAAAACGAAAAGACAATCCCGACATATAGTGAAATAGTCGAAGCTTAAGTAGAATTCAAGCGCGCAGAGAAATAGCTTAAAAATAAAACTGTAGCGACGAAATTCAGTGAGACCAAAGTCGAAGAATTAGATGATCTCATGAAAGAAAAGCATAAATTCGATAGAAACGTTGTTGTGCCTAAGAAATTCCCTGTCAAAGAAGGAACTTATAAAGCTCCACCTTAAGGGCTCAATATTGGTAGTCCATTGTATATGACTACGAATAAAGACTATGGATTCTTACAGCCGACATCTTTTGAAATTCCAAACAGATTCTACCCAAGAGATAACTCATACACTGAAGGATTCCCGGATAACTACAAATTCGATGGTCTCAATACTAATGTCACTTTCTCGAAAGTTCATAAAGCCCTCGATGAATATTGAATTAATTGTCTGTGAGAGAATACCTTTTTATTAGTTGTTTTTTATATTGATTGCAAATATGAATGATAGTTTGTTCAATTTCTGTTATTTTATAGAATTATTGGGAAAATGAAAATGAAACTATTTTTTATTGAATTTCTTTGGTTTTTCTAACTAAACCATAAGCAATGGGTTTTAGGAACAAACATCAGTTTAAGAGAGATTCAAGAAGCTATTATGACTCTCTCTCTCTTTTTGAGTTGTAAAATCATTCTTTATTAGTTTATCTTTTGGAGACCATTTTCTTTACTCAATTACTTATCAAGTTCAGAGTAAAATTTTGGATTGAAAGATACTATTTTACTCATTATCCAGTTGATTTTGAAATGATTTGTTTTTTAACCTTCCTTCATTTTTTATGTTCTATCATGCTGATGATTTCAGCTAATGATGTAAATATCTACTCGAATGTCTTTAGTATTGTCGAGGGAGCCAAAACAGTTAAAATAAGAAACTGATGCACACATTATATAGTTCAGGGAAGATAGCGAAGCTGCAGAAAGAGTGTTTTGAGCTGGTTCTGTTGAGAAATAATGAATTGAAAAGACAAGTAAGAATATTAATTGTTGCTAAGGTTTTTGATGATAATGATGCTGAGATTGATTCTAATTTGACTGAAAACAAATAATAAAAAGGGACTTTCCAATATCTTTTTCAATAGATTGTTTTCCCTTTATTATCTTAACATTAATACCAACCACCAGAAGAGTAATTTTCTTTTCATAAAACGATTTTATCTTTTTCTCAGTTAATCTTTTCGCACTAAAATAAATACAATTTGTTTAGTGATTAGGTGAAAAAAGTCTAAAATAACTGCATTAAAGTTGTTTGAAGTCAATACAAAAGGGTTAAGTTGTTTCTTTTAATGTAATCTTGGAAAATAAAAATAAAAAAAACTAAGATATAAAGTAAAAGAACTGCCTTATTGTTGGTTTTTTTGAGAGGAAAATAAGTGGTAATTTTATTTTTTTCTTCTTATTATTTTCGCCAGGGATAATCAACGAATTAGACTAACTCCTTATAGCTTAAAAAAAAAGCCATAAACGGTTTAAGTACTGTTATTAAATAAATCAAACAATCTGGATATCTTCTCCCAAAGGCTTTGATAACAGAAGGATGAATTCGAAAAAGCATTTTAACTTTACAATTTTTATTAATTTAATAGGATTCACTGGGGATCCAGTCTAGAGAACAGAAGAACAAGATTGTTTTTGTCTTAAGCATTTAGCTTACACATATTAAAGAAAGTTAAAAAAAAAAGAAGATGCACTGAATCTATGTAAATGTGCGCTTATTCTTGATGAAATCGATAAAAGAAAAGTCAAATAAGAAATGGAAAATAATATTTTTGTTCGTTTTATCCAAAGAAGTTTAAAAATATCAAATGGGAACTCAAATATCGTTGAAAAAGTAAATAATATCTAAGCTAAAAATATCAGCCCACCAAACCTTCTATTAAGTCCCTGTGGCAATAGAAAGACTAACTCTCTCTCTGACTTGAAGAATAATTTACTTCTCACAAATAATATAATAATCTGGAGAAAGTAAATATTTTTAAAATTTTTCACCCTTAAAACCCCCTTGAAGCCATTGTTGTTTTCTAGAAACATCGGATTGCTTGCAATGAACAACAGCATCTATTTCAACTCGTTATTCTGTTTCTAGCAGGGTATCACCTTTCCTCATAGTGTTTCGAGCAACACTAATTCTATCCCATAGCAGCAGTAACCGATCCTTAGCCCATTTTGGATTCAACAACAAAATGTGCTTCCCTTCTCAAACACTAATTATCTCATCTCAGTACCAAGTTAACTTAACTCAAACTTGATTTTTCCTCCTTTTGGACCACTCAGTTAATGTACAGATTCTTAAAATTCTACGATATACCAGTCCATGATACCTTTCGGGACTACCCATTCTAACAACATGAATCCATTTAACTTTCAGAATATCTAATAAAATGAAATAAATTTCTTGAATGGTCTAAGTTCTTTTCAACAAAATGCACTATTTGAGAATTAAAATGCTGTAAAGTTACCCTCTTAGAGTTAGTAAGCTTAAATTGGGAAGCAATCTTCCATCCAGTTTCCTGATAGAGGGAGATCAGAGACAGATATTGAGCATATTACACAACCTTGGAGCTAAGGGGAGATACATGATAGAAGTAGAAACCTAACATAATAACTTCAAGGAAGAAGCTAAAGAGAAGAAACTGTGAAATTTACTTGTGAAATCGCTACAGAAAGAGGGAACTAAAAAGATGAGAGAAACCATAGTGAAAAGGATGAAGAGGGTGAATAGAAAAATGATCTCAAGGTAGAATAGAACCAGATAACTTATCTCAGAATTAACAATAAAATTCCCCAGCCTAGAACTGATGTGTAGCTTGAATAAGGAATCAGATTAAAAGAAGAACGAGAAGATGATGAAGAAGAAGAAAACTCAAACGGCGGAGATTAAGTAAGAAATAATAGATTTATAAATGACTGCAACTAGGAGTAATTTCATCTACCACCACTGCATTTCAAAGTCACTCCGCATGAAAGGAATATAATCTCGAAGGTGTTTCAGTAGAATATACAAAGTGCCTTTAAGAATATTCTCAAAGGCTTCTTGTATTGTGTAAACCATCGTTTTGAGACGATATTTGCATACGAGAACGGAAACAGTGGACCTGTCACTCAGTTAGATTCCCCAACAACAGCATAGCGAAAATGCTTTCTGTAGAAATTTAACAAATTCATCAAAAACAAGAAGTTTAACCACAAATCAATTAGACAAATTATTGAGAACCCTCTTTATTCAAGGACCTTGAAGCACTTTCAAACAGAATACTCCAAAGAATGGGTGCACGAAAGTCATTTCTCGAACAAAGAGGAAATCTCCGTTGTCCTTGAATACTTTGCAATATGTTGTGATAACATGCATTTGTTGTTCTTTCTGACTAAACCTTCGGAAAAATACATCCTTCAAGGGGAAGAATAATGAATGTGTTGATTCCCCACAAATAAATAATTAGAGATTCCAGCTCTCTTCTCTCCCAACTCTAGGATAAGAATAAGATGAATATTGTCCTTCCGTATGAGATTCTAATATTTGTCTAGTTTATGTGATTAATTGTTTTCTACTCCTCCCCACTCTAAAAACCTCTTGAATCTTGAATTAAATTACCAAATAATACCCCATTCTCCTGCTTGCTTGAATCATAGAAAGACTGCAAAGTTAATTAAGAAATATATTATTTTCTTTTTCGTGAAAGCAGATTATTATCGTCCAAAATGAAAAGAAATCAATTCATAATTGGGAACTATCCTAAGAAAATACAAAGTATTTCAAAAATATCAAGGCCGTTTCTAAATCAATAGAGTAATTGGTTAAGGTTTGGCTAAGAGCAAATGAGAAAAAGGAGGATTTAAGAGAAAAAGAGATTAAGTTTATATTAAATAGTTAAAGTTTTTAATAGCGAGTGAGAGAGAGAGAGATAGCACTTTTATTGTAAAGATTGAAGAGATAGCAGAGTGAGAATATAAGCTTACAAATATGCATT
>Ga0302285_10002171_pt1 | contig 10982 bp, 3 predicted proteins | sample III_Fen_E2_2_FD_200455 | JGI IMG/M metagenome (GOLD analysis project Ga0302285, IMG submission 200455) | Peat permafrost microbial communities from Stordalen Mire near Abisko, Sweden - III_Fen_E2_2 | ecosystem: Environmental > Terrestrial > Soil > Wetlands > Permafrost | place: Sweden: Abisko...
GATAAGATGAAAGTTTATCTTTTAACAAGATCACATGCTCTGTGAAAATTAATGATATTTTTGACAATATTTTATTAATTTTCTTTTCCAGCTATTTGTTAATTAATTTTCTACTAATAATCTATAACTTATCCCTCCTTCAAGATCAAGAATCTACTGACTATCCCTGTGTTTAATAATATTCAAGTATTTCTCTCTCTCTCAACTACTCACCTTTCTTGTGATGTCCTTGCTTGATTTAAATGCAAATTCCAATAATAACCGCGTTTGGCCTCGATTAGAAGGTCCTTAGAATATCCCTTCATTTAATAAAATCGTTAAATGCAGTCGGCATGGGAAGATGTGTACTATGGTATGTATGATGGAGAAATGCGCAGATCGTACATTATGTGCAGAATGCGTTTTAGATCATACCCACAGTCATCTCGCTAAGATCATCCCGTTAAAGGAGTTTAACCAGCAAACAAGCGTAATCCCAACCTTAGTACAAAGGGAAATTGTCCAACTACGCTCGTAGATATTCTCTTTGCAAAACCAACTTGTAAACGTCAGAGAAGCTCGAAAAAAGGAATTCCGATCAGTTGTGACAAGTGTAAAAGAAGCATTTCGCTAGGAAATCGAGATCTTCGAGAAAGAAGGGATCCAACATTTAGAAAAATTCTTCAACTAGCATACTTCAGAAATGAGCAGGATATTATACACAATATAGAGTCACCTAGAGACTCTAGAACCATATCTAGCTGATTCTGCGTTGCCTGTTCAATCAGCGAAGATCAATGCGCTGTTGAGTTACCAAGATCAGTTAATTTCGTAAGTCATCCCAGAGTTGAACTTCAAAGTTAAAGTCTTTTCTCAAGGCGTTGTACAAACCGATTTGTACTTGAATAATCAATCTTTCATCGATAGGTTCTCTCGATAAATCATGAAAGATCTGAATATTCGGCTGCTCTTCACAAAAGAAGATCCAATTAAAAAATATGGAGTAACAATAATTCGTTCTAAATCTTCATTTTTGTATTCTAATTTTGTGTTTCTTTAAGCAAGATGAACTCGATAATCAAATGAGCAAATCAGCGATTGAGTTGAACCCTCGCTGGAGTGCTGCAAGACTCATCGATTAACTTCAAGAAGGTCCTGTTTATAGAATCCCTAAAGGTGCTACCTAAGCTGATGTGAAACTAGAAAATTTTGAAGCTAAAGAAGAACCAGAATTCCTGAAAGTCTACACTGGTCATACAGACGTAGTGAGCTGCGTGTGCATCGTAGATAACACAAGATTCGCTAGTGCAGGTGGAGACAGAACTGTTAAAGTTTGGAGCATCGATACAGGATACTAACTTGCTTCGATGCAAGGACATCTCAAAGACATATGGGCGCTAGTGAGAGTTAGTATTCTAGTGCTAGCCTCAGGTTCAGCTGATTAATCAGTCAGACTATGGAGTTTAGATACTCTCAATGCAGTACGAGTCTTTTTTGGTAAGCTAATATCAATCGAATATCCTCTTTTCCTAAAATATTTTTATGTTATTCAAAACTCTCTTTAACTTTTTAGGTCACTCGGATGTTGTAAAATCATTATGTGTCTGTGGTGACAGGAACCTTCTCGCAAGTGGAAGTGTCGACAGCAAGATCAAAATATGGGATTTAACTGGGCAACTTGAGCCTAAATAGACATTAGCTATTCATTCTGGGATGGTACGATGTATGTGCTACATCGAAACCAAAGGGATTTTAATCAGTGGTAGCACAGATAATCTTATAAAAGCTACACGAATCGATAAGTTTTAAGTCACAGCAGTGATGACTGGACACTATGGAGAAGTCAACGCTGTAGTTTATATGTATGATAGAGGTGATGATTCGTTTATTGCTTCTGGAGGAGCAGATAAGCTAGTTTTTATTTGGAATATTTCTAAAGGTATTCAGGTAAAACAATTTCGCGCACATTATGAAGCTATTAACTCTCTAGCGTACAGTGGAAAATACGATGCACTTGTGTCTGGATCAACTGATAAATCGATTATTGTATGGGACAAACACGGAAAGGTTAAAAATAGAATTAAAAATCATAGTGCGTTAGTTGCAGCTTTGGCATATCTTGAAAGGAGAAATTTATTGATTTCAGCAAGCTGGGATCATCACATATATGCGCAGACGCTTAAAGTGTATGATGAAGAAGAGTTTGCGTGAAGAAAGTTGGGAAAAATGAATGAACAATGAGTTACAAACCTGCCTATGTGAAAAAGAAGGGTTGATTTTGTAAGAATGAAACGTACATATATTGTGAAGTTATTCATCGTAATTGCATTTGCATTTGTGTGTGTGTGTCAGTAGTGTTAAGTTGCAGGAAAGCTAGAGTTGTAATAGTATTTAAAAAAAGAGTTAAACATTTTCAGAAAGAAGAAGATAAGATACTGGTTTTTGGTGTTGTTTTATAAAAAAAAACTGTGAAAAAAACTTACAAAATCTAATTGAATGAGTCAGGATAATCCTGTTGACAATCCCAGCAGCCAATCTGATTAGCCAAAAGGGAAGAACTCAGAAGCTGCTCCTGCACTGGAAGAATTTCTTTTTGAGTTGCAGGATGCGTTGCTCACTGGTGATCAGGAACTGATTATTGCCACAAAGAAGAAATACCTTGAGCAAGTGTACCTTCATCGGAAAGTCAAAACAGATGCTGATGTGAGGATAGAAATATCATTAAAGCTATTAAAATTGTGGTTGATTTTGTGTTATTCATAACTTAGGATGCCAAAAAGGCAATGAAGCAGACAAAATCTGAGCAATAGTTCTTGAAGCAGAGCTAAATATCAAGAAGATAGATAATGCTGGAGAAAGAGGCATTGCTAAGATAGCAAGAGAAAGATATGGACGAGCAGTATAAGAAAATGCAAGCAAGAGCAAAATAAGAAGCACTCGATATGGAGAAGAGATAAAAGGTATCTTGGTTAAAGCAAAGAATGAATGGGAAGGAGGGGGAGGGGGATAGTATGAATGACACAAAACTAGGAAATGTTTAGCTTTAAAAATGGTCATTGCTTTTAACTAGTTTTTCTTATGAAAAAAAAATAAAAAAATAGGAAATTTTGAGACTCGAGAAAGAGAAATGTAAGTTGGCAAACACGCATGACAAGAAGATCGAAGAAGCACTGGAGTAGAATAATCAACAAATCAAAGAAAAATAAGGCAGATAGATGGCTGTAAGAATGGATGCTACAGCAATAATGATGAATTGTCAATTGAATTACGAGTTTTGAAAATAATACTTTTTTGGATGTGTTTCTGTTTTTATAGAAACTGAATGCGGATATGCAAGAAGATGAGAAAAAGAAACAAGAAGCTGCAAGAGAAGATAGGAAGAAGAAGGAGTAAGCATCACTTTAAGTTAGGAAAAAACATGAGGAAAATATTGAACAAGAGAAAGAATCGAAAAAATAAGGTAAAAAAGTATTTTTGCAAGAAGTCAAGGCAATCGATGAAGAAACGAATAAGAAACTAAAAGAAGAAGAGGATGCTTAAGCTCGATAACGAGAGATCGTTGTAAAGAGAAAGAAAGAAGCAGAAGATACGTAGAATCTACTGGAGAGTATGGATAAAGCAGTGATGGAGAGAAAAGCATAACTAGAAGAGTTAGCAAAGAAGAAAGAGAAGGATATTGAATAGAAGAGGGATAATGAATAAGCAAAGATTGAAGAATAAGCGAATGAAAGAGATGAAAAGAGTAGGTAGTTTCAAGTAAGAATAAGATTTAAATAGTAGCTTTTGTTTTATTTCTTCTTTCTTTGTTATGATATTATTTCCTTAGGGACGTGCAGCCTTAATGGAGGACTTTCGTATTTCTCAAGTTGAAGACAAATGGCGATATGAGAAGTTTATGGGTGTGCTTGCAGCAGAGGAAAAGTAGAAATATCTCGAATAAAAGAGGATTTTAAATCTTCAAAAAGAGTAATAAGCTGCAGAACAGAGAATAAAAATCGGGAAATAACTTGTGGATAAGATTAATGGGTATGTTGATAAGCTCGAAAGTAATGATTAAATGACATAATCGTTATTCGAAAGCTAGCAAGAACAACATATCTAACATTTCGAGGGTAGAGATGATTTAATCAATGCTCGAAGATAGCAAGCTAGGAGAGTGTAATCTGCAAAACAACTGAATTTAAAGCAATAAATTGAATACAAACAATACAAAGCAAATGAAATTGCATAAGCAAATAGAAAAACAGTCATGAATAAATTTGAAGAAAAACATGGAATCATCGAAAGAAACTTAAAGGCAGCAAAATAAATCGCAGAATCCAAAAAATAAAACCTTATTTATAAAATGTAAATGCAGGATTTACATTGCTGGTAGAGTTAGAACAACAAGAATTACCAGCAGTTCATTATTAGTTAGAATAAGCATCAAAGGATCTTACAGCAATAGATGAATATTCAAAATGTACAAAGAGCCAAAAAGGAAAGGATCTTACATTTGGCATAAACAATTTCATAAAAATCACTAAAAATTGCTTAAAAAGAGTAAATACAATGAATAAGAAAAGCAGAGAGATATTTAAAATGTGTGTGTGTTATTGTTGAAAAGAAGATTCTAATTCATTTATTATTTCTCTTTTGATTGAAGGGAGACGGATGAAGTAATTTTAGAAATGAATCGCAGAATGCTGGAACAAGCTAGATTACAAAGAGAATAACAGATGGAAAAATTAAGAAAAATCTAATCTTCAAATAGGCCAGCTTCAGCTAAAATATTGCTTTCTTCACTTTGAGGATGGAAAATCACAAATAATCCACATTTCCATTAGCAATTATATTACTTTAGAAAACAAATATTTTTTGATAATTTTAAGTATTTCATCAATTTCAACTTTTACACATTTATTTTGACAAAAATGAAGAACAAAGATTTATCTAGAGTTCATTCTTCTTGAGTTTCTTATTTTGAACTTTTATTCCCTGCAAGACTTTTCTTTTCATCTCTTTAGCTCTTAAGATACTACTTGTAAGTCTTCTTTTCATCATCTTGCTTGTCAAATCTTTCGCTTGAACCATCTTCTGACATTTTCTGGAGATAGGAAAATAACAAAATAAACTAAATAACTTGTTCACTTTTTATTCACAAAATATCCTTACAATTTTGATGATTTTCTTGGCTTTATTGATTTTATTAGCTAATTCCATTGCTGCTTCCTCATCGAGCTTAAGTTCTTCTAATTTCTCTTCGATATGCTTCTCAATAGCGAGAATTAATTGAACATCATATTATGTCATTAACGAAATAGCCAAGCCTCTTTTTCCTTTTCTAGCAGTTCTACCAACTCTGTGGATGTAATCATCAGGGTTTTTAGGGATATCATAATTTAACACTAAATCTACTGTTGGGATATCAAGACCTCTCGATGCGACATCAGTGGCGACAAGAATATTTGCAGCTTGATTTCGGAAGGTTTTCAAGTGAGCAATTCTATCACCTTATTTTAACCCAGAATGAAGACTCACAGATTGAAATTCAAGATGACGAAGAAGAGCATTTAGTATATGACAAGTACGGCATTTATTCACGAAGATAATCATGCTTATTCCCTCGAATTTTTTCAATAAATTCACTAAATTCTGATCCTTCACCATCTCAGGAACCAATGCATATTTCTGAATTCAAATAACAAAACAAAAATAAATCCTTAAATTTTACTAAACCAACAACAACATTCTTCGATTCTGCTAATTAATAATTTTGTTTTACTTATTTGAGAGTCTACACAACTTTCTTTTGATTATTCACGCAGAACCTTTCGAATTTAACATTTTTCATATGAAGAATCTCATTTAGTTTTTTATCACTAAAATCATCAGTGATTGTAGCTGTAGCCAAGATTACTTACTTTTCCTAAGGTAGTAACTCCAAAATCTGTTTTTGTTCGTTTTTACACAAAAGATCATTCAATTTCCCTTCATATTTTTTGTAAACCAAATCAAAGTCATTTTCTAACCTAATTGATGTCGCCCATGATTGAATCTTCAAATAGCCTGTCTGCTTCATCCAACACAAGATACTTTACATTCTCAAGGTATTCTTTTAGCTCTGTAGATTACTTCGATAACATATCCAATGTTCTTCCAGGAGTGCCTACAATAATATGAGGGATCCTCTCTAACTCAGATATCTACTTATTGAAATCTACACCTCCAACAAGGGTAGCAATTCTTAAATTAATGGGACTTCCAAATATCATAAGTTATTCTGCTATTTGCATAGCTAATTCTCTGTTTGCTGTGAGCACAATAGCAAATACACCATGAGGATCTTTACTTAATTCCTACAAGATAGGTAGTGCAAATGTTGCGGTCTTACCACTACCTGTCTCAGCATTTGCTGCATGGAGAAAACAAAAAGGAAAATATTGCAAATTACATTCACAAACATTCATATTATATTTGATATTTCTGATCTATTTGTGAACTTACCAATAACACATTTGCGTTTGAGCATTGGAGGAATAGCCATTTCTTGAATTTTTGTTGGGAGTTGATATCCAACTTTATCACAGATTTTTTAGATCCAGGAGTCTAGTCCTATCTTCGCAAAAGGGTGCATGAATAACTATAGTTTAGAGTGTTATGGATGATCTTTACAGCTTCGTAGATTTCCTGTTTGATTATTTCTATTAATTTGATTAGAGATCAAGGTAGAATGAAACTAATAAAATCAACTGTATTTTTGATACCTAAAGTTATTATTAATTTGTCTGCACTATTTTGAGAGCAACACATGATAAACATACAATTAAACACAAATAGCATTCTTTAACAGGCAAAAACACAAGCTAATAACATATATATAAGTTTTTCTTTTCTTTTCGTTTTTGATAATTTTAGCTGCAGTTTTCATTATTGTTTTTCTTTTATTATCACATTATCAGACAAAATATCAAAAAATAACAAACAATTTTTCCATTTTTCTAATGATTTTGAATCTCCTTAAAATCTTTAGTTTTATTATTTATTTCGTTCAATATTCTTTCTTTTTTAGCAATTAATTCAAGAAAAAATACAGATTTTACCTAAAGAATTTCTCTTTTCAACTGGCTTGTTTTTAAAAACTAAAAAAACCTATTTAGGAATAATGTAAAATGATGTGTCAATCTCAAGCATTACAAGATTTTTATCTTTAAATTTGTTTTTCTGTCAGCTCTTCAATTCAGATTTGTCGTTAACCAATTCAAGTTCTTACAGCCAGAAAATAATAAAAACTGTTCAGTATTTTAATTATTTTTGACTCAAAGAAATTAATTATTTAAGACGCAGACTCTAATAATTGATTTCTCGAGATGAATTAAGAGATTTCGAGTTAATCTAAGAAGATAACTTGATCCTTATCTAAAATCCATTCAGTATCGAATCCTTCGATGAAAAAAGTAAACTGCTAAATTCGATTCGTTTCTGGCTTATGTTTTTGGCATGAATTCAAATGTTAAATAAGTACACTCATATGAGAAACCTATGAGAATTGGAATTTGAAAAGACGAAGCCTAAATGGAATATTTTAAGATCATGTAAAAGGCATACATGGCTTGATAAAGGGATATGAATATAACATAAATAGTGTAACTAATAGAAAGGAATAATTAGTATGGAAGAATTATTAAGGTAATAAGTGGTTTAGGAAGAAAAAAAAGGGAATCATCGCTCTGTCCATTTTTGAGGGATTTTCCTCATAATGATACATTCAGTTATAATTATGAATGCTATTCACTGTTAGTAGATGATGCTGACAAGAAATATCTCCTCAGAAGAGTTCTTTTATCTCTAACTTCATTTGAGAGTATTGAATGTCTGCTAGAATTAGTTTTATTCTCAAGTTAACAAAAATGAATTTCTAATTCATTTAATCTTGTCTTGCAAGCTGTGATTGTGCTCTCAAACAATCTTAGATACTTTGTGTCACTGTGGAGACATCCAGATTATTTACGGAAAGCAGATGCAATAGTCATAAAGTCAGATTATTCCGTTGAACAGTTGATCGCAGATTTTCCAATGAATAACCCAAGAGAATCAAAGATATCCTGCCTGACTACATAAAGTTTCTAGAAGATTTTGACATATTCCATGGTTAGCTAGTCACAATCATAAATTTGTGTTTCTTCTTTCATGATTTTTTGCAGATAAGAAAGGTATTTTGTTGGCTTTTTATGATTTTTAATCTGGTGTACTTTTGTAAGCTTGGTTTTTTTTTTGATTTAATGTATAACAAACAATGATTCCGCTCCTCCTTTAAATCTGTGATTTGAAAAATGATATCGACAGCTTTATTCTTTACTGGGGGAAATTAGTGCTTACTTGCTTTCTTCGATAATCATTAGATTTAACATTATTCCTTAATTTGCCAATTTAATCAATATTAGCTTTGTAACGCATTTATCTCTAATTCCTATCAAGATAAGCCATAAATATTGATAAAATATGCTTAAAAATAAATAGGCTTTTATTAAATCAATTATTCCATATTATTTGGAAGACTTTCCTATGAAAAATGAAGAAAACAGGATGCTAAATGACCCTGAATAACAATTTTTGGCTTACATAGGTTTGATTATATGATCCAGTAAAACAAATAATTCACAATAAACAGTAATAATTTCACGTAAAACCATTAAGAATCAAGTGAAAGTGACAAAAATAAAGCTTAGATTGAGAATACTAGAACCACTCATCAAAATGCTGCCAGGATTTTAGAGAAAATTTATATTAATTTTGTGTTAATAAGTGTTATTATGTCTGTATTAGTAGGATTAGATAAAGAAATGAGTTTATTCAATTGTTTGTCTTAAATCGAAAGGTAATTCAAGCAGAAAGTATGATTTTAATTCAGGTTATGTACGAGTAATAGATGACTATAATTCTAGATGATGTTAAATTGGATTTATTCGGGAAAATGTTGGAGAAATAGAACTAAAATGAAGCATTAAATATTTTTTATTAGTAATAGGATTTATTATTAGGGAGAGTTTCTATTGATGATTTACATTTAAATCAGGGGATTTCGTTAATTGAGGTGTCAAATGAATTAATCAAAGACAATGATGATAGGTTGAATTGAGGATAATTAAAAACAAATTTAATATTAGCTAAAAAACAACTTGAAACCTAGTTAGAAGAAATCTATTAAATTAGAACATTTTTTAAATAAAATCGCATGGTTGGTTAGCGAGTGAAGATAAAACTAAGCTATTTATTTAAAAAATTTCAATTATTTCTCAGAATATTTTCAAGGAGAATTATGTTTTAACATCAGATGTAGAAAGTTGAAAGAACCGAATTGGGAAAAAAGAAAAAGCAAGACTTGAAATTTTAGATTTGTTGTTACAATTAATAATGCAACCAGCCTTTAGGAAGCAGAGGGCGATTTTTTTATTATTAATTAATGGATTACTCAACAAATTAAGTAAAACTGTTTACTCACATTTAATTATAAATCTTCATTGTGAAAAAGAAAGTTACTATCTTGTTTTTGAGGGTGCTAGAATGATGATGAATTTCTTATTTTTTAGACATCACTTCAATTTATGTTTTTATTTGTTTTTTGAGTTACAAATATATTTTTAAAACAAGTTATTGAAAGCAATTCGCTGCTATCATGATTTTTGCTATTAATCATACTTTACAATAATAATAATAATAATAATAATAATAATAATAATAATAATAATAATAATAAATAAGTTTATTGCATATCTAATTTCTTTTGCTTCTTACTTAAATTTTAATAGCAATAATTTTTTTAGATTCTTTAAAGTTTGTATTTGGTTATGTCAATTTCAACTACAAATAAACTAATTTTATGCTTCAATTTCTTAATGAAACTGACATGAATTAATAGTCACATAAAATTCTTCAGGTGCCATGAAAAAAAAACAATTTATAAAGAAAAAAAGATCCTATCTATTTTTCAAAAATGTTTTTTCACGACTCTCAACTAGCTATTCCTCCTTTAAATCTAGTTTTCCCTTTGGAAAAGCAAATAACTTGTTTGTTTCAATTGCTTCGAATGGATGTTCTCTTCCATGATTCAAAGCGTGTTAATTACTCTGGATTGATTGATGGCTTCACACTTGCTATTTAGACATCAATATCATCCTTTTTCAAAAAAATAACAGAATAATTAAAAATAACATTATTTCTTATTTAAAATATCTACTCTAGTAATTGGTGGCAGGATGAGTTCGTTTGAGTTGAGACTTAAGTAATTAACAGCTTAGACATTACTACCAGTTGTTGTTTCATCTACAGGCATGTATTTCCCATCCATAACCTTAAAATGTTTAGCTTATTGAAGTTTACCAATTAAAGACAGTCCTACGCATCTCAGCAATCCAAAAATATCCTAAATCGAAAATGACTGCAAAATCGAAGCTAATTCTTCGAATTCTTAATCCGTTATTTTATGCGGAGTATCCTTGAAAGCTTGAATCAAAAGCAATCTCACTTCTTCCTAAGTAAGCCCTGACATATATATTTACTCACTGAATTCTTTAAGTACAATTTAGTCGATTTTCCAAGGTTAATTGCTGATTGCAAGGATTTAAACATTCTGAGAATTCGTTGAAATACAATTTAAAAGCATGTTTCTCGCTAATCGACTGCATTAAACTACTGAGGGGTTACCTTCATTCAAACTAACTGCCTCCAAGCCATCTAGAACTACAATACAAGGACTACTTGATGATTAAATCACTGAGAACTACTATTTAATTAATCTGAATCAAATCAAAAATAATAATTAATTTTTCTTTTTTAAACAACAAAAAAATGTTATTTTACTTCTCAGACGCATTCAGTATATCCGTGGACTAAATTGACACAACTGTTGCTTCAGTTCCATACGCACAAGCATTAGCAATATATGTCTTCCCAGTTCCTGGTGGTCCATACAAAAGAATTGCTTTTGTTCGCTTTCTTGCTCCTTGAAACAACTCTGGAAATTT
>Ga0302285_10002177_pt1 | contig 10973 bp, 10 predicted proteins | sample III_Fen_E2_2_FD_200455 | JGI IMG/M metagenome (GOLD analysis project Ga0302285, IMG submission 200455) | Peat permafrost microbial communities from Stordalen Mire near Abisko, Sweden - III_Fen_E2_2 | ecosystem: Environmental > Terrestrial > Soil > Wetlands > Permafrost | place: Sweden: Abisko...
CGACTGCCCGATTTCGAGCAGCATTGGGGTAAGGATGTTACTTACTGCAATAGAAGTCGTACGCGCGACAAGTGATGTAATATTGGGTACGCAATAATGAATTACGCCATGTTCGACGTAAGTTGGTTTTTTATGGTTGGTAATTCTTGAGGTCTGGATGCAACCACCCTGGATAATATTGAGGTCGATAATCAATGAATTCTCTTTCATCCCTTCGACCATCTCCTCAGGAACCATCATTTTGGGCACTTCATTCATCGATAAGGCTCCAATTACAACTTCTGCTGTTCGCATTGCCTTTCGCAACGCTTTGGGATGAAAAACTGAAGTAAAAACGCGCTGACCCAACCGGGATTGAAAATCCATCAATTTCGAAATAGAATCATCGAAAACTTTAACAATTGCACCAAGCGCCAAAGCGGTTCGGGCAGCATATTCTGCTGCTGTACCTGAACCAAGGATGACCACTTCTGTAGGCGAAATACCGGTTACCGAACCAAGAATAACCCCTTTACCGTTTCGGGCAGTACTCAGGTATTCACTGGCAACCATCATCGCACAATTTCCCATTATTTCACTGAAAATCCGCTCGACCGGGTAAATGCCGTTTTCATCTTTCATGTACTCAAATCCCACGGCGGTCACTTTTTTACGCATCAGCCGTCGCAACGATTCCTGGGTTTGGGAGGTGAGATAGAGCGGTGAAAGCAGTAGTTGATTCCCTTTCATCAACTCACTTTCGTCCTGCGTGAAAGGTGCCATTTTCAAGATGATATCACATTGGAAAATCTCGGCCGCCGATTTACAAATCACCGCTCCCGAGTCGGAATAGGCTACGTCCGAATAGTTTGCCTCCTTGCCTGCTCCGGCTTCAACAAACACGTCATGTCCGTTATTGACCAATAATTCAACCGATTGAGGCGTCAATGGCACGCTGTACTCTATCGAGGAAGAATTGTCGGGTATGCCAATATTGAGTTTAATATTTCTTGGGCACCTCTTATAGAGTTCTTCACGGGGAAGAAGTTGGTCATTGGCCAGTGATGATAATTTGCTACCTCTCCTTTGATTCATTATCTGATTATTTTAGATCTGCTTCATTTCGATTCGATGATCCTTTTCCCATTTTCAATCTCACTAATATGCACTTTCACTGCAATGGCGGGCAAAAGTGGTTCAATTAATTCAGGCCATTCGATAAAACAATACTCACCACTATAAAAGTAATCTTCGTATCCTAAATCGTAAGCCTCGTCTATGCTTTTGATCCGATAAAAATCAAAATGAAAAATTGTGTTGTCTTTCTCAGTTTTATACTCATTGATAAGGGCAAATGTCGGTGATGTGACGTAGTCCAGGACCTGCATCTCTTCACAGAGTGCCTTAATAAAAGTGGTTTTACCGGCGCCCATTGAGCCATAAAAGGCAAAAATCCGGTCTGCCGGATGCGCCTGGATAAACCTTGCTGCAATATGATTGATATCGGAAAGCGATTTTATCTCTGCTCTGAACATTTTAAGTGATGTTTTTCATACAAGTTTAGCGAAAATACGGCTTTAATAAAAGTGATCACCGAATTTTTCCGATTATTCTCAATGTTCTGAATTATAATTTGATAACGATAGTGCCAAAAATCAGGTTTAAGCCACAAATATTTATCGTATTTTTGGAGCATAAAATCAGACACTTTAAATGCTTTATCAATGAATATTCCATCAAATTTGAAATACACGAAAGACCATGAATGGATTCGTGTTGAAGGTGCTTATGCTTTTATCGGTATTACCGATTTTGCCCAGGGCGAATTGGGCGACATTGTTTATCTCGAAATCGAGACTGTAGGCGAAACGTTGGCTAAAGAGGAAGTTTTTGGAACTATCGAAGCTGTAAAAACAGTTTCAGATCTGTTCATGCCTGTTTCAGGTGAGATCCTTGAAATGAACGAAACATTGAATGATGCGGCCGAACTTGTCAATACCGACCCTTATGGACAAGGTTGGTTGATTAAAATTAAAATGAGTGATGCTTCCGAATTAGATGATTTGTTGACAGCAGATCAATATAATGCTTTGATTGCTGAGTAAAAAGACTGTTATCATACGCATTACTGTATATGATTTCTTGTAAGAGCAATATAATTGCATTTTGCAATTCTTGGAAAAAAGCTTTTCAATGTTGAATTCTCAACGCTGAAAGGCTTTTTTCATTATAAAACGTTGGTTTTATTGGCCTACTGATCGGCTTGTTTTGTACCGAAAGTTATCAGTACTTAGATTTTCATTGCGTTCAGGAAGATATTTTTAAGGAAATTTTAGGAGAAAAGTGCTGGTAAGGCTATGCGTTTTTCTCAAAATTATTGTGAGTTGCATTTTCTTTTCAGGGAATTTTGCTCTGTCAGGAGTAGAATTATGAAATATATTTCGACGATTGATGTTTTGGATCTAAACAAATACAACTATAAAGTGTTTGATAAATATAACTTAAGTGATTATATTTGAGTATTTCTGGACGATAATTAAAATGTGTTTTTAATATTTTAATGTTAGTCGCTTAGTGAGGCTAATAATGATGATTAGATTGTTTGAAAAATCTTTATAAATTTTCCCTGATCAAATTTTTTCATGTTCATAATAAAGAGTGAGTCTTCAATGAAAGTATAAATAATATGAAGGTTTGGTGAGCGTATAATTTCTTTACAGGAAACAAAACTAAATTAATGTGACTAGTGGAGTACATTGCTAATGTTTGAATAGAATATATAAGTAATAAGTTTATATGTATTGGATATTAGGTTAATGGATTTATTCAATTCAATTAATTTAGAAGGAATTATTCTTAATTGACGAAATCTTAGATTAATATCCTTTAAGATTGAATAGCTTTTTGATTTATTAATTATATTTGATGAATAAATGATTTTCATTTGAAAAAATCCTGGAATATATCGCTTGGGAGGGTAATGGGTTTTATACTATACCTGCTCGTGGGATTGTCATTAAATGGCGTTTCACAGCAAGATCCTGTATATACCCAGTATATGAATAATTTGCTGACTATTCAGCCCGCTTATGCCGGCATTTCAGGTGCATTAAATGTTACTGGGATTTCACGTGCCCAATGGGTTGGATTTGAGGGTGCTCCCAATACAAATACGCTGACTATTAATGGGCCACTTCGCAGATTTAATGTTGGGCTTGGATTGTCAATTATAAATGATAAGTGGGGACCGATTCGGCAGAATGGTGTTTATGTTGATTATGCCTATCGCGTAATGCTCCGTCGTGACCAATATCTCTCTTTTGGAATAAAAGGCGGTTTCAATATTTATCAGGCATACCTAACTGATTTGGTCATCAATGATCCGAATGATCCCGTTTTCGCTTATGATGTTAATTTTAAGTTTCTTCCAAATATGGGACTCGGTATAATGTGGCATAGTGACCGGTTTTTTCTTGGTGTTTCTGCTCCCAAAATACTGAAGAATAGGATTCAAAGTCAAAATACGGAAAATGTTTACCGGGAAGTTCTGCATTTTTATGGCATGGGCGGATATGTATTCTTTCTAAGCGATATCATTAAGTTTAAGCCAACTGTTTTGTACCGATGGGCTGAACGAACCCCTAGTTTTGTTGATTTTTCGGGAAACTTTCTATTATATGATAGGGTCTGGATTGGTGCAACCTATCGAATGCAGAATTCGTATGGACTTATTTTCCAATTTAATGTGAATACTCAGCTTAAATTTGGGTACTCTTATGATATGACAACTTTCCATCCAACTCAGGTAAACTCCGGTACACATGAGTTTTTGATCAGTTATGATTTTATTAATAGCCGCAGAGGACGTCAGGTTGTACCAAGGTATTTTTGATTTTGCGTTTGTATGGGATCGCTATTTAGGAGGTTGTTTTGACAAAGACGTTTATCAGGATTGGCTTAGATACTGTTTCTCCCTTAAAATCTTATTCTCTGTAATGACAATGAATATTTTGGACAGAATTGAGGAATTTCCTGGTTAAGCTATACTCACAAAAGATCATGAAATTTCGCACACTGTTTCTGGCGTCACAATTAGAACTTTGTCGTTTAATCAATCTGAAAGTTGTTAGCAAAAATTATTTTGACGATTCATTAGTGGAGGTGCTTTTGTTTGGTTAAGATTTATAACAAGATACATGATAGGAATGGGTTAGAAACAGGAGCAAAGTTAATCCTCCAGAAAATACCTTAACTGATCAAGCATGATCGGAACATCGTCCTGATTAACCCCTTGCCTAAGGAGGTGTTGTAAATCTTCATTAAAAGCCTCCATAAAATCTTTCTCCGAGCTATCAGGATCATTAATGCTTCTTTTGTAATATTCGAGCGCCGTTTTTCGGTTTCCAAGGCACCATTGTACATGACCCATATTAAGTAAGTCGTATTTATTTGGGTTATCGCTGATTAAACGATCATAGTATTTCTCTGCCTGATCAATTTTACCAACCAGGAAAGAACACCAACCGATCGGTCGCCAGATTTTTTTGTTTCCTGGGGATAGATATTCAACTTTATAATAGGACTTTAGTGCATCTTCGTACTGATTCATCTCCATTTGACATTGTCCTATTGAAACATGCAGGCTCAAATTTTCTGGTTCAAGAATTTCGGCTTGTTGGTAATATTCAAGAGCTTTGGCTGGCTTTCTCAAATGGCGGTAACAAAGTGCTATCTTTTTGAGATTCCACAACTTATTTTGCTCGAATAGGTCTGCTTTAAGGTAATAATTAAGTGCTTTTTTGTAATCTCCAATTTTCTGATAACAAAAAGCTAATTTCTGAAGCATTTCTATATCATCAACATCCTGAAGAAGTAACCCATATATATCAGCTGCTTCCTGAAAATAGTTTTTTGCAAAATTGAATTCTGCGATGCTTCGCAGGATTTTGGGGTCCTCGCCCAATAATTTCGAAAAAGCATACTTATTGTGAAAGTCGAACTTCCAGGCAAAAACATCTTCGAAACCATCATGTTGCGGATGAATCTTAAAGAACCGGTAAAGATCGCGAATATATTGACTTATAATTACCTCTGCTTTTTTACTATGTGCCAAAAACGATTTATCCTTCGCAATTTCTTCGAACTGTTCCGTTTCTGCCTTTAACGTTTCTGCGACCATTTTCTTATAGTCTGGCGGAATGTTTGAAATACTAAAGAAAAATGAGTATTTGTCAGAATTACAAAGCATTGGTGACTGCATGATCATTTGTGTGAACGCCAGATCTTCGCCCGATTCTTTGCTGATGGGATTTCTGATAATTTCGGGATGGTAGGGTGTAAACGGAATAAACCAATTTGCTAATTCACTAAAAAACGGAAAATGCTTTAGCATTGAGAATGAACTCATAAATATATCAGAGCCTTCTTGCTGCATCTCTGTCAACTCTTCCATTTTTCCAATAAGGCCAGGAGCATCTTTCATGATTTCCTGCCACTCAGGGTTTTTATCTTCTGAAAGGCCTTCCCCTAACAAGCTTTCGATACTCAGTTTATTACGTAGATTGGGGCTGAGTTTGATCATTTCGGGTATAATCTCATCCTGAAGTTTGTGCTGAATTTTTTCTGTCTCCTTACTCCGGATAAATTGCAGGATCACCTTTTCGAAATTGGACTTAAATCGGGAGTCTTCGATTAAAATTTCCAGTCTTCCAGTGATCGCCTGGAAAAATGGCATTCTTTGATCGTAGAAATAGATACCTATCAATAACCCGATTAAAGCTCTTTGACTGATCTCTTCATCTAAGTATTCATAGGCATTGAAGAGAAGAATAATTTTATTTTCATCGAAAAATCGCATGAGACTGAGGGTGAGACCGGTAATGATCAGTGATTTTTCGTAAAATGGGACAGTATCGTTTTTAATGAATGAATTGAAAAATTGAATATCATTTTCAGTCAACCGATTGGTAAACCAGTAATGGTAAAAAAGGGTAATGATTTTCTGGAGATGAATTTCAGCCTCCATTGGATTGAAATTCCCTTTGTCACTTGTTTCGGTCAGGAGTGTTCTAAGCTCTTTTTGCACAGAATAATTCTCTAAATCAAGCATTAAACTATTGAAATCGGTGATGAAGTGTTTTGTAAAACCACGTTTCTTTTGATATTCAATAGATAGTGAATATTTCATCCTCAAATTTTCATAGGTGTTGTCAGCGAGTTCGAAAGTAGAGATTAATAAATGTTTATAAATCTTTTGCCGTTCCGGATCGTTTATTCCTTCAACGGTGTATTTAAGCATGAATTTATAATTTTGTTCAAGGCTGGTATATTCATCTCTGAATTCACCGAGACCTGTTTCCGAAATTAATTGCTCAACAAGATCAAACGCGGGTTTTAGTTTGCGCGCCGATAACATATTGCAAATCTGAATGTACTTTTCTTTTATATCTTTTTCAGTCATTTTGGCCTAAATATTACACCTATTCAAACTTACGAGAAAAAATGATTTTTTGCAAAAAAGGAGCTATATGATTTTTAACCATATATTTAAAACAAACGCAATTTCAGAGTATAAGTTCAATGTCGGGATGATTATCTACATCAAATGTATTGTTTGAATCGCAATTTGTAAGATTTACAAAAATCTTAATTGACAGATAAATAGTACTATAGAATTCATCTTTCCGGATTAAATCTATTGGACTGTTTTTCTTCTGCGATGATTATTTATCTTTATGAAATTAATATTGGATTTATACGTCATGAACGCAATACTGAGGAGTAAGGAAATCAGCTGGTTGTCATTTAATGAAAGACTGCTTCAGGAAGCATCAAAACGGGAAGTTCCTCTTATTGAGCGACTTAAATTTTTGGGGATTTATTCCAATAATCTTGATGAGTTTTTCCGGGTCCGGGTTGCTATACTTAGGCGTTTGGCAATGATTGGTCAGTTGACCCTGGCAGAGGGTGGAAATCCTCGGGATGTGCTTTCTCAGATTGAAGAAATTGTAATCGAACACAGTAACCGGTTCGAAGAAATATACAATGAGATTCTTAAGGAATTGGCCGATGAAAACATTTACATCATCAACGAGAAACAGCTGTCTGCGGAACAGGGCGAGTATGTGACGTTATATTTCAAAAGAGAGGTAAGGCCCCGCATTATGCCCATTATCTTAAGAAAGGGCGCCAAAATGCCGCTCCTGCGCGATGATGCGATCTACTTAGCTGTCGATATGGCTAAGAATAAAAAATCCGAATATGCCCTGATCGAAGTTCCCACCGATCTGCTGCCAAGATTTGTTATAATACCTTCAAGTGATGATAAAACCTACATTATCCTTCTTGAAGATGTCATTCGATATGAACTGGATGATACTTTTTACATGTTTAGCTACCAGAAAATAAGTTCTTATATTTTTAAATTGACACGTGATGCAGAACTTGACCTGGATGATGATGTAGCGGAGAGTTATGTTAAAATTGTTGCTAAAAGTATTGTAAAGCGTGGTAACAGCGCACTTGTACGGTTTGTTCATGATAAAGAGATCCCCGATAATTTGCTCTCATTTCTTCTTCTTAAGTTAAATTTCAAAAAAGAAGACGTCGTAATTGGGGGAAGCAGAATCCATAATTTTAAGGATTTTATGGGATTTCCAATGGTCGGTGCCGAACATTTGTACTACAAACCGATTAGCCCGGTGAGGCATAAGAAAATTGTTCATGGTCAGACTTATTTGAACAGCATCAGTAAAGGGGATATTTTATTCCATTTTCCTTATCATTCGTTCTATCATTTCATCGATTTGCTTCGCGAAGCTTCAATTGATCCCAAAGTAACGGAAATAAAAATGACCGGTTACCGAATGGCTCGCAACTCTAACGTAATTAATGCTTTAATCAATGCAGCCCGGAATGGGAAAAAGGTAACTATGGTGCTTGAACTTCGTGCCCGTTTTAATGAGCAGGATAATATTCAATACGGAAATTTGCTTGATAAAGAGAATGTTAAGGTTATTCTTGGAGTTCCTGGACTGAAAGTGCATTCCAAATTATGCCTGATATCCCGTAAAGAAGATAAGGAAACTAAGAAATATGCCATAGTTGGAACGGGAAATTTCAATGAAGTGACATCAAAAGTTTTTTCAGACCAGATGTTATGCACCGCCGATCCAAATATTACACGTGAAGTAACCCGGGTTTTTGATTTTTTCGATCGGAATTATAAGATCGGAAGGTTTCAGCATCTGCTTGTTTCGCCGTTTACCATGCGAAAGAAAATCGTTCAGATGATCAAACAGGAAATTATAAACGCAAAAGCAGGGATAGAGGCTCGCATATATTTGAAATGCAATAACCTGGTTGATATGGAAATTATCAGTAAAATCGACGAAGCTGCCAGGTGCGGGGTTGATGTCAGATTAAATATAAGAGGAATGTTTTCGATGTTCACTTCATCTGCCGATGGAAAGATAAATATTCCAGCTATCGGAATGATCGATAGGTACCTGGAACACTCAAGGCTGTATTATTTTTTTAATGGAGGAGATGAAAAATTGTATATTTCATCATCCGACTTTATGTCGCGGAATCTCGACAGAAGAGTTGAAGTTGCGGTTCCAATCTATGATAAAGAGATCAGGGAAGAGTTGATTGATTTTTTCAATTTGCAGTGGCAGGATAACACCGCTGCCAGAATTTTGGATAACGACCTGAATAACATCATTAAAGATGAAAAAAAGGAGCCCAAGGTAAAATCACAAATTAATTTTTATGACTATCTCCGCGAAAGAAATTTGCGATAATTCTGATAGTGAGAATATTAGGCAAAAAGTCCTCACAATTGGTATTGGCGAGCTTGAGTTATGGAAAAGGTCGGCTATCGCTGATGAAAGACTATTTGATATGCTGTTTCGTTGGATTTTTTCTGATAACCAAAGATTGGCGTGGCACTCGTGTTGGATTGTCGATACTGCCTCCGAAGATTTTCCTGATTTACTTGCCGATAAGATACCGAAGATCATTGAAGGACTACTGTCAACAAAGAGCGGAAGTTTAAAAAGACATTTTACAAGAATTTTATGTCGCTATCCGATTCCGGAGAATTACCTTGGTGTGATTGTGAACCGTAGTTTTGAGCTACTTGCGCCATCAGAACCTATTGCCGTTCGCGTATTTGCACTTCAACTTCTTTTCAACATTACGCAGCGTTTACCTGATTTAAAAGGGGAACTGATTTCAGTGATTGAGAATTTATTGGAAGAAGGTGGTTCTAAGGGCTTTATAAACCGATCCACAAAATTACTTCGGCAACTGCGAACTTAATGTTTCATAAAGGTGCTGAAAAGAGCAACCGAAAGGATTCCCCAAATAACAATTGAAAGAAGCATATAAGGAATAAAATGACGATTGTGTCTGAAATATTTATTCCCTAGTAACGCACCAACCGGTATTGAAAGGATTATTGGCGACAGGATCAATAGCCCCCACATTCCGTAGAGTCGACGCATTTTTACGATTAATTTGTTCTTCCTGGTAAATTTTCTTGCCGTGATCCGCTTTGACTTTTGTTGATACCACCACATTTCGAATCGTACCTTAAATATTACTGGCGTAAAATGATACACGACAGGCCATAGTAGTTTTAACTCCTTAAAAAGAAACCCGAAGGAGAAGTAATAGAACAAAAACCCCAACATTCCCCCTGTTTCCATGAAAAACAATGTTTCCCATTCATTTAGTTTCAAACCAAACGAATAGGGGGTTGCCCAGAAGTATTTGACACTTGCAACCAAAACAACACTTAATAATTTCAGGAAGTACTCCATATTATTTTATCCTCATACAAATTTAATGAGATTGTAGTCTTAATAATCATCTGTATAGTTAAAAAATATTATCATTCACTGTTTGAGATCGCCGGATCCCTCTTACTTAAACACGTGAACAGTGAAATTTCAAAACAAAACCCCGTTTTCTTTGTTCGGGTTTTATATGACAATGAATAATACTTCTATCGATATATTTTACGGTTTTATAGCGATCATGCTTCTGGCCGGCAGTTTTTGGATTAAGCCGAAAACTAAAAGCTGGCTGTTATTTAGTTTGGTAACTATTGGTTTCATCATTGGAAGTCTGGTTTTCGATTTGTACTTTCTTGCCATCGCTGCTTTTTTGGCTCTTGGCATAGCTGTTTACCAGCGCCGTCAATATATTGAAAAGTGTAAGTCGTTAGAGGTTATATTTGTAGCCGATCACGATGACCAGTTTCTTCAACATTTTCTCGATTATTACCGGGCTGATATTTCGAAGTATTTCCCGAAATTCGACTTTGAAATTGAGCAGGAATACCTGGTTGCCTTAATATTGTCTGAGATGGAAACTGTAGGATTGATCATTGCTGAGATAAAAAATGCGGAAACCCTCAGGATATGCCTTGACTATATGATACCAAAACATCGGGATTCACAACTAGCGAACACTTTTTATCTGTGCGAATTGCGTTGTATCAATTTTTTAGGCTATCAACAAATTTATATCGAGCCACAAAGTAAAGCGCACAACGACTACCTGGAAAGGATCGGTTTCAAACTTGTCGATGGAAAATACGTTAATCACTTTTAGTCCTCGAATTCTGGAATTGTTTCAATCTATCCCCCTCCAAACAAGTTAAAATGAATTGATATTCAATTATATTTGCAAAATGCGAAGTAGTAATTTAACCATTTCATCGTGAATGTCTTGAATCGAATAGGGAAGGCCGTAACCCTACAGCGGCTATTTTCTTGTTTGATTATGGTTTTAATCGGACAATGCGTACAGGTTTCATCTGGTCAGTCAACTAATGAATTGCGAAAACTATGGCAAAACAACAGGTTAGGATATCTGGCAGAAAATCAAAAAGATAAATTATTTACAAATGCTGATTTCCATCAATATGCAAGAATCCGAGATGAAGAATTTGCAGAATATCTAAAAGAAAGCTGGCACGATTA
>Ga0302285_10002178_pt1 | contig 10970 bp, 5 predicted proteins | sample III_Fen_E2_2_FD_200455 | JGI IMG/M metagenome (GOLD analysis project Ga0302285, IMG submission 200455) | Peat permafrost microbial communities from Stordalen Mire near Abisko, Sweden - III_Fen_E2_2 | ecosystem: Environmental > Terrestrial > Soil > Wetlands > Permafrost | place: Sweden: Abisko...
GAATGATGCTAAACTTATTTTTATTCTAACCTTGTTAGCTCTAGGTAGATGCTTTCAGATACTTAATCTGATGCAAAGTCAGATGAGTGTCGTATCAAATAATCTACGTCAAAGGAGATCTCCGAGATATTAATCGAATCTTATAAATATTATAAATCCCTTAAGTGATGGTTGATCCTGATAGCTAGATAGCTACCTCGACAGTTTACATTATGTTTAAATAGGTCTATGTCTCTGAAGAAATGGAATTTTTCAGGAAACTCAATTCCCTACCTCTTTAGGGATTCATAGGTTTTTTTAAAGTTCGAGGGTAATTTTTGATTGTCAATTTAGCTTTGGGAATTTCTGGTTGATGGAGCGATTCTTTCATGTGGAAACCAATGGGCCCATACTTTAATACATTCTAAAGCAAATACACGGAAGCTCAGCTTTAGTTTCTCTTCTTGAGCTGAGGGTTTTCGAGAAAGAAATGATCTTCTTTTCCTGTTAACGATGCAATCCCTCAATATTTCCAGCAAACTGTTCTCAACATTAAAAATAAAACCTCTACTGTTAACTTCCATGCATTCCTTTAGCAGTCTCAATCCATTCAGACGAATTTGATGATTTTCACTTGATTGTTCCTTCAAAATTCCTGAGATTGTTTCCAAAACCACTGAGATGATTTCAATATTACCGTCACGAACTCCTTTTCGATAGGTACTCGTCTGATGGTAACTCGAAGAATCAGATAGATATTAACGAAGAACTTCACAAGCTTATGCACTCATAGAATTAGATTAATTTGTATTTTTTAAGTTAATGATTATTATTTTTTTTCTCTTTCAAACATCAACGCTTTTTGTCTGTTTGGGCAGTAATTTGATTTAAGGAATTTACACAGTCTAATTACACAGCTGATTTTTTCTCCAATTCTTATTATGCAGCTTTGTAAAATTATGAATATACTTCCTGACAAAATCTGATTGAGATTTATTACAAATCTATTCTTCTGTTTTGCGTCTTCCCCATGGGGAATCTTGGGTATCTTGGAATCATCTGGATTATTAAGAGAACATTTGGAACAAAAGGAGCAAGAGTAATTACCAACTGTAGACTCTTATAAAGGGGAGTTCAAGGATGATTTTCAAAAAGATTAACAAAATTATCTAGGATTGTTTTTTCTTCTTGTATAATTTCCTATTTTTTAACCCTGATTTGGTAACTCTGATTACTGATCGCTAGTTTTACACTCTTGACTGCCTACATTTTGATTTTCCTCTCCAATCAAAATAATTACTCTACGGAAATGAGTTTTCTAGACATAAGGAAGAAAAAAGTAAGTTGGTATTTCAATGGATAGGATGATAATAGAGGTAGTTTGAATTGGAAGAAAGTTTCGTATTGTTCGGAGAGTACACATTTAGATAAATTAACATAGAGTAAATATAATCTGAAGTAGATTTAGCATTATTATATTAGTTAAACACATACAGTTACTTTCTATTCTAACAAATAATTATCATTTGTTAAACAACTCACAAGAATCTATTCCTGGTGTGATTAGTTGCAGAAGATCAAAATTAATTTAATAAAGACAATTCTGATCTTGAGCCTGCAATTTCACAAAAATAAAATTGTTTCCTCTGTAGATAGTATCAATTTAGACACATATGATTAAGATAATGTTTGTTCTAACTAAAACTAATTCAGTTAGATTAGCAATAAGCTAACATAAAAACTCCTAGAATAGTATTTTACATCCAGCATCATAAAGAAATAAAAAGAATTTCAATAATATTATTCATTAAAAAAAATCAAGTTAAAAACCATAATAATACAAAATCAAAAACCAATAATACAAACAAAGCAATATTTAACAATCACATTTCTTACATTAAGTTGGAATTCGAGACAATTTAAGGATAAAGAGACAAAAGGTTAAAAGTGAGAAATCAGACAATTATTAGAAATTTCTATTTCACTTTCACTTATCTTGAACCTAAAGTAACTTGCATAAATAAACGAAATCAAATGAGACACATTTTCTCTCGATTGTTCGTTTAATATCATCCTTAATACGTATTATCATTCCACAAAACAAAAATAATCTTGATTTTTGAACATATGTAAGATGCTAAATAACCTTATATTTAGAATATCTGCAGTGGCTCTTTGCCATATAATTACCTTAACCCTTTATATATCTATCCTTTGTAAGCAACTCTCTTTCTTTTTAGATCAGTAGAATTTATTGTTTTTTTTCAATTATTATTATTCCAAGATATTTATTTTTCATCAATAACTTGTACTGGATTGTCAAATTTCAAAAAATCAATGGGAATGAATTAGTTATCAATATAAAAGAAATATCATTTGTAACATTCTTCTTATCAGGGATTATTATTTAAGTCGTAGCTAACCTTAAATGGCATTTGAGAAAATACAGAGTTTAAATTTTAATATGTACTTTACAGAAATATTAAAGATGAAAACGTTGAAACATATTGTAGGTAAATCAATTATTTGATCATGGTCATTGTTCGATTAAGTCATCAAATCAAAGCAAAATTTAAAATGAGAAGGTCGCAATTTATTGTATTTAAAGTCAGAAATTTTCTTGGTTATTTGCTGCAGAACAACGCCTCCTAAGTCATCATAGATATATTTTAAATTAAACAAAAATAGGCATCTTGAGAGAAAAAAACAACTTGTACAAATCTGATTTTCCTCTTTTTGAAATACTAATTTATCTTAATAAATGATTTTTACAAAATATCTGCTTTGTTAATAATTATCATTTTTTTTAACAGATATTCTCAAGTTATGAGCAAAAAATTGGAAAATTCAAAGATTATTGTTTCCTTTATGTGTTCAGTTTGATTGGTTTGGAACCATATTTTGTAAAATGAAATACAAAAGGATTTATAAATATTGTTGTGAAAGAAATGAAAACATAATAAAACAGATGTTTTTACTTTCAAAAGTAATAAAAAACATAATATTGGTGAGCTTGATACGAATATCAGTTGTTTAGCTGAGAAAGAAAGAAATATCCTGTCCTTTACCCAAAAAATTCTTATTTAAGAATTGGGAGTCGACTTCTTGCAAAGACATGTGAATAAGAAAAAAGGAATTTACGTAGATAGATGATAATTATTTGAGCTTAACAAGGATTTATCTAATAATTAGTTAAGAGATAGATTGTGCTAAAATGGGTATCAATTATTAGGAATTTTAAAATGAACGATTGATTGTATTGGTCTGAATTGGTAAATAATTAAGCTCATCACATTCTGTCCTTAATCTAAATCACTATTTCACAAACAAACCGTCAATTCTAACTTTCTCTTTTTCATTGGAATCTTCATATTAGTAATTAATCTTAATATTTAGCTTATCAATCCTAAATTTGTTCTTTTCCCTATTGATCATAATTTTTTTGTGAGTTAAGACCTTGCTAGTTAATTTCTGTCGTTCTCCCTACACATTAATGCCTTTTGGTTTTATTTAGCCTTTGCTCCAAGAGAAAAAAAAACAAAATCAACTCCAATTTTTTTAAAAAAAAAGTTAATTTCCAAAAAACTTGCATCTTTTACTAAAAACGAAAGAAATATACTTCCTCTCCCCATCTCTAACTTAGCATACAAGATCTTTATCAGAGATTATTCTAGTATTTTGATCCCAAATCCAAGGAGCATGCATTTTGAAAAGTGTTTGTTATAAAATAGTTTTAACTCTTGATGATTATTATCCGATTTTTAGTATGCACATTCTCCAAGTTAAACAGCGGGAAAAGTAATATTTGTCAAAGCAATCTGCTTCAACAAAACATTATCCCAATAAATAATAATCATTCAAATATGTTATGGTTCTTTGAAGGATCTTTAGAAGGTTTATTGAGCTTTAAGTTTATTTACAAGCATCCTAATTTAGACAATACCCTCTATCACAGTAAAACGAAAGACATTCATTTTTTTTTAAGCAATCCATGGCACACTAGGCTATTTAATTCATACATTATCTAATTTATAATAATAAGTAAGGAATATCGTAATTAATATGATCATTTTTAAGGACTTTTTCTTTTGAAATGAGCCAATTGTTGAGCAGGAAAGAAAGGAAAGATCGATTGAAATAGCATTTGAGATTTGAGAGTCATATTTAGTTTGATAGTTTCTTAAGTATGCATCTTGACTATCAAATAAATTAAATAAAGCTTAATTTATGTATTTTCTTAGACTATTTTCCAACAATAGAAAAGAATTGAAAAAAATATTATTATTTATTTCTTAAAATTTTATGAAAAAGTAGTTCGTGTTAGATCTAAGTTATCTTGTCATTGATATGTCCTCTAATTGAAAAGCAAGACTTAAAAAGAGAATAGATAGGACGATTTAAAGCTGATAAAATAAAGTGTTGCTAATTTGATTGGCACGTCTGGTTAAAATAAAAGTGATTGAATTAGGAAATAAATGTATTTTTCATAAAAGAAAGAAAAAATTAAAATTTCTCAAATAAAAATTACAGAAAAAGAAACACAGAATGAGCGCAAAGACTGCTTTCAATGACTGTAAGAAAATGGGTTTTAAGTTTGAATTATTGTTGCTGAATTCGCTTGCTGTTTGCTTTAAACAGTGGAAGAAATTCCTGATTTCCCTCGCGATGAGGAAAATACCCTGAAGTTCTGGGATGAAATCGATGCTTTCAAACAGCAATTAGAAAAAACTAAGGACTTGCCACCCTTCACTTTTTATGATGGACCACCATTCGCAACTGGCCTTCCTCACTACGGCAATCTCCTTGCTGGAACAATTAAAGTAACCAATTATAACTGAGAGAGAGAGACAATCTTGAGTTTATTAACTATTCTTTTTGTTTGCTAGGATGTTGTCTGTAGATATGCCTCTCAAAATGGCAGATATGTCTAACGTAGATTCGGATGGGATTGCCATGGACTCCCTGTTGAGTATGAAATCGACAAGAAACTTGAAATCAAGAGCAGAAAAGAAGTCTTACAAGTAATAGATATTTTAGTTTATGATAAATATTTGATGTAATTGATATTTTTTGAATATTTAGATGGGAGTAGCCAAGTATAACTAAGAATGCAGAAACATTGTCATGAGATATTCAACTGAATGGAGATATATTGTCAATAGATTCGGCAGGTAAAGAAATAATTCATGCTGCAGTTATCAATACTTCAAATAATATTTTAGTTTGAAAGAACAAAATTAAATTAAAATATAATTCTAATATCTATTTCTCAAATATCTAAAAGATGGATCGATTTCGATAATGACTACAAGACTATGGACTTGAAATTTATGGAGTCCGTCTGGTGGGTTTTCAAGCAGATGTTCGAGAAAGGCCTCGTCTACAGAGGTTGCAAAGTTATGCCATACTCAAATGGATGCTCCACAGTGCTTTCAAACTTTGAAACTCAATAAAACTACAAAGAAGTCGATGATCCAGCTCTCCATATTGCTTTTAACACTCTTAAGGATCAAAATACTAAGTTTGTGGCATGGACAACAACACCTTGGACTCTCCCATCGAACTTAGCTTTAGTTGTCAATAAAGATTTTGACTACGTTAAAGTTCTTGATAAGAAAACTAAACACCACTATATTCTTGCCGAATCAAGACTTGGCGGTCTCTACAAGGACAAAGAAGCCTACACTATTGTAGAGAAATTCAAGGGATCTGAGCTTGTTGGACAAGAATACGAACCTCTCTTCCCTTACTTCCAAGAAAGAAGAAGCAAAGGATGTTTCAAGATTCTTGCTGGTGATTTTGTCACTGCAGATACTGGTACTGGAATAGTACACTGCGCACCTGGATTTGGTGAGGACGATTACAAAGTCAGTGTTCAAAACCACATCATCGAGCCTGATGATCCTCCTGTACCCATTGACGAAAACGGATTCTTCACAAGTTAAGTGCCTGACTTCCAAGGAGTGCAAGTCAAAGATGCTGATAAATTAATTAGAAAAAATCTCAAAGAGCGTGGTCTTTTGCTGATTGATGCTTCTATCAAGCATAACTACCCATTCTGCTGGAGATCCAACACACCACTCATCTACAAAGCAGTTCACTGCTGGTTTATCAAGGTTACATCATTAAAGGAAGATCTCTTGGCAAATAACAAAAAAGCAACATGGGTACCTAAATTCGCCTAAGAAGGAAGATTCAACGCTTGGCTTTCCAACGTGAGTGATTGGTGCTTCTCTAGATCTCGTTTCTGGGGAAATCCCATCCCTATTTGGGTGTCCGATGATTTCTAAGAAGTCGTCTGCGTTGGTTCAGTTGAAGAATTAAGGAAACTAACTGGTGCTGACAACATCACTGATCTCCACAAGGACTTCATTGACCACTTAACAATTCCTTCTCAGCAAGGAAAAGGTGTCCTAAAGCGCATTGACGAAGTATTCGATTGCTGGTTCGAGTCAGGAGCTATGCCTTATGGACAAGTTCATTATCCTTTCTCGATGAACGAAGAAGAATTCCAAAAGAGATTCCCCGCTGATTTCATCGGTGAAGGCATCGACTAGACTCGAGGATGGTTCTACACTCTGAATGTGATTTCAACTGCTCTGAGAAACGAGAATCCTTACAAGAATCTCATTGTCAACGGAATTGTGCTTGCAGCTGATGGCAAGAAAATGTCCAAATCTAAGAAAAACTATCCTGATCCTTTAGATATTGCCAAGAGCCATTGCGTTGATGCAGTTAGACTTTACATGGTAAAATGAAATTAATTAATTTAGTTTATTAGAAATTTTAATTAAATTTTATGTGGTGTTTCTTTCTAGATCAATTCCCCTCTGGTTCGAGCTGAAGAAATGTGCTTTAACGAAAAAGGAGTCTACGCTGTCAAGAAAGATATCTTCCTTCCTTGGTACAACGCTTATAAATTCCTCCTTTAGGGAATTAACCGCTGGGAGCTTTCCACCAATTAATCCTTCCGCTTTGACGAAAAACTCTCCATCAACACCGAAATCCTCACTAACCCCACAGACAGATGGATTATTGTAAATTATTTTTGTCCGTTTATTCCTGAGATTTGTTAACTCTTTTGCTTTTAAAATAAACTAAGGCTTCTTGCTAAAATCTCATCAATTATGTCCGCATTGAGATGGACAAATACCACCTCTACAATGTTGTTCCAAGACAAATTAATTTCTTGGAGAATCTTACCAATTGGTACATCCGTCTTAACCGCAACCGTCTAAAAGGTGAATTTGGTTTGGAAGATTAGAATATTTCCCTTAATGTTCTCTTCAACGTTGTGATCAATTCAACGATTCTCATGTCACCTATCGTTCCATTTGTCACTGAGAAATTCTACTAGAATCTTCGCAAGGTCCTCCCTGAAGGATCTTCTTATCTTGAACAATCCATCCACTTCCTAAGGATTCCTCATCCCAAATAGGAGCTTCTCGATGACGTTATCGAGCGCAATTTCCAACGCATGTAGAATATCATCAATTTCGCACGTGTTCTTCGTGAGAAAAAGAAAGTCTCCCTGAAACAGCCAATCATGGTAAAAAAAGACAATTTTTAAAACATCATATCTCTAATTTTTCTTATTTGTTTCTTCTCCATTAGTCTTTGACCATCATCAACCAAGATAAGGAATTCTTCGAGTCTCTCAAGGAATACATTCCTTACCTAGAGGATGAGATCAATACTCCTACTATCCTCCATGAGACTTCAGTCGAAAAGTTCATTGATCTCAAAGCAGTCCCTAACCACAAAGTTCTTGGCTAGAAACTGCAAAAGAATTACAACAAAGACCTTAAACTAGCTGCAAGCTCTCTTACAGCTGAATAAATCAACGTTCTTCAGTCTACTGGCTCTATCGAGTTACTTGGCCATACCTTGACAGCTGAAGATTTCGTGATTGAGAAGAAATACAAGAAGGAATTCACAAGTGATCATCTTGAACTCGGTGGTGATGGTGACTTCATTTTACTTCTTGACTGCTCTCAAGATGAAAAACTCAAGAACAAAGGTCTTCTCAGAGAACTCACTTCTTAAGTTCAAAAAACTAAGAAATCATCTGGCTTAAAGGTCGATGACGATGTCATTATTTTCTGGGATGTTTCCAAGGCACCAAAACTCGCTGCAGCTATTGAAGTCGATTCGGAATCAGTCCTGAAGACCCTCAAGAAACCCTTCAAGAATCTTTCTGAGAAACCTGAAGGACTCACTGTTGTTCCTAACTCTGAAAAAGCATTCGAAATCGAAGGAGAACAACTGCAGATTGTTATCTATTATGCATGATAAAATCAACAACAAAAAACAAAATGAAAATACACTTTATTGTGCTCATTTGTGAACGTTTATTTAAATAATATTTCCAGAATAGATTCAACGCATTTACTTAGCAAAATATATTAGAGGGAGAGAACTATAAATAGTTAGATATCCTTTATCTTTCTTTTCTTCTTAAGATAAATCTAATTTGTAATTTCTTTTATCCCTTTCTCAAAACTAACTAAATCTGCAGCGTTATTCACTCATCATACAACTCTAACTAGTAAATCAAGATTTCACAAAGATAATAATCTACGGCTAGAAATTTGAATTATTTATATTAAGTTTCTACGGATTTTTTAACTTTGTTTAATACTAATTTCGAAGGTTAATTACCACAAATAAACGAAAAGGATACAAGGGGTTGTATTATTTTCTATTAAACTAACTTCTTTAAGGAAATGGAAGAAACTAACCAAAAGAAATAAGACCTACCTACTCCCTACAATAAGTCTAAAATATTCGGGAGAATTATCTTGAGTTTCTCCTAGACTACATTGGATTACATCTATGCAATCGTAGCAAGCTTTTAGATTGAAGCAATTCGTGGGATTCTGATTATGTTCCTTGCATTTTATCCCTTAGTAAACTTCGTCGCTTGGGTGTTTATTTTAGGATACCTCGATCTGAAATATAACCAAGGAGAATACACAACCTTTAAGGACTTCTTTAAGTACAACTGGAAGAGAAATGTCAAGACGGCAGCGTAATTTGGATTCTTTTAGCTATTCAATATTCTTCCATTCTTCATCTATCTCAAGATTTACAAAGATCACAATACGATTTTCACAGAGTAAGCAAATAACAAAATAGGGAGTTATTGTTTAAGCATATGCTTCAGTTATAAAACGGTTTATTATCTACTCCAACTTAAAAAGGCTATCGTTTTTATTAAATTTATGAGATTTAGCAATTAAGGAATTTTTCAAAATTACATAATCCTACAATTTTCAAATGATTTAACCTCCAATTGACTTATTATCTTATCACAAATACTTTTTAGATAGCTAGTGGATTTGCTAGAGCTAGACAGACAAAACAGACGGTAACTTTTAGACGAAGAAAAGAGCTTCGGAACTATTAAAACACTCAAAACAATCGATCTTAACAATAATAATAACAACAATATTATTAACACTAACAATAATACTATTAGTAATCAAATAAACCCATTTAGTGCACGTCGTCCAGGAAGCCCTTTATCTCAGCGCAGGAGTAGCCACATTGGGAGCATGAATATTTTGAATACTACTGATAAAAACGAAAATATTTCCTCAAACAGTTTAAAAAGAGAAAGTTCCACTTTCACTAAGCCAAGTTAAGCATCTAAAGGAAACAAATTCTTCAAAGTCATCCAGCAATTAAGGGTGAATAACTTCATATCCCTGCAGCAAATAAACTCACCGGATGGTCCTCAGTCAGCCACTGAGTAAACATAGACTGGTAAGTAACTGAAATAATTTCCCTCCTTGACAAACATCAAATCGAGTTCGAAAGCAAATTCAGAAATCGATGCAAATAGCTGTAATGATTTTCAAAAGCGCATGGAAATGCTCCCAAGTTACAACTTTGAATTTAAATAGAATCTCAAAACATAAATAGCCATCGAAGCTAACTGCAGGTTTTCTCTTTATGCTGTCATCGAAGAATCTAATTTCTAAATGCTCTTTGAAACAGGAGAAATCATGGAAATGGTGTTCAAATCATTCCCGATGTTCGCGATATAGCTTTGCAATAACATTCTTTAAAATAACTGGATTCAATATTGGTTTACTATCTTGTATTTCAGCATACTTATCATCCGATTGGGCGTTGTTGGAGTGATTTTCTTGAAGTTTCTACTACTCAATGATAAAATGGTGAAATTTCTAGAGAATATTCGCTATTTCAATGAAGAAATGGCAGGTGATGAGCTATTCAGTCATGCTAAAACTGTAGGGGGTAAAAATCAAGGTAAAAACAATGTTTATCCCATGCCAGAAACCCTCGAAATCAACAAGCTTACAACTCTAAAGAGACTCAAAGATCTTTCTGATTTAACTGCTCGCTAAGTGAAAAACTTAATCATCTCAATCAATCACCAGTAGAAGAACCAAACTCTCATCTTACAATCACTGAATGTGTCCATAGCAAAATTTTAAACTTTGCAAAAAGTTTCCTTGAATCTTTAACACAATAAACTCGGCAGCAAGAAAGTCTCGGAGGTTACATTTTTTCTCATTCAAAGTCTAGTGAAATGCAAGGAAGTTTCGCTGTTTCTAGAGTAGGAAGATTAAATAAACAAATGATTTCAAGTTGCTCAATTGATGATATGTCTGACTGTTTTGGTTTGATTTGATTTACTCAGTGGAAACGATCTCAATGAGGAAGAATTAAACATGATCAAGACGAAATTTGATAATAATTTGTCCTATGAGAAATTCTATTTTCAATCGTAATACAAAATTCAATATTCAACAAAGAAGAAATGATAAAACAAACACAAGGAAATCTTGTTATTTTGATACATTATTTGCTTTGTAAAACGAATCAAAAGCGAGAAAATGGTTATCATCTATGACAAATCAGACACAGATTTCATCGTCCAGCTGAATACATTCTACAAGAGGATATTCATTGAGGCTGAGGAATTCTATTTAAATGCGACAGTAGAAGAAATCAAAAAA
>Ga0302285_10002180_pt1 | contig 10966 bp, 6 predicted proteins | sample III_Fen_E2_2_FD_200455 | JGI IMG/M metagenome (GOLD analysis project Ga0302285, IMG submission 200455) | Peat permafrost microbial communities from Stordalen Mire near Abisko, Sweden - III_Fen_E2_2 | ecosystem: Environmental > Terrestrial > Soil > Wetlands > Permafrost | place: Sweden: Abisko...
TTGCTATTTTGAACTCACTGAGCTTGTTCTCATACAGCAAAGCTACAAAGATCTTCCTAATATCGAAGCTTTCATGAAGAAAATGGCAGAAATACCCTAAGTCAAAGAAGTTGATAAAGAATTTGAGCAAATTGCTGCTAAAATTTTTAAGAAAAAATGAAGCATCAAGTGTAATCTAGAAAACCAAAAATTTGTTCTGTTTTTCTTATGATTAACACAATCTAACACAATGAATATGGAATATTTAATGCTTTCTTTATTATTACTTTAATAAATTTCATCTATTTTGAATTAATTAAATAAGTTGTTTTTTTAGCAATACAAAAGAATTAACAATCTGTAAAAAGTTCACTATTGAAATTATGATGCCCCATCTTTCTTGGAGTTCGAAATTTTGCCCTTTTTTGAGATCTTTCTGATGGGGTAATCAATCATTTTTGTTGCTAATAATACATAATCCTGAGGATGCTTTTATTCTTATTTCCTCTTTTGTTTTCAATATTGTTGAATAATTAAGTATTCTAAAAAGTTAATATGCTCAATCACATTCCCATAAACAAACTCAACGAACAAGAAATCAATCTATTATCATCATTCTCACAAACAAACTACCGCCTTCTTTTCTTTCAGAATACAGCCACAATAATCAAGAGAATTGCATTGCTTATCGCTTTCAACGCCATCGAATAAATCTCTACTTATGCAAGGGCTAAGTACACTTTCTAGCAGCTGTTCAGATCATTATTCGAAGTCGTTTAGATATTTGCTGCTTCGCATGCATCGCATGATGTCTTTGTCCAAGTGAAATCAAGCGCTGTGCAGTCAAAGCACGCATCTGTACCAACATCGTAGACATAATTCAAGCATCCTGTAACTTGATTGTTCGTGCAAACTGAAGTTACAGCTTATGTGCAGTCCACACATGTAGAATCACCATCATATGAATAATGGCTGCAATTATCGTTTGAAGCATATGTGCATGCTCCATTTGTCACCACTGAGCAGTCAATACACGCATCCGAACCGTTGTAAATGAAATCGACACATAACGACACAGCTCGATTTAGACATAGCACGTTCTTTGTCGATGTCGTTGTTGGGTCTAATGCTGAACAATCTACGCATGTATTCGTAGAAGAATTATATCGATAACTCTAGCAGCCATCGGTATCGGCATAGTAGCACGCACTGTTTTCGGCATACGAACAATTAATGCATTTAGACTAGCTGTCGAAGATATACCCTGAACACAGTGTGCTCGTGGAAGATACATTATCGCAAATACCATCGGTTTCGACAGAACAATCTACGCATATCAGCTAAGTTGAATCGTATTAGTAGTTTCTGCAGTTCGCAACAGTGGAATAGGTGCAAGATGACGTGAGGGTATTCGCAGCGGAGCAGTCAACGCAGGTTTTTGTCTTTGAATTGTACATGAAGTTAGCACACTAGGATAAAGAATTATTGGTGCATTTGTAGTTCTTCAGGAGTTTGCAGTTGACACATTGACTTTATGCTGCGACATATCGGTAAGCTGAACAAGCAGAAACAGAAGAGAACGTGCATGTCTAAGCTGTTGTGTCCGCTGAAGTGCAATCGACGCAGACTGTAGATGTAGAATCATAGACAAAGGATGTGCATCCACTGACTTTGGTATTCGTGCATTTGCCTGAAGAAGCGAGGGAGCAATCGATGCACGCTGAGTACCCGTTGTATCGGAAATTCGTGCATCCTGTTTTTAAGACATTCACGCATTCTCTGCTGGAGGTATTCGCTGCTTGGCAGCTCACACATTTCACGGAGGTACTGTCATAGACGTACGATGCGCAGTTCGAGTAGGCAGCGTTTGTGCAGGTGTTTACAGTTCCTACAGTTGTCACAAGTGAGCAATCGATGCATGTAGACGTCCCATCATATTGGAAGGACGAGCAATTCGAGGAGCTGTTGTTCGAGCATTTCCCAGCAGTGAGTGCTGAGCAATTCACACAAGTAGAAATCCCATCATATTTGTAGTTTGAGCAGGTAGTCACAGTTGCTGCGAAGACGCATTTAGTTTTAAAGTACAATGAGCAGTCAACGCATTTATTGGAAGTCGCATCATACGTGAATGTAGAGCAGAATGATAACGCGGAGTTCACACAGACATGGGAGGCATTTGCTGTAGTGCAGTCAACGCATTTGGTCGTTGCAGCTTTGTAAGCGTAAGTAGCACAATTGGAATATGTAGAATAGACGCATGTGCTGGTGGCTGAGTTTGCTATGGTGCAATCGATGCATGTTGATGATCCATCGTAGGCATAGGTAGAACATCCAGTGACAGCGGCATATGTGCATGTAGTCGTGGAAACTGATCCTGAGACTGTTGTTGTCGTTAAAGAGCAATTCACGCATTTTCCATCGGCGGAGGAATACGCGTAACTTGAGCAGCCAGAGACACTACTGTTAACGCAAGTTGTACCGGAGGATTTAGAGCAATCTACACAGATTGAAGTTGCTGTATTAAATACGAAAGTAGCGCAGGCAGTTTAAGCAGAATTTGAGCAGGAGGAATTGGATAATGTTGCATCGGCGCAGGAATAACAGTTGGAATTGCTTGATGAGTAGATGTACGCAGAGCAACCCGTTTTGGCTGCGTTTGTGCAGGCAGAATTAGCAGCGAGGGTGCAGTCGTAGCATTTCAGAGAAGCTGTGTCATAACGGAAGAACGAGCACACGGAGTATGAGAGGTTCGTGCAGACGGCAGCTGTAGCCTTGGAACAATTCACACACGTGGAGGTTGTGGAGTCTACAAGATACGCAGAACAATTGGAGACAGCAGCATTGGCACATACAGTGCTGTCTGTGGAGCTGATAAGCGAGCAATCAACGCATTTAGCATCGGATGCAGAGTACACAAATGTCGCACATGCAGCCTATGCAGCGTTTGTGCAAGTTGTGCCGCTGGAAAGAGAGCAGTTTATGCATTTTAATGTGCTCGATTTATATCTAAAAAAGAAGAGAAAAAAGATGTTTATTATTAAAATTTAACTAATTTGCATTATATTACCTGTAATTGAGTCTACAAGTATCGACAGAAGAAGCATAGATGCACTTGGAAGCTGCTGCCAAGGTGCAATCGATACATTGAAACACGCCATCGTAGAAGAAATTGCTGCAATTCGCTACAGCTGAGTTGGTGCATGTCACAGTCCCATCGGAAGCTATTGTTTTGAGGGAACAATCCACGCATAGAGATGATGTCTTAGCTCTGTATGAAGTACATCCTGTTGCTGCGGCGTTGGTACAGACACTGCCAGATGCAGAGGAGCAGTTTAAACAAGATAAAGTAGTGGTATCGTAGTGGTAGTCACTGCAGGAAGAAGTGAGACTATTAGGGCAGGAAGCACCTGAGACTGTGGAGCAGTTCACGCACTCATTCTAACTGGAGTTGTAAGCATATCCAGGGCATTAAGTCGTCGAGTAAATGCAGGCTTTCGATTGAACCTTGGAGCAATTTATGCAGGTTCCACCACTAACGTCGTAAACGATATTTAGACAAAGATTCTTTGTTGCATTCACGCAGACTCCACCTTGCAGTAGTAGGCAGTCCACGCAGGAGTCACTCCCACTGTCGTACATGTACGCTACGCAGCCAGAGACAGAGGAATTCACGCAGGAGGCATTGGATGCTTCGGAACAATCCACACATTTTCCACCGGAATATGGGCTCACAAAGAATTAACATGCGGACAGCCCTGCGTTCAAGCAAGTCGGTCCTATGGAAACGGAGCAATCAATGCAACTGCCACTTGAGTACTTGTAAGTACTACACCCCGTGACACTTGCGTTCGTGCAGAGGTTAGTTGAAGTCGGTGTGTCATAGTATGAAGCTGTGCAGTCCTTGCAGACAGCAGAGAGAGAATCATACGCGAAGTTTACGCAATTTGAGACGGAGGAGTTGGTGCATTATGAGTCTGCAGCTAATGAACAGTCGACGCACATGGAAGATCCATCGTAAACATACGTTGCACATTTGGCAGCAGAGGAATTTGTGCAGGAGAAGCCTGTCGCCCAAGTGCAGTCCACACAGATTCCAGAGACACTATCGTAGACGAAGGAACTGCAGGCTGTGACGGTTGAAGCATACTTGCAAGTGCTCCCTGATGCTTACGCACAATTCACACATTTACCTGTGGAATTATTATATTTGTAAGCTCTGCAAACAGTTGTGCTGCTGTTGCTGCAGGTTTGATCTGAGGAATTTCCTTTGGCGCAGTTTACACAAGAAGCGAGACTAGCGAGGGGTTGATAATCAGTGCAGATTGTCGCGGAAACATTAACGCATGTGCTGCCCGAGATCACGGAGCAGTCGATACAGGTTGAAGTGGAAGTTTAAAGCTGATAATTAGCGCAACTCGAATCACTATTGCAGCCACTCCCACTCATGATTGTGCAGTCCACGGAATAAGCTAAGTCGAAGAATAAGGATACCAATGCCAATAAACTCAGGAAACTGAAGGGTTTCTAGAGCTTGTTGTTGTAATTGCTCATTTGAAGGACTTTCATTAGAGCTGATGTGCAGTGGTACTTTTTTTGGAGGATTTCAAAGATAAGTTCTTGAAGTTTTTAGGTTTTATTTGTTGCTTTTGGGGGACTGTTTTAATTCCTTTGATTTATCTCCAGCAAGCTCGAAAATTCACGCATTCTGTTCTCCTGAAATTAGACACACAAACATCCAGTATGATTGATTGCAGCTGTTGGGGGAGGAGGGAAATAATTTAGTTTTTAATAATTGAAAGAGTTATCAACTTTTTTGAAATGATTGATGATTGGGTTCAGTATTTAATCTTAAAAGTTCTTTCATAGAGAGATTAGAATTGCTTCCCTCTTTTGAAGGGTTTGTCTTTCAAACTAGAAAGAGGGGGGATTTCATAAATAAAGGAAGGAATTTTGAATGAGTTTTGCCTGTTTGATTTGAGGTAACAAAGCAAAACAATTATCTAATGTTGAACTGTGAAGATTCAACTTTTCAAAATAATAATTAAGGGTAAAGGGTTGAGCTACTAAATCCATCTCAAAGAAGTAAGAAAATGTTTATTTTAGTTTCAAAAAAAGGATAATTTTTAATTTATTTTTCACAATTGAATCGTTATTCATTTACAGCTTTAATAAAGCATAACAACTAAGATACTTAAAGGATGATTTGGGTAAGCAATAATGAATTAATAAACGAAATAGAAAATACAATTGAAAAATATATTAGCAATAGTAAAGTCATTTTTTGACTGCAGAAAATGAGAAGAAATTAGAAATAGTTGGTTAAATCAGTCGTCCATTTTATGTTATTTCGGACATATCTCAACTATTTGTTCGATTTATTATAATCTGTTGTTGTAGTAATGGCTGTATTTTGTTTTGGTTGTTGTGAATAATCTCGAAGTCAATTATTATTTGCCCTTTTTTTCAAGACATGAAAGTGCTTTTTTTCATAGTTTTTTCGATGTATTTTTTAGTTTCTTTGCTGCTCTCAGTTCTTGTTTTGTAGCTAGTGTCTTTTCCGTATTTGAATATAGTCTTTTTGTCTTATTTTTTGTTTCCGTTCTTGGTGTTTATCTTGTTACTAAAGGATTTAGTGTTGCTTGATTTTACGTCCATAATGTGTCTAAATTTAAGAATTGTAGATGCTGTAGTGTTTGTGTAGTATGTTTATTTAGATTTATCTAATATTTTATTATTCTTTTTATTAGGAATTTGATTATTGTATTCTTGGATTTGAACCTAACCATCACTTGGAATATCCTGATACCTGCAATAATCAAAAAGAATAGACTTGCTATTTTATGATGTCTCTTGTCTCCCATTACGAGCAAAAAGATACTTTAAAGAAAATAAGCCACCTCCCCCCCCCCTCAAAGATAATAAATTCTTAATATTTGCAAGAAATATTGCAAATATTCTTTTGATTAAATCCTTAGTTTATTTATTGTTTTTGTATTCTCTGGGGAAAACCTTTTTGTTCTGATTGTTTAGTCTATTTCCAAGTTATTCTCCCACAACATCATCTGATACTACTCGCCTAAATCGAATTGAGGTGTAAAAAATGGCCAGTATTTTGCTTGTTTAATCAGACTCAAAATATCATACTTTGATAGATATTAGGTTCAGGCAAGATAAAAGGTTAATAAAGCTATAAAACATAAAGAATAATGTAAAAACAATAATTTAATAACTTTTCATGTATTTAAGGTTTCATCGAAAATAATATTGGGTTTTAATATTTCTTAGCTTCTCAAATACTCATAGAAATTGTAATGGTTCCTATCAAGCCAGATGATTCTTAGTTGGTTTGGTAAAATTAGTTGCTTTTATGAAAATATTCTCTGTATTTGGAGCAAATGAAGTAGGCGCTTTAGCGAAGGTATTTCTTAACTAATCCTTTCGATTACGTAAGAAACAAGTTTTAGAAGAGGAACCAAGATAATTACAAGTATTATTATGACTCCCCGTAATGCTACCAGGGTTATTGCTACTATTATTAGCATGACTGTTAGGAGTATTAGAATCATGTGTACTGTTGATACTGTTAGTGGTATTTTTAGAGCAGCTAAATTTATTAGAAATAAGAAGAAGATCACGATTATCTCTAAGTTTGCACTCAGATGGCATCCGTGTGGATTTGAAGTTTTCTTCGAATTTGTAGAGTTACTTTTCTTAGGGTTTATCGTTATTTACAGTGGAACCTTTGAAGAGCATCCTAGAACTCTTGAGATTTTAGTTCATATTAGGTGATTAAAAAGGATAAATATGAGATTAGTCTACTTTGCCAGTCGTCAAAGAAGTGAAATCTTTCTTTTCTTTAATCAAAGGGGTACTTATCGTAATTAGATTCCCACTCTCGACTCTTGGCGAATCTAGCATTTTCTATTGAATCGAGGAGTACAAATGATTGCTGCTCGTGCTGTTCATCGTTGTCTTCGGCTTGGTACTCGCAAGAAGATCTTCATAAACAAAAAAAATTAAATTACAATTATGACCGGTATTCATAAACAATAAAGTTAGGGGGAAGTAAAGGAAGAAGCCTTGCTGTGGATTCAACTTACCTGGATACAGATTCACTGACTTTTTGTTGATTGTTGTGGAAGGATATTTTAACTGAAGATTACTTAGATTATTTGTACCAACTGTATTTGTTGCTGTGCCATTCTCAAGAGTACTCTTAAGTACCTTACGTATCGAATGAGAAATCCCTGATGGAGAGTTCATTGAAAGTTCCTAGATATTGTTTATTTTATTATTACAGTTGTTACTCTCAACGTTCGCTATTTCTGTTGAAAATCTGTTACTTGTATTATTTTTTTGCTCCTTCTTGCTGCAGTTTATATCAGTAGGACTTAAATACTCTCTTTATGATTGAATATCTAGAGAATCTCTCGGTTCTTAATCTTTAATAAACTTAGAAGAGTGATTGATATTGATCATAGGTATGTGCATGAGACTAGGAGGAGTTGATTACCAGCAATTTGCATTATCAGCTTTATTCACTGGAATCAAGATATTCCCTAGATCTGATTTGGTTTGTATATTTGGAATGGTCTGCTAAGTTTAACTGATTGCTTGAGCACTCTTCGAAGGTTGGTTAGCATTCTTTTACTGCTATTTTTGGTTCCCTAGATTCCTAGTTAGATTTTTAAGTTCATCGAAAGACAAACGAGACAACTTTATGATATCGAAACCTTACTGCGATAGTTTTTCTAGAGCATCACCGATTGGACGGTTTTATCGATTGATTAGCTGGCTTAATGAACTAGACCTTTAGTTTTTTAATTGAACAATCTCCACAAAATTTGGCTGCACAATTAATTTACTTTTCCTCTAGATTCTTGATTTATTAACGCAGGATTCACTTCCTAACTAGTTTTATGATTGCTGCTGTTGCTATTCTAGTTTTGTAACTTGATATTGATGTTGTCTTGGACTACTAAAAGTTTGCTATTGTAATTGCTGCATATTTGAACCAGAAAAATCCTCTTTTTAATCGTTGAATTCTGGAATATTAGTCTAAGAACTAGAAATAACTGTTCTAGATGGAATCAGTTATTACGAGTGCGCTTTATGATAACTCGCTTTAGTAAGAGTAATCTGGAAAGATCCTGCACTTTCATTTGAGTTTTTATTATTAGTTTCCAAGCTACTGAGTTTCCTACCTATTGAGGAAGCAATCACTGTAGACGAGGAAGAAGAAGATGTTGGTGCCTGTGAGGCAGCTAAAATCTACTAGAATTACATGTTCGCTGATATGACTTTGTTCCTCTCATCTTCCCATTAGATTTTCATTATAACTTCCTTCTTAAATGCTGTGAAGTAACTCCGAACTTTTAAGAAAAGCAAGAATTTCTGCAGACAAAAAAATAATTACAAAAATGGGTTATTCACTAATTTTAAAGATGACTACCATTTATAAAAACCTACCTTTTTATCAACGGAGTAAACAGTTGCCGAGTCAGACACACATTTCGCATGTGTTTCTCTAAATTCTGTTTTCTTGATGACTTCTTGTGCTCCAAAATAAGAGTTTGGTCCAAGAAGATACAGACGTACACTTTGTTTAGCCTTTTGTTTTTATTGAAGTCCAGAATTCTAAAAGGAATCCAGCTCTGGATTTAGAATACTCGTATTCGCTTCGCAGGTGGGAAAGATATTCTTTGAAATTTCGATTTCTCCTGATTTTATGAAATAAATCTATGTGGATTTGTCTTTTTCAGAGAAAATAATATTCCCAGAAGAGTACTTCTCTTCTTTAATGAATTGCCATAGACTTAACAGATTGGCTTATGACATGCCTTTTAAGAAAGAGAATCTCTCAAGAAAACTCACTATTTCACCCATTAAATGTTCTTTGTAAGCTCCGACGATTGTCTCAAAACTCTTTTTACTCAAAGCAAGCATGTGGGTGTCTTAAGCGCAGATCATAGTAGCAGTTCTTCAAAAAATAATTTTAACAGTTTTGATTTCGTTTCAGGTTGAGAATTGCAAACAATACTAAAAATAAAATTGAAAAACTTAGATTTTTCTATCTTTTTACCTTTGCTCACCTGTGAGAATTGCAATCTCTCCAAACCCTTCCCCTTGGAGAAGTTCCTTCACAATATCGAATTCTTTGTAATTCTCTGTGATGAGCTTTCTGTTCTCATCCATTTTTTCAGGAGAGTTTTAACTTGAGTCTTCGTTGTCACTGAAACTCTATGAACGATTACGACGTAGAGATCGTTTAGTCTTCCTGAAAAGGGATTAAAAAGAATTTAAACTCAATAAATTTTCACACCACTTTTAATATATCTTTTCTTCATTTTCTCTGCTAGTTTACTTCAAAGGAGATTATGGAGGTTGATATTATCCGTTTTTGACATCGAATTCAGGAAGTTAATGTTTATCAAGAGTCTATTATCGAATGAGTTTTTGACTTTTTTACTTAAAGTCCTTGCCCAGATCTTAGTTTTATTCTATTTTTTTAGGTCTCTCAGCTGATTGCTAATCTTTGAATTCCTTATTTGGGATAAGACAATAGACACTTCCCTTCAGGATCAAGTAATAAACAGAGCCAGGATCACCTATGAAAAATCAACAAATTATTATTTATTATTCATAAATAGTAAAATAACTAATAAATTACAAATATTATTACATAATTGTCAATTTAATATCTATTAACAGACCAATCCTCAAAATCTAATTGAAAAACAGCATTATTTACCATAATTAAAGATGACTTCATTTTTCCTGTAGAAGCAGTGACTAACTTTCATAATGATCTAATTCGAACAATTACTTGCTATATCAGCATTTTTCTTAAAGAGAGGTATATCAGCAATAATTTTCTTCAAGAATTATGTTTCAAGATGATTTCTTGCTACTTTTCTCAGTACATACACAGCCAGCTAGGATAGATCAACAAAAAATAATTGATAGGTGAGAAGATTTTCAACCAAATTAAAAATTTATTTAGATATCTTTAATAAAAAAAGAAAATGTCCAATTAATCAACACGTTAATACTGATTGCTAGAACTAACAGCAATAGAGCATGTCAGTCAATTTAGTTCCTAATTTAGAATGGGAATAGGGAATAAATTAGATTAATTTCTGATCCCCTCCCCTATCTCCCCTTTTTTTCTTCCTTCTTTGGGATTAATTGTTCTAGTCTTCTTTTAGAAGATTATATTGTTAATAATAATGCCCTCAAGGATAGGAATACATTCCCTTTGATTTCTCTTGTAAATCTAACTGATTGTTGGTTTAAATCACAACAAAACAACAAAGCTATCAAATAATTATCTTACATTGCTCTCTTCTTCACGATGTAGATCAATATAATTGCGTTTCAGAATCTCCGAAAGCACTTAATCCTTTTCGCTCATGTCTTAATCAACCTTCACAGTAGATAGCAATTAATCAGAATCAAGTGTACCACGCACCATGTATGTAGATGTGATTTTCGCATAGTCTTCAGATTAAACTTGAAGCATACTGGAATATCGAAGCTTTCTTCGATCTCGAAGTTTTAAAGAACCATCTCCTACTGGCTGAATATTAAGGGAGCTACCTCTCAGGAGCTTTTGTTCTTTCATGAGTAGAATATGTTCTTATCCTTCTTGCGTTTAATACTCTTATTGGTTTTGTTATTCTTGATTTTCTTCCATTTGTTCTGCAAAAGTCAAAGAAATTTACTTAATTAAAATAATTAATATTAATTGCTCAATTCTTGGATGATAATTTTACATAAATCACCTGTGATTTCCTAGCAGCCCTCTTAAGTTAGCTAGAAAAATAAATCTCTAGAGAAAGTATTATAAGAATAAAGGCAATTTATGTATATTTTCTTGAGGGGAAGGGAGAATACGAAATGTAATGGGCAACTTAAATTCTTCTTCTTCTCCTTCTTCTTTTTTTGTTGTTAATAATGCAATTCCCCAGAGTAACATTTTCTCTTA
>Ga0302285_10002181_pt1 | contig 10962 bp, 11 predicted proteins | sample III_Fen_E2_2_FD_200455 | JGI IMG/M metagenome (GOLD analysis project Ga0302285, IMG submission 200455) | Peat permafrost microbial communities from Stordalen Mire near Abisko, Sweden - III_Fen_E2_2 | ecosystem: Environmental > Terrestrial > Soil > Wetlands > Permafrost | place: Sweden: Abisko...
TTCAGCAATGCATTTCTCAGAAAACCCTCCATTGATTAAGTTCAGTTGTATTCGCTAAGAAGGACTGTCAGCGTTGTTGATCATATATTAAATACTAGATTTACGCCTTATCAAATAATTCATAAACACAAATAGATTAACTTTAACATATTCAAGAAAAAATCAAATAATCCTAAATTTTATTTTAATACCCTTCAAAAAATCCCTCATAATCGATATTTATTTGCTTACTTGGCAAAAATAAGCATCGAAGAATTGTTATTTTATCCTTTTTGCTGGTATTTCTATAATTTGTAATCTATCAATGGTGCAACTTAAAATATCTTATTAATATACTCTGAAGATACATATTTTTAGGGAGTATAACTGATATTTTGATTCTTTAGAACGGCTGCAGTTGTGTTCTTTTATGTCTAAGCTTTATACTTATTAAATGAATTCTAATACTGTTTATTATGATTCTTTGCCCATTGCAGTGCATCTAGTTTCCTCAAATAATCTTTTGGATTTCCTTTGCTTCTAAAACGATGCATCCGATCTTTAAATTGACTCGAATTATTGTCACTATGTAACTTAAGTATGTAGTCATCTTTATTCTCATTAATAAAACTTTTATCATTTGCATCTGGAGACATGTTCGATTGATTAGTACATAACTCAGATTATTCTGTAGTTAAATCATTTTTTCCATTTTTATCTTAGGGAGCAGTAATATCTTCAAACAGAAGCTCCTTAAACAGTCTTTTGTATGATAGATTAGAAGCTTATTCACCTGAATGGAGTCTTTGATCTTGTCTATCTATCTTAACAGCTGTCTTCAGAAGTAAGTGATTTTTTCTGATTCTTTTGGGTTGTGATAAAATTAGATATGAGGTTGTACAAGAAAAAAGATAAAATATGCAAATAATTTAAGGTTTAATGCAAAGATACGCATTTCTACTAGATGGAGTCATAATTTGATCACCTATTTTGATATTTTAACTGCTTTTGGTATCTTTTGAGAGCTAGGCTTCTTCAGTCATTGCTCTATCATTTTTCTTGTTCAACATGCAAAAATATTTAAGCATATCATTAAAACATTGTAAATGTTACATACTGAGGGGATTGAAGACATTTTACGCGTTTCTAAGGCAGAATTATTTGAAAATATCTTAGGAGCAAATATATTCTGCTTATCTTTTGCAGTGGCTCTTTGATTTGTACTCTTGGATCGCTTCAATTTGTTTTAAGAAGAATAATTAGAAAGATATTGTTGTTGTTTTGGATGATATTCCGCTAATGGAGAAGGATGCCTTGAAGTTGGTTTAGTCCTCTAAGATGATATTTTTTTAAGTGGAGATTCAACTGCATAGTAAAACTCTTCTCTAGTCCCTGAAATTTTATGGATGAAAAATCAAACTAGAATTCGCAGATTAAGGAAGCTTACGCTTATCGAGTCTGCTGGAATATCTCGATTGTTAAGCTAGTTCTTAGAACAAATACTACTGGAAGATGATCAGAAAGAAGATGGGTTTTAGAATAATTATTTACTTGATGATCTGAAGAAGGAGATATGTTATGATTCAAAGGTATTGATGAATGAATATGTTGGTAATGCTAGTAGTCATTTTGCTTTTCTAATCTGTTGATATGAAGTGTGCTGCCTTGTGAAAACTATTCAATGCAATGATCTTGAAGAAATTCATTTAGACTACCTTCAGTACGGATTCTACTCATTGTGATTATCTTTTTGTTTCAATCTTAATTTTTGATTGAGAGAGAGAGATAGCGGGGAAATATTAAGAATAAATTCACCATTCAATTAGCAATCTTTCTGATACAACCTCCATTATTTGTATAGTGATTGCTTACACTACTAGAGTATGAAGGAGGAGAAAAGGAAGAAGAAGAAAATATTAAAAATAAAAATTATTTCTTGTTTTTTTGGTATTTATTTGTTTTTTTTCAGAAAATATTAAAGCTAACATAAAAAGTGAATTGCATTTTTATGAATCAAATTTTAAAACTCATTTTTACTGCTACAAGGACAAAATACGAAGGAGGGGATGGTTTTAATAATTCCTTTTTTCTTATAACAAATGATCTTAAAAAACGGGGTTTTATCATTCTGCTTAGTTTTTCCTTGCAAGAAGGACACTATCGATTTTTTCATCCAAGTTTACTCATTTAATTATGTGGTTAAGAAAAAATAATTCCAAATAACTCATGGGTAAATAGATAATAGCTTCTTTGAGTTAATACTTTCTTTTAATATAAATCCTTCTAATGTGGAGCATCACTCATAAGTTCAAGGATTCTTATGAGAAAGGAAAACCTCATATTTCTCTCAATTCCAGGTTAAACGAAGGAGATATTCCTTAGAAGAAAAGCATGAGTATACATGAACTCATTTTTAAATCCTATTCTAATCACAGAAAAGCAAAGCTAGTCCAAGTTAATGCTCCTTCTCCTCCTTCTTCAGCAAACTTTGCTGTGCAGGGATACAATATATCCGCTCAACTACAGTCCCCAACTAAAAATAATGCTCATAAAACACCATCTAGGCTTGAAAATTTCAAGCTTAACTTGCCTTCCAATGAAGAGGAGAATACAAAATCAAAAGAACCTAGTTCAGAGATGAGCTCATCTCTTCTCTCCAATCTTGTTCTCTAAAAACTATTAAAAAACAAAACAACATCTGAAGAACCCAAAAAAGTTGCTGCTGCTGTTGTTGTCCATGAAGAAGACGAATATGAAGATTATACTGAAGGTTTACGTCCAAGTCGACTTGGAATGAGAGCTCCTGAAGATATTCCTTCACAAATAAAACTGGATTCTGAAAAAATAAACTCAGCAAACTCAATTCTTAGAATCTCAAGAATTTAAGATAATAGACCTACAACTTGCGGAGAGACAACCAAAATACCTCAAGATAAGCCACTTAAGCACATGTAAAGGCCTATGACTTCCCGAGAGCGACCACAGATTTCTAGAGATCGTGATGGATGGGGAGAAAAACCAAAAACAAATGAATAAAATTCTTCCATATCTGTTTGGGAGAAGAGAAGGAGATTAACTTTGCAATCACTCAATACATCGTTTCAATCATCATATCTACAAGAGGAAAGGCAGGCGTACTCTAAACCCCAAACCAACGAATACTCTCCTGCGACTAAAGATCCATAGAATTTTCACAAACAATACTACTACGAGACTAACGCATCTGTCTGGCAGCCAACAAGTCGATTCCCAATGAATATGCCAATCAAAACGAAGAAGTGCAGACTCAAGAAAGAAAACTTCATCGAGAATGTTATCTCGGAGTAGAAGATCATTACATACAATCAAAACAAAAATTAAATAGGAGCGTTGACTTTTTATGCCTAACCAGATAGTATATCGCCTAGGGGAACACATAACAATAGCAACAATCGTAGTATCAACAAAGGTATTCCGTTTATTTAAGGCTTAAATGGAGTTAAATATAGATCATTTAGTACAAGAAATAGCATTCCATCTACGTCAAAAGCTCTTTACTCATAACAATTAGAACTTTAAAATGAAGAATCAGAGGGTATGTCTGAATAAATCAAAACATTTCTGAAGTTTACATGCAGAGATAGATTGTCTCCAGTTTTGAATTACCAACCAGAACATTAATCGTCTTATGCTGAAAGCTTGCAGTCACTTAATCATAAAAACGAAGGACATTCTCCATCTTCAAAATCATATATTCCTAGCAATGTTAACCTTGGACTATCAACATTATCCTCACCTTTAAGCAGCTATCTTGTCAAAAATGATAATAAATAATCAACACTTTCTTCGTCTATTACTGTGGATCTTCAAAAGGAAAGCTCAAATGAGTCTAAAGAGCCTAAAAACTAGATTTTTAACTCTATAATAAATAAAAAATCACCTTCAGTAATATTAACAAAACCATATCTTTCCCCTTCAAAGAAAAGCAATCTTAACACATCTCAGACAGCTCCAAAGAGTTACCATCGCATTCAAGATAAATACCCTCTACGGATATAATCAGCGCATTACGCTTCTTCATCATAACACACAAATTGTTTTCCATAACCTGCTAGGATTAACCCTCATGTTCTTTTCTAGTAGGCTTCTACTGTATCGAAGGAATTCAAACCTTCTAATAGTCTGACAATTTCTAATTCTTAGACTAGCCCGCCTTAAATTAAAAAATTTGAATTCATTTAAGTTCACTTTTGATAGGATTCTAAGAGTAAAATTAATTTAAAACTGTTCGTGTTTGTTTTTATGAGTTTTGTTGTAAATATTTCAAAGAAAAACTAATATGCTTTGAGTTCTCTTGATGTTAAAATAGCTATATTAATCACTCCAAATCTAGAATAGACTTTAAACAGCTTATTAGGTTAAACTCTTCTAAAAGTGATGTATTATTACGATATTGATTTTTTAGTCTTTTAAATAAAGAGTCTTCAATTATTGAGAAGAATGAAAATATATTTCCTCCCAAAACAAACTGAAAATAGTTAAAAATTCAAGCTATGAGTGAAGTCACTATCCCTGAATTAATCTAAAGAAAAATCTAAACTTTAGAGCATCTTGACCCAAGAAAATGGAGGATTCCAAGTAGATTTTTTGATAGAGTACGAAAGATTCTTCCAAGCTGTCTCCACTTTGCATAAGACACTTTTGGAAGTGCTTTCTGCTTTAATGGCAAGAAGGGCTTAATTATGACAAGTACGCTGTGTTTAACAGAAAAAATTAATATAGAAAATAGCCCTAAATCCATGGAATTAGAAGTTGAAGCAAATGATAAAATTGTCTGTGAAAACGAAATTAAGAATTGTCTTAGAGAATTCGAGAATGCTGATTCACTCAAAACTCCATAAAAAATATACAAATTGTTTTTTTCTAATGGTGAAGAAGTCAATTGTGTGTTAGTGCAAGCTAACTATTAACGAGGAATTGCAGTTCTAAAAATAATTCATATTGATCCGATTTTTTAGAAAATATATCCTTCAGTGAGAATCTCTCTTTTCACTGATTACAAACATACAGCAGAATTACTTTGTATTGGGAACCCTTCCTTTTTCGATCGAGAGAAGAACGATAGGAAATGGCTATCTAGACATGAACCTTTCACGATTTCTAATGGAAATTTCAAGGGTTACTTACCAAATAAAATTTATGGGAATGTCAAAGAAAAACTTGGACCTCTAAAGCATTCTTGCTGGACGTATTGGGGACATGAAGGAGCTCCTATTTTTAATCGAAAATGCTAAGTTATTGGGATTCACAATAGCTATTCTAAGAAAACTGGTCAACGCCATGGAGTAAGTCCATAAGCTATGAAGGAATTTATGAGACTTTATCCATAACTTTTTGAAAATGAAGCATGAATAAAGATCTTCTAAATTGGCTTATTTATTAGTCTTGTATCTTTGTTTTTGTTTTTGAACAATCCTCATATTCTCTGATTTTCATATAAAAATGGTAGATCTAGAAAGAAAATGGCTAATCTTTTCTTGATGAATTTAGTTGATTTTCCATAAATACCTTCAATAGTGAAGCTGAAAGTCATTCCTCGTACTATGAGCTAACAAATTGTTCTAGTTTAAATCTCTATTTTTGAGTATATTTGAATTTGTAGGTTTTAAGTTAAACTAATTTTCAGGGCGTAGCAGCAAATAAAAAAGTTAGATAAACAAAAATAAAAGACAAAATCACATAAATATTCGCACATACAGTAAATTCTTGCTTTAACGATTGCGTTGTGATCAAGCAAGTATTGCAATCTGATCATAATACAGTTCTTTCTAAGTTCCCTTCACTGAACAATCCAACTCTCAATCAGCTAATATTTCACTTATCCCACTCAATCGAATCAGAGATAAATCAAATTAAAGAATTCTACCAAAAATTAGTTAAAAATTATGAAATCGCAATCAAAAAAGCCATGGTAAAATCGAAGAGTCAAATCAATAGACTCACACAGCTCCAATCCAGCTTCCTTAACCAGTATTAGCAAATAGCTTAGACTTAACAACTGAAGTAGCTACTGATTCTTCAGCAACAGCAAAAATAGAATTCAGATAACAATCTTAGAAAATTACTTGATGACAAAATAAAAGACGCAGCTGAGAATTCAAATTTGATCACAGCTCAAATCAATCAACTTTAATAATTCAGAGAAAGCTACAGCACCGAATAGCCAGAAATAAAAGCAATCAATATACTGTAATCAGTTGAGGAAATATCATTTTTCAATAACTACTAATCAATGAATTCTTCTGTTTTTACATTCCACGAAGCAAATCTTCCTAAATGGAAATCAATTATCAATGAAATATCGGTTGTGCCTTCCAGAGAAGTCGTAGGATCTACAGATAACATCAGCATGAAGAACATAGATAATAATTAAATTTAGCTTTATTATTCAGGACTATGTGGGTAGAGCTGCTTTGAAACTAAATTAAATCCAGAAAAGAGATATATTATAACTCTTAAAAACACAGTTGGAAATACAAATAAGCCCTATCCTAGATTCTACTTTGGGATTATGCCATATTCGCGTAGACATGATAAATTAGTCGATGATTATAGTCTTTGCTACAGAGAATGCATATCTGTTAAAGGTATTAATAAGATGATAAAGGGAGGAAAACTACATCTCGGAGAGAATTACTAAACGGATATTTTAAATTACTGGAGGACAAATGATCACAGAAGATTTGAAGTTAGAATTCATTTAAAGGAAAAATTAGTGAAAGTTGATTCCCTTCCGAATTATTACTTAGTTGCAGAATTGAGTGATAAGAATCTTGTTGATTAAAAAGAAGAATACACATTTGCGATTAATAACATAGGATTAAAGAACAGTATTGTCATTGAAGACGTGTGTGAAGTTCAATCCTTTGATGAGCTAATGTGAAGAAGATTATATTGTTTAATAGGTTGTACGGGTATGCCTATGTTTAGGGATGTATTTAATAATATAAAATGGTAAATTTTTAGCAAGTATTTCTTTCATTTTTACATAATTTATGAACAGACACAAAGAGTTAATTATTAAAAAACAAACTTAAAAAATTAGAAAGATTTTTGTTGAAATAATTCTTCCTTTCATGAACGATATTTTACATATTTCGTTATTACATTTATAACTCAATTGTTAAAGGAAGAATCTTCTCTTAGAATCTATGAGACACTGCAATTTTATGAATCTGCAGCATCCTTTTCTTATCTAACTTCTTCGTCATTGAAATTACGTGAAGACATCTTAGAAAATCTTGAAATATTTTCTGATTTAGCTAATGAAAAACGCTACTCATTCCCAAGTAAACTAGGCTTACCTTTTAACTCTAAACTCTATCTATTCACAGGAGAAGGAGTCAAAATAGAACCATTATGGCTATCATTGAAATTTAAAGATTATCTTGTTCTTTTTAACACTCTCTTTAATCCAAGAGCGATCAATACAGAAGCTGTAAATTTAGTACATTTTCCAATGGCCTTTTCTAGATCTTTGCTGTCAACATCTAAAGAATGATCTATTACATTTCGGAGAGTAACAACTCCATCATTAGTTAACCATGGGTGGGTCTAAAAGTAAAAATATAATATTCACTTAAAAAGAAAAATTGAAGAAACAAATAGATTACAAGCATTTCCTTAGCTGTAATTCTTGTTTCTGGGTTTTTATCTAGCATTCGGAAGAGAAAATCCTTTGTTTCATCTTCAATTTCAGGCAAAGGTGGAAGAACTATCCTGTTAGAAAAGAAAAATATTCTTGGAATAAGGTAGCAAATTCATATGTTTTTTACTCTTTTGTGCATATTTCATTTTTTAAATCCATCATTTTTTTCTCTTTGAAAGGCACTTCTCCATAAATCATCATATAAAGAGTAATCCCTGTAGCCCATATATCCAGAGGTGTTGCTTTGAAGACCTTCTCTAATTATTTTAGATCAAAAAACAAAATCAAAATTATCTCAAAGCTTATCTGCTAAAAGAATCATGCAAAGTCATTAATTACACTCCCAAGTTTCAGGAGACATAAACGATTTTGTGCCTGCATTCGAAGATGTTTCATCTCTTTCCTCCATAAGCTAAGAGATAAAAAAGTCAGCGATTTTAAGATTATCGAATTCATCCACAAGTAAATTATCAGGCTTGATATCTCGATGAACAATATTCGCGAAATTGTGCACTGTTTTAACAACACCACAAATAAAAAATCATTTTCATTTAGATATTTTTCTTCTGAACCTAAATAAACTGTAACATAACTCAATATCTTACTGTAATCAAGAGCTAATGCCATTTATCTCATGTACTTAAGAGCAGCGTGCAAATCAATTGCCTTTGGTTCTTTCAGCTTATTTTTAATTTATCCATTTTCATTATACAACTCCTTGTAAGTCAAAGGGTCTTAACTCATCAGAGTAGCTTTAAAATAAGTTGAAGAAAGTATCGATCCTCTTTACATGAATTCCATTACAATGTAGAGCTTATTAAATTCACTGTCTTCGATGACTTCATGGAGCTTAACGATATTAGGATGGTTTATCTTTTTCATGATAGCAATTTCCTGTTCTAACAAAGTAAATGCGTTGTTTTTCATTGACACAAGTTTCTACTTGAGTTTATCTTTGTTAGCTATTTTAATAGCAAAGTAACTATGCGTTATTTCATTAAAACCTAGCTTAACCTTACCGCAATTACCCCTAAAATAATATAAAAAATCACAAATATTTCAATCTAATCAATTGTGAAAATATCATATTTATACCTTCCAAGTTCTTTAACTAAAGTATAATTATTGATTTTCTTCTTCCCATCTTCGTCAACATCTTAAATAAGCGATGTCGTGTGAAGTACTTTAGAATTTCCTTTTTTGAGTGGTGATGAAATACTAATTTAAAATTCATCATGGTTGTTATATTCCCTACTGTCTTCTCGTTGAAAATCAGCAATCAGATTGCTATTAGAATTCCTATCTGAGGTTAAATAAATACTTGATTATTTTTTGAGTAATTGTAAATTATCTTCTGGCTTTGTCTTTGTGCTTGATTGCATGTTTTTGATCGTCAATTACATTTCTTTGTTTGGAGGTGCTTCTTTTGATTTAGTTGCATCCGATTACTATTATTATTACTAATACTATTATTACGATTTACTGCTACTCTCTTTATTTAATTCTGTTGGTTCAAAAGTTGATATTGTTTTCTTAATATAAGTTAGTGGCAAGGATGGTTTCTCAACTAATCCTTTCACAAGACTTTCTAAATCTTCAGTCATCGCAGTTTCTTACTTTTTCATGATTGTTTTCGGAAAATTACCTCCCATCGCTGAGTTAAAATCTCTTTCTTGTTTCCCAGCAGCAATCGAATTATTTATTGGTGAAGCATTTGAAATTGTGTCATTAATAGTATCAAATGTGTTTTATCTTCCTAGCTCCGATGCTGGCTTTGTTGATGGTAGAATTAATTCTAATTCTTTCCCAACTCCAAGAAGTTTTGTGGATTTTTAAGGGAAATTTCTGACTAACTAATTATTTTCTTATTTTTTATCTGCAAATGTATTTGATCCAAGTGTTTGTTTCATGGTGCTTAGGGTGTTCGTCCTTCCGTCACTTCCTTTGGTTTAGATTATCGGAGATGACAATGATAAGGAAGGATTTGAAGACAGTTCACTTTCCTATGGTTCTTATTCACTTTGATTTACTTTGTTGCATTCTTCTTTAATTAATTTGAGTAAATCAACTTATCCATAGAATCGTTCTTCTAACATAGGACATTCAGAGTCTCTACTTTCTTGTAGATTGATTTCTTTTAACAAATTTCTTTCGAAATTATTCAATGCACTTACCCTGTATCCAGCTGTTTCATCGTCTTCCATTTCCATTATAATTCTTGAATCCATTTTTAGTTCTTAATCAAAACACCCATTTTCAAAGGAATCTTCTTCTTCATCATCTCGTGTCGCTTCACTTGCTTCAAGTAGACCATCTTTAGCTTTTTTTAATAAATCTTTCTGCAAAATGTAGTCTCGCATGTCTAAAATGACTCTTGAACCACTTGCTGGTTTTTTAGAGCCCGCATCTGATGGCATATTCGATGATTTACTTTAAACATCTTTAACAAGCATTTTCTATTCTATTTCGGTTTGTTTAGAGATTGAAACTTCTTGTTTTTTAGTTTATTCTTTCAAAATCTAAGTTTCTGCTGATTTAGATAATTTATCACCGTTTTGATTGGTTTAATTCGCATTATTTGCTTGCTTTTCTTACGAATTTTACATAGCTGCATCTTATATTTTTTATTTAAGATTAGTTTATACATCTGCTTTGATTTCAAGCATTTTAATCTCATCTTGAAGATTTCCATCACTATCAAATGGAGGTATAATAACGATTTTCTTTATTATCGTGCCTGATTATCCTTATGATGTATTCTGTTTTCTCAATTCTTGAAGAGTTTCTTCTTAATATTTTTCTCTTTTTTATTCACCTCCTTCTTCAGAATTCTTCAATTATTCAATAATAGATGGTTAGACTGGAATATCCTTTTATATTTTTCTCTCAAGAGTCGGTTATTCAAGCTTAGAAGTTTATAGATTATCAAAACGCTATGCTGCTGAAGAACCACATCCCATGTTTAGCTAAGCCAAGGAATAATGCTCCTTTACTGATTCTTCTAGCTCTCAGCTTGTGCGTTTTATTATTACTAGTTTTTAAGGAATGATCAAGTTCTTAATTAATAATTTAAAAATTCCAAATCCACCAAGCTTTAATAATAATTGGACTTCTTTAAATTTCTTCAATTCAAAGTAATTAAAAATAATGAAAAAAACTAAACAATTTATGCACAAAAAAATATATTGTTAAAGCAAAATGTTAAAAGAGTTTGAAAATTATTCTAATATTCTTATTTTATTCATTTAAATTCTATCAAAAACACGGAAAACAAACAAAAATATTCATAGTTAAAT
>Ga0302285_10002183_pt1 | contig 10958 bp, 9 predicted proteins | sample III_Fen_E2_2_FD_200455 | JGI IMG/M metagenome (GOLD analysis project Ga0302285, IMG submission 200455) | Peat permafrost microbial communities from Stordalen Mire near Abisko, Sweden - III_Fen_E2_2 | ecosystem: Environmental > Terrestrial > Soil > Wetlands > Permafrost | place: Sweden: Abisko...
TATTATTATTCGATGTGTTTGTATTGTTTAAGTTGACATTTATAACTTTAACAGGCTGCGCAGTTGGCTACTGAAAGAACGTTTGTTTTTATTTATTCCGGAGAGTTGAATAGTTGAGAGACATCGCTCGTTAAGGTGGAGCAATCTGTTGTGATGGGTTACTTAACCCAGTTGACTGCTTTGGTTACTGGGTTCTACTGGAAGACCCTATCATTTTTGGGGATAATATCCTTATGATTTTTGAATTATTATTATTTTTCTTTTTTCTACGTTGCTTTGTTTGGTTTCGATGGATTAATCAACAATAATCTGCTTTACTTTCTATTTTAGGTTGTGATTCATGAAATATCAACACAACATACTCGAATTCTCCAATACATCACCTTCTTACACAATCATAAAGTGTAAATGCATGATACGCGTCCATGATTGAAGTTGTGCATTGTTCTTGCAAAAAATGAATAAGGTCATTTTTTATTATTGAATTGTGAAAACTCTTTCAACTTTATTTTTTCAGAAATGCATATTACCTCAACAGTTTTCTAATTATGAATGATCTTTTTTGATTTGAAAATTTTTATTCCTTTGACGAAATGTCATGGAAACAAGAAAATAATAATAGTATTTCATACTTAAAAGAGCATTACTTTGAATTTAATTATTTGTTAGAAATTAAAGATAATAATTATTTATTAATTTATTTTTATTTGTTTGATATTTTTGTTTTGTTAGAAGCCTCCAAATTCTCATTTGGTGTTAAAGTGGTGTTTTAATAATGCATATCCCAGTGTGGAGAAAACTTTCTGAAATGTTCAAAGTTGAAAAGTACTTTTGGAAATAAAAGGAAGTGAAAACGAGCTAGAAGAAAACTAACATCAGAGGGATATTATAAAAAACATGCGCCTTTAGTGACCATTCCCAAGACTGTTTAATTTACTGAGTAATATTGAGAGAATAATCCTGAATCTCTTTTCTTTTTTCCCCCAAATAGATTCATTTTTTCTTTTTTGGTTGATTTCTATCTGCGTGTTAGGGTCAACTTTGCATCCCACCTGCAATAAATCTCTCGTAGTTTCAAATCACTCACAAAAAAGCTCATCTGACAGGAAGAAAGAGCTATTAATAAGAAATAAATATTTATCTGACAAAAAATAATTCCAACACAAATCTACATATTTCTTATTAGATTATGCTACAGGCACCTGCAGCCATTGAACAGGAATGGAGGAATCCTCAATTTCTCAAGACAATCGTACTTCTATCTTGTCTTTCCTTTCTCTGCCTGCAGTTCGCTCTGAGCTTTCTCTTCACCTCCGCGTTAATAATATTTTTTTCTGCAAGACTCTTCATCTAATCAGCAAGGAAATTACAATCTTCTGGAATGATTATCTTCCTTCCTCGATGTGTATTGGTGTATCTATTTGATAAATCGATCTTAGATGCGCTCTGTAGCATCTATTCAATACCGAAAGCTGCTTCACAATGCTTGAAAAATTTCGTTTTCAGCATTATTTCTTCAGAAGGGTTATCAGCATAAGTTACTGAAAATCAAGAGACTTCAGAGAGGAAAACTGAGATATTCTTGAATACCCTTGAAAGTTCAACGAAAAGGGTCATCACCACAAAAGGACTGCTAAATATTATCCCTGAATCCATCTCCATGGCCATTCTCCCTAAGGATAAGGTATATGTGAAGGAGCGAAACATATCCAGCAAAGATTAAAGCGAGGATGATGATAGGGTTAGTTTAGCTTCGACGAACACATCTCATTCAAATAAAACTCAGATTTCAAATAAAATTGGTTGTTTCTTAGACTAAATAGCTGAAGAACAAGAGGGAAATTAATAAAACATGAGTGTATTATAAAGCCAACACAAGAAAACTGGAGAAAGTGAACTCTATTAAGAAAAAGGTACTTTGCATGAAAACCACCTAGATATTAAGAAAGGAAGTTCAAGTAATGGCAGCAGTTGCCTTATTAGTAATCTTGAATTCTCCTTCAATAACGAATAGTTTGATAGGGTTAGTGCAGATTGTAATACATTTGTGAGATCCGCAAGTGTTCCTCAAAAATAATAGGAACAAGAATAGCAAAATGAAATTGGAGTCGATGAATTACAAAAAGACGATCTTTCTTTCTATCAAATCTTCAACAACAGAGTACGTTTTAGTTGAAAAAAAATATAATCAAAATGAAATTCTTTTATTGTGAGTTTTCAATATTAATCTCTGTGCTTTTTTTTAGAAAAACTCTGCCCAGGACAACGATAAAGGTTAAAATAATATGCCCTCAATCAAATTAATGAAATGTAAGTCTTCTAATTTAGTTATAAAGAGTCTTTCCTCCTCTTCTTCTTCTTCTCTTTCATCTACTAACAGCTTCAAATAGCAAACTTAATCTCCCATAACCATTCCAATGTGGAATAAACTCAATTAGTTCCGAAATAGAATCAAATCGAACTGCATTCGGATGATGCATTCTACCAAAATAAATAATCAGAATAGATAATCTACTTCCGTTTCGATGACTTCAAAAATCAATCGTTTGAAGTAGATTTTTGTGCTATTCAAAAATTTGAAATTAATCAAGAGAACAACCAACTTAAAATAAAATTTCGACAGTAAAAAGATCATTAAAGCTTTCTTATTCTCATCTCTCTGCATGGCAATGTAACCAACAGATAAAGAATCATATTTATTATGTTTTGATTATTTAGAAAATTCATAATCAAATTATGAAATTAGAGAAAATAATCTTTTATTAACAATTCAATATTTTTTTTGTGCTTAGTTTTGTATCTACAACAAGAAACCAACAACGCGGAAAGCGGCGCATAGTTTTTAGAATAAAATCATTGAAAAAACAAGGAGAATGAAGGAATTACAAGCTTTTAATTATTACTATTTTTGTGTCTAATCATACCTAATTTGTTGTCTTAAGAGAAATATTAATTATCAAAACATACATACATACATACTTATGTCACATATTTATCTAAAAATTAGTTATTTATTTTATTATCTAATTTAATTGGCTTAGCTGCTTGCTGGCACCAAGAAAATTTTTAATTACAAAATATAATAATAGTATTTATTTAATCTAAAATAGCATAAATACGTTGATTTTTTAAGATATTGAAATAATATGTTATTGTGTTTCTAATTTGTTAGTTGTAATCTCTCTCACAAGGTACTTCAAAACAGCCCTCCTTCCCTCCCCCAATTTCCCACTTTTATTAAAATAACACTAAGAAGCACTTCTTGATTCTGATTTCCATGAGATCAAGACTTGGGAAAATAAATAAATTATCTGTAAATTAATTTTAAGAAATAATAAATTGTTCTGCGTTTAAAAAAAAAAGAGAGAAAAAGAAAAGGTAAAGAATAAAGAAATGTACATCGATTCTGGAGATTCACTCGCTGCAAAGACAGGCTCAAGGAAGCTCATCAAAAAGCGATCGACGTTCTGTCCGATTTCTAAAAGTGCCAGTTCACTTGACTATGAATTTCTCGTTAGAGGGTTTAAAGTCTTTGATTTATATCCTGGCATAAACGAGTATATGAACCACTTCGAAGAACGATATGCACAATTACTTACATCGATAAATTAAATTTTCCGATAAGATTATTCTTTGGAGACATTTGCTTAGCAATATGAGTAATTTGGAGTCATTGCTGCTAACGATACATACACCTACAAGGAATATGCACCAAATGCACTTGAGATTTATCTCACTGGAGATTTCAATCAATGGAATCACAAATAGTATCCACTTGTGAATGATGGCAATGGAGTCTGGACATTGATTCTTCCTGAAGGTATGAATATTTAAGATGAACTGAAATAATTGAATTGTTAGGATGTGACAGAATAACTTGGAAAGTATTAAATATTTTTTTTTTACCTATTTTATCTTACCAAAATCACAACTAAAAAGGTGTGAAGATCCCTCACGAAAGTAAAATCGCTGCTTTTGTGAGAACATCTAAAGACTAATATGTACTTAGAGTACCTATTGGTGCAAGGTATATTGCTAAACTTGAAGAATAAAACACATTCTGTGAGATATTCTGGAATCCATCTGAGAAATACACTTTCCGTAATTATCATCCTCATAAACCCAGAGTATTCAAGATCTACAGGTCTGAGATTACTAAATGCGGTCCCGAATAGAGACCTTATACTTACAATGAATATGCTGAAACGGAATTGGCTAGAATTAAATCTCTTGGATATAATACTGTGCTACTTGTTGGAGTACAAGAACACAAAGTATCAGGTGGTTCTTATTCCGTTATCAATCCTTATGCGATCAATTCAACAGCGGGTAACCCAGATGATCTCAAAAGATTAGTAGATAAAGCACATGAAATTGGACTCTATGTTACCATGGATATTGTTCAAACGTAAAATATAAAATTCTTAAAAAGGATTTAAATTTTTTGTAATTTTTGATTATTTTTATTTTTTTTTCCAATAAAGCCATGCTTCAACTGAAGAAGGCGGATTCAATGGATGGGATGGCAGTCATTTCAGCTATTTTGTTGATGGGGAATAAGGTCTTCATCCATCAGGTGGACGATTGTTTAATTTTGCTAAATGGGAAACTCAACGGTTGCTTCTATCGAATCTCGGATACTTCATGAATGAGTATAAAATCGATGGTTTCCGTTTTATTGATGTTCCTGCTATTCTCTACAAGCACCATGGTAATTTACAAGATAAAGAGACTCTTTTTTATGCTTAAAATGAATGCAATTAATACTATTTTGTTGTTTTTTTAATTTTTAAATCAGGTTAGTATGCGTTTAAAGGAGTTTTAAGTGATTACTTCAATGAGAATATCTCCTTAGACGGGTTAGTATATCTCATGCTAGCAAATGAAACTGTCCACAAAATCAACTCGAACGCTGTGACATTCGCAGAAGATGAAACGAATTTCCCTTCTTTATGTCTACCCTTAGATCAAGGTGGCATAGGTTTTGATTATCGAGTGTCGATTAAAGCAGCTGATTCTCTTGCGTTGATACTGAGTTAAGACGATGTAGTTGATACACAGAAACTTGCTATGCTGTTCTAATCTCGACTTTCAGATGAGAAAATTGTTGCATCGCTTTGCTATAAATCGTCTGATATTATTCTTCAAGTAAGTTTAAGGGGTTTAAAATGCATGTTGAAGTTGTTTTTGAATCTGAATTTTTCTTTAGGAAGTGCGTGAGACGATCCATTAGACTTAGGATGTGTTGGTATTAAGAAAACTTGCCTTGCATAAACTAGCTAGGATGATCATCTTAACTTTAGGAGGAGATGTAAAATTGAATTTAACATTTCAAAAATATTCCAAAAACAAACCAAAAATCTATATTATTGTGATCTTATTGTCTTTGTTTGTTTTTAGAGTTATCTAAACCGTTACGGCAATGAATTTGGAACATCTTCAGAGTATCTCCGTACCGACTTAATGGTACAGACACCATACAAGGAATTGATGGAATTCGACAAGGCAGTGTTGAATTTAGAAGAAACTTATTAGATTCTATCGATGAAGGAGAAGAGTCTAACTTAAAAGGATAATGGATTGCTGGTTTTTGAGAGAGGAGATCTTATTTTTGTGTTCAATCTGAGTAACATATCGTAATCTGGATTGAAAGTAGGCACAAAATGGAACTGCGATCATCGTATCATCTTCTCAACTGATGATGTAAAATACTATCATGAAATTATTGAAGATTTTAATCAAATAAAGAGGCTTATTTTCTTAAAAAACCATAATAAATATCTTTGTTTTTTTATCATCAGGGAGTCTTTGGAGGATAATCTTAAGTCCCGCATACAGTTGTTAAAGTTATCCCAGAACTTGTCAGTAATGTCTTAGTCAGACCTTTCCATTTAGTCGTATAAATCCCTAGTTTCACAGGAATCGTATTACAACCTTTCGACACAGAAGGGATTTAAGAGGAAAGAAAAGAACAGTGAACGAAAGAAGGGTTTTCACAGCAAGAAAAACCAATATTTCTCTAGATTCAAAATCTACAAAAAAATTATCTAATTTGTAAACTAATTCTTGTAGAATCCGTCATCTCTTATGTTTCTTAGTATGCATACTTTGCGAGATTAGAACTAACTTTATCTTTCTGTCTTTTTTTACGAAATTGGCATTTGTTTTTTGGGGCTTACAACTTATTATTTGGTTTTCTTTCACAAAAACCAATATTTTTGAGTTATGCTTTTTTCTGCAAAACATAAACCATCAATTTGTCAACGCTATTAGCAATCTCAAACAACAATTCTTAAACATTTATTAGTAGTTAGTTAACAAGCAATAACAAAGATATCTCCTCCAAAGCGTTTCTCTGTTAAAAACCCTGTTAAATCGTTTCTTGTTTTGCATAGAAAGATAATAAATAATTCTGTTTTAAATAAACAACTTGGGATAAATGGCTTGAAATTGCAATATATAGACATAACTCGCTAGAGAAAGGAAAGAGATAATAATGATGATCTTGTCGAGATGTGATAATGCACTATTTCTAATCCCCCTGTTTTGTCCAACGTTCCTAATGAATGTGTCCTACTTTGCTATCTGTTTTTAAATAATATGCAATGATAAGTATTTTTGTTTTTCAGCAATAATGACTAAGCAGATGCAGTTTATCAAATATATTAAGTTTATTATGTCTCTTTCTCCTTCTTTTTACCTTTCTACTTTTTGCCAGATCAGAATACTTCTCTGAAGACCTTGGGGTGCTAGAAATTAACAGCTCCTTGGACGAGGACTTCCTCAAGGGGTTGTCCAGGGTTTCTCTTGGTGGAGATCTTCTTTCCAGCAACGTTTCCTTGATGTTTAGCTTCATCGTTGGCTTGATATCTCTTGGAAAGAGCAATCTTAACGTTAGAAGGTCTGACGTGCTCAATCTTGACGTGGAGTCTTTTTTCAATATATCTGCCGTTAACGAGTCTGTGTACGATCACACCAACTGATCTAGGGTTGATGTTGAAGACCTTACCAGTTCTGCCGTGATAGAGCTTGTATGGCATACCCTTGTGAGCTGAACCATCAACGAGGATATCGACATATTCGCCAACCTTGTAGGTAGTCAGATATCTGGAAATGCGGACGTGTCCCTTAGTCTTGTAGGCCTTCGCAAATTTCTTGCGGGTCATGCGTCTATAACCATAACTGTGAGTCATCTTCTTGTATTTGACTTAGTGAACTTCGAAATATCTGTGGTTTCTTTTAATTTAGCTTTATTTTTCTTCAATGCAGAGAGGGGGTATCTGTACTTTTTAGTCCGATGCATATCTCAGTTAATTTCCTCCTTTTTCCAGATAAATTATTTCAGTCCTTCAAAATATTGAATTCAATAAGCTTGACAGAGCCTTTCTGTGTCATGATTTGTTCTTAAAATGTGTTTTCAAACACCTATTGCCTTATTTTCTTCATTTCCATAAGCAAAAACAAAACCAAATTGTTGAATTTTTCCTCTCTCTCTCAAAATTTATATTTGTTGATTCAACAATTCTTAAAAATAGCGTATCATGAATATTTTTAGAAGAAGAGCATAAACCTTTCATGTGTAGTAGTGAAATTGTATTTTATCATCATTCTCCTCCTCTTGATCGATTAATTGATAAACATTTACAACACTAAACCATATTTATGATTATCTTTCCATCGAGAATAAAAATTCTCACAGACTTTCCAAGAATTCACCTAAAACCCTCTTTCCTTCTAAGTACAATATCCCATGCTCATAATGTTCAGGGAAGACAGGCGGTACAATATCTGGGCATTCCAGAATCAGATGCATCTCCGTTGTTTTCTTATCAGCTTTTCGATTCTGTGGATTTATCACATATGCTTCCATCTTGATATCCATGTAATTCCCAAATGTATAGCACACATGCGATATGAAATTAATCGACTATCCGATTTCGACTGCATCATGGAATTGAATGTCACTCAAGTACACCATCGCTGGCTTATGCAATCCCTTTACATGCAGATACCCGCATAGCCATCCTTATTCAATGAATTTCCGCATTAAAAACCCACCAAAGATCTTATTGTGGACATTCCTATACTCAAACTGCATGAGATTTGTGTCTTATACAACTGTGTTTTGAATCGGTGTGTGGTTCAGATAATCCTAAGGGTGTGTGAAGAACTAATGCAAGAGCTTAGATTCGACACTTGTAGGTTCAGAGGATTAAAGAGACAATGATAATTTTAGCTTCCTGTTCTTTTAATTTTTACTGCCAACTTGATACCTAAACTGGCAGTTCTCGAAGGTTTCCTCGTTGTCAAGTATTAAGCGAGGTACTTGAAGTCTAATAAATCAAACAAAAAAGGATCAATACGTATTATACACTTTTTGTTCTACTCTTACGATTGTTTGAGATTGTTGATATCTCTGGCGACCATAAGAAACAGTGAAGAGCCAATGAGTTCATCGGTTGTTTTGTTTTCGCCGATTTGATAAATATCAATTCGGACTTCGATTGATGTCTTGCCAACATACGTCACGTATCCTTTCAAGGCAATGTCTTTTTTAGTGGAAAGTTTGCTGTAGAATTCCACGTTATCAACGCAAGCTGTAACTAGTGTCATAGTCGGTTTGCCTTCGGAAAGATTGCAATATTTGTAGCCTATAAACCCAGCAAACAAATCCAAGAATTCCAGTAAGCGACCAATACGTATCTCATTGTCCTGTTTAAAAGAGTTAGATTTGCAAAATTACTTAATTCTCAGAAGAAAATGAAAAAAATTGATTTTGTGTGTAAAATGCTTACGAATCTGAACATGACGCTCTGCACAATTGGATCTGTCGTGAAGGGTATGTTCAACTGCACCCACGAGTTCGTTGGAGTATTGAATGTTCCATCTGTTTGAACAGTGTTGCTCATTCTGAACACATCGATGTTGTTAAAATCAGCAAAGAAATTTCCTACGATTCTCTGCATCCAATGTTTTTCCTCTTGCGGCAAGGGAATCAGCTTTTTAGCATCCATCGCGTTAGTTTTCTATTAAAACGAGCGCAACTGGAGCAATTAAGTTTAAGAAAATGTGCTAAACGAGAAGCTACGACGGAATAAACTCAACATTAAGAGATTCTTTATCTTTTTTTCAACTTGTTATCTTACAAAAAAGTCTTATTAATTTATTAATTTGGAGATAATGAATGTTTCACTTGTGGATATCTTATTTGAAAAATTGTTTTTGTTTTTTGTGGTTTCTGCTGATTTGTGCGTGTCATCTTGATAATGAAATCTCCAAGAAACATAGCAATATCAATCGGATTAATAGATCCTAGTAAATGGCAGTATTGCGCATTCAACCTGAAATGAGAAATTTATTATGCAAATGCTATTTTATCTCTATTTTTTAATTTAATCAGAAAACTCAAAAATAATCTAGGGGGGGAAAGTCCTTCTGTCTTTACTTCTTTCCCAAAAAGTTGAAATCAAAAAAACTAAAGCATATCTTATTATCTTCCTCTCACAGTTCTTTGCAGAAACAAAAAAGACAAGAAAAAGCAAATAAAATAAATAGATTTGCATTCAAAATATTTTCTTCAATTTAGCATAGCTCCCTAAACGCAAACAAGACACTCAATAGAAACGCCAGAAGAAAAAAATAAATGGATTAAGGAATTCATGCGGCTGTTCGGAAGGATCAAGTTGAGTTCTTGGAATTGGAATATTTCTATGCAGGATTGGATAAACTAGATTCTGAAGGTGTGCAGGTATTCTCGAAGATAACTGATTGTCTCAAAAAAGATTTTGTGAAACTCAAAGAACTAATTCAATTTATTCAATCCAGAAGATCGATCCCCGAAATAGCTCGAGGGGTTATCTGGAGAGTGTTGATGAATTACCTCCCAGAGAATCGCAAGTTATGGCTGTAAATCATCGATAACAATGCGAAACATTATGCATAGTTAATAGATGAGTATATTCTAAGTGGAAATCGTAAAACTAAATAGGATGTTGGAGCTGAGAAATCTCCTAAGATTGATTTAAGTCCAAGGAAACAGAAAGAAGGAGATTGCATGAGTAATAACAGTGCAAATACTGCTAATTTAGGAATTGATGCTAGCAAAAACGACAGCAATATTTCAGGGAATAAGATCATTTCAAAAACTGCAGGTACTTCTGAATCGAGTGTGCAACCACCTTAGCCAAAGAGTAGTAACAGCACTGATCTATTTGCGAATGCACCAGTTATTACAGTCCCACGAAATAGGCTCCTAGGTCTGTCTAAAAATAGCAATAATTCTGAGAAATAAAATAACACATTTACTTCTAATTCTTCTTCTTCTTCAGCAGGCACACAAAACGATGGAAACAATAGTAATTCTTAGGAGAGTACTAACTTTAATTCATCGGATATTGGTGTAGACCATCCGTTGAACCGTAAATAAAGCAGCTCTTGGCACAGTCATTTCAAAGATCTCGAAATCTGGGAGATGATCGAAAAAGATACCAAACGAACGCGAGCAGAGTTTTATTCTTAGAAACTTCCTTAGCCAAAATTGTTTGGTGGATAAATTGCCAAACTTATCAGGAAATAGCAACCAAATAGCTCCTTATCTGCACAGTAGCAGCAGCAGTAGTCAACTTCTCTCACGAATCCTAGCACAGCAGCTTCGTACAGATACGATGCGTTGACTCGAATTCTATTCATTTATTATAAAATAACTTCGGAAGATTCCAATGTCCGTTATGTTTAAGGAATGAACGAAGTAGCTGGGTTAATCTACCAATGCTTCAGCAGTGATAATTCAAGTTATCTTAGCTCAAACGCGGAAAGTGACGCATTCTATTGTTTTTGTATTATCATGACGAAAATCAAGCCGATGTTTGATTTCTCGAGAAAATCATAAAATAGCAGCAGCACCAACCCATTAGAATCACATAAACCATATGTGGATGCATTTATAGATCTGTTTAAAA
>Ga0302285_10002185_pt1 | contig 10955 bp, 3 predicted proteins | sample III_Fen_E2_2_FD_200455 | JGI IMG/M metagenome (GOLD analysis project Ga0302285, IMG submission 200455) | Peat permafrost microbial communities from Stordalen Mire near Abisko, Sweden - III_Fen_E2_2 | ecosystem: Environmental > Terrestrial > Soil > Wetlands > Permafrost | place: Sweden: Abisko...
AGTGATCCTTTCAAGTTTGAATTTACAATAAAATATTATTTTTCACAGTGAAAGGGCTTTTCTGGATGTTCATGATATCCAATGCGCTGACAGTGAACACTACTATCTACATAACTTCTCTGATTAATTACTTCGACGATGACAACTAAGACGATGTGATCTTTGGATTTGAGTATGGTATCGTATTTGTGAGCTTTATGGTGGTGTATTCGTTCATCTCCAGGAAAGGCATCAAGTAACTTAAACAAACTTATTTGAAATGATCACTGGCTTAACTTTTTATAAATAATATGATCACTTTTGTCAATGAGAAAAGTCTGTTTTTGTATCGCATAACTCGAGACGATGAAGGCTAATTTCAAGAGGAATAAATGTAGTTTCCACAGTAGGAACTTAACTCACAGAACTAATAAGTTACCAATTAACATAATAACAATCCTAGGAATGTGTAGGAAGGTGTGCATCAGCCTTAAGAATAAGAAATCAGTAGATAGGATGGAGACAATAATAGTATTCGCAGTAGCAATGATTAAAATCATCCGAATATTGTGATGATAAACAGTTAGGAGATACCGAAATAGAAGAAAAAGAAAATTCTCAGAGTCTCTCTTTCAGAGAAAATAACAGGCTTCCCTTTATTTTTCGTAATCTAATTAGATAAATAAAGATAATAAGAAATATTTCATTGTCAAGCATTATTCAATGATTTGTAACTCTCAATATTTTGTTCTTTTTTAGCAAAAACTCTCACAGACTTATTTCAAATCATATTCTGCAGCACCTCAATAGGCTGATTTGAAAAGTGAACCAAAACTAGATATTAAGCCAGAAATCAAGAAAACTGCTTCGAAAACTAAGAAAGTAAAGCCGAAGACCATCAGAAGGAAAGTAAAGGATGTTAAACCTCAAATAAGTAAAAAATAATTAACTTTTTCTCAGATCCTGCCAAGTGAAGAAGAAAACTTGACTGGATCTGTTTGATTCTTCAAAAACCTATGTTTATTGAAAATATTGAATATTCTTCTTTGAAATTGACCGAAAAAGAGAGTGCTAGCTTTGTGAAGGGCGTAGATCCGATACGAAACGGGATTTTGGATGATTTGAGTCAAGATTTCAAGAGAGGAGGTAGCACCAGTAGGAGCACAAGTCGAGGAGAAATGTCTTTAAAAAGTAACTTAAATAGGTAGGTATCACTAATGAACCAAAGTGGTGCCTAAACAAATCGGGGATTACGAGATATGGCCTTAGACACTGAGGAAAAATATCGGGATTTCATAATGAGCACTAAAGGGTAGGAGATCCAAAAGCGGATATTCGCTGCGAGTGTAGAAGAGGAATGCATGAAAGCAAACATTTGTTTGAATGTCTCTGTTAAAGAGAGAAAAGTAGATCATTTCGAAGCAAGCAGAGAAAGTGAAACTGGGTAAAATGAGGAGGAAGAAGAATAAGGGACTAAACTCTCAGAAAATACATAAAAAATTGATGAAAAATGTGAAAATAAAAAATAACCAGAGATAAAACAACATTTCAACTCTTCTAATCTAAGCGATACATAAAACGACAATACAAATACTGAGAACTGCAAATCCATAAACAGCAATAATAATAACAATAACAATATCATAAATAGCTAGAATCAAAGTAACATTTAGTCACAAGATAATCCCAGTTTGGTGATTCGATCGTTTTTATGCGACAACAAACAAATAATGTTGAGTAACCCGCTTGATAATTCGAATTATAATAGCCCGAATGTGTGTGTCGTCTGCTTCGATAAACCTCCAGATACAGTCTACATGCCTTGCGGACATGGAGGTATTCATTATTTTTCTCGTTTTTTATTATGCTATTATTAAGGGAAAGCTTGAAATGAAACTACTACCAAGAAATTACTTTCACTAAAAATTTAGCTCAATTGAGATTTTTCTACTCGCCACCAAAAACTTCCCTTGATTTTGCTTCTTTTTATGTATTATTGTACATGCGATTATTTCATGCTATTATTATTCATAGGACTATGCTACGAGTGCGGAATCGATATCTTGAAGAAAACTGCTGAATGCTATCTTTGCAGACATGTACATTCTTATTCATTATTTTGAGTAGCTTATTTTTTTAACTTTTTTGTATTTTTCTTCTTCAGGCAATTAACGAAGTCTACTAGGTGGATCTGAAGGCAAAGGTAGAAGGTAAAGCATATAAAGTGATTGCTGTCACATAGCTTGTCGATGATGTATCTGTCTACCCCGATTCAAACCCTAGCTTTCATATTGAGAGAAATCCAACAATACTCTACTCTCATCCAAACAACAACAATAATGTTCTAATCCTTCCAATTAACCCATTAGAAATTTCAACCACTTTGCCATAAATTTTCAGTCCTCTTCCGATACCTTAAGAGCAGAATCAAAATGGTTAAGATATTGGGCGGCAAACATCTCCAAGGAATTCCAATGAAATTGGAGTAAATCATAACCATGAAATGGAAGAAAAAGAACACAAAGCGATCAATATTAATGCAAATACTAACAATAATAAAGACAACCATAGTGATTTAGGTTCATAGGAGATTCAGCAGGATAGAGGAAACTCATCTAGAAAAAATGAGATTACTTCTGAGTAGTTGAAAATAGATCCTGCTTCAATCAAGAAGGAATATTCTAGTAATAGCATTGGTTAAAGACATTCTTGATGAAGAACGATCGTATTAGAATAAAGGAAAAGAAAAGTTAGAGATAGAATAACAAAAACAACTGAGCAAAAAAGGATTTAAAAATATGAAGAAATAAGAAAAAATATGAAAGGGAAATAGCTTTTATTGATGTTAGATTCATTGAAATTAAGGATAATTAGAGAGATAGGTGATACGAAATCATGCAACAAATAGTAGTAGTTAAGATCATTTTTATTGAATAATTCCCTGGATTGTATGAAGTTTTTATCAAATGTGGTTTTTATTGTTTTTCCTTAATACATTTTGTGTATTTGAGCATTGAGCCAGATTAGTAATGACCAAGGGAGTAGCTTTTTGTGATATCCAAGAGTATGAATGTGTATTGTGTAAGATATTTTGAGGATAATTTGAACAAAAAATTTACTCAATGATTCATGAATGAATCAATTTGTTTTAAAGTCATTAGACAATATGTCGAAATGTTGAAATAACATTAAAATAAAATTTAAACTAACTATTGGTATTATATATTAGAAATAACATAAATTAATTTACATAAATAGATGTTGTTTTTTTTTTTAATTAATAACATGTGTGTACTCCATCACTTAATTAAGATTGATTAATGTTTTCGAGCCAAAATTATCTCTAACCAAATTTAAAATCTAAGAACCGGCAGTACTCTCCGATATTGAGAAATCTCTGCGGAGATCTTTGATTTTATTTCAAAACAAAAGACAATAAATCTAATGTTTTGAATTTGAATTTGAATTTATTTTTAATTTATTTTTCATTGTGAATCTCTCTAAATATCTCTCTCTCTTCATCCTAGCTCAAGCCATCTCATAGGCGAACTGGATTTCTTAATGTTTACATGCATAATAAGACAAATTCTCTTCTTTTTATAATTTCAGCTCAAGTCCTTCTTATAGACGATCTGAATTATAATAATAATAATATCCACTCAATTCGACGTTTATTTAATGAATTACTTTAGTTTATTTTCGATATATGTTGTTGTTATTAGTATGAGTATTGATCAATATTCGAGGTATTTATTTTTGAAGACGTGATCTAGCCCATGATGCTGCAGATGGATGGGCTAATCAATGATGAAAGGGACATATCCTTGCAAGGAGGGGGACTGACTGAACTAACCATTCTTTGGGGGGCCTAAATTGAGCTTGCGGTAAGATTGAGGAGTGGTTCTTAAAATGGACCGGGATAACTATGCATATTCGTTTATAAAGATCAAAAACTATCAATCACTAATGTCGCAGGCTCAAATACTCATATTGAAATGACCGCTTTGTCACTTTTCCTTTTTTAAATAGGCTTTTTTTGAAATTTTATTAGATTAAAAATCTGGTTCAACTAATGAATGGGAGCCCTTTAATTATCGAAGGTAGTTAGGATTGTATGAAAATCCCATAAAGAGGAGGAGGAGCTATTTTGAATTAAATAATAATAATTTTTTTTCCTTTTTGTTTTTGAAATCATCTCCCCCCATCAAATTAATTAGCAATTTACAAGGGGTACAGATGATTAAATGAATGCATTATTATATCAACCATTTGGAAGGGCGATTAGACAAAAATGATTAAAAAAGGTATTATTATTAAAATTAAATGAAATTATCTTCATTAATAGTGAGACTGTTGATGTGCTCGTTGGAGAGTTTCAAAGACAGGAACAAAGCACTCGTCGTATCCCTTGATATTCGGTTTGTCGTGGTGCTCTCCTCGATACTTTTTGAGGAAAATAATAATAAAATGGTTGCAAGAACAACAAAAGAATATTTTATTGTTACCACATCTTGCAATTTCTTGACTACATAAGGGTATTAGTTTTGAAATTGATTGAGAAATTGTTCTTGCTGTTCTTCTGTCTCTCTGACAATATTTCTCTTTTACTACTTCTTAACACTGGGTACTTTGGTTCGTAACTGCTGTTATGAGGATTGCTACTATTTATTTTAACTTTCCTCACCTTCAGATGGCATTCGCTGTGAGCCTTCATACGTGTTGATTCTTTATATCGAATAACTGTTATTTGTAGACTACGAAAGTAACTTAGATTTCCCGAAAGACGAGATTCTATCGTATTCAGCAGTGCTCTGTTGTTTCTTTAGATGCTGCTTATCAGCTGAGGAGACGATAAATTCAGAAATAAATGGAATATCTGGGTCAGTTTTCTGTATTCTTTCTTTACTTTTACTTTGCTATTTCTGCTCATTTATGCAGCCAATTTACTAATTTTAACCTTATAACAACACACTATTTTCTTGAATATATTGTGATTCCCTTTCTCTTGTTAGTGTGTGCTCCGTGTTCGCTTTCTCATATGAAGGTTTCTGATAAAAGCTTTGTGAACGAATATTCTACAAAAAACCCAAATAAAACAAACAATGTTAGTGTGTATGCTTGAAATTACAGTTTTTCTAATTTCTCTTACAATCTTCTTCTTGTTGTCAGTAGGATTGTTGTTGTTGTTGCTCTTTGTGTCTTTATTCTCTTAAGCATGGTAAATCTACAAATGTGTAAAGTCTCTCCTTTCGATTGCTTCACTGTTTTTCCTGACTAAATACCTGTACAATTTAGGATACTTATGCAAATCTTATCCATAATTGTTTATTTTATCGTCTTCTTCTGCAACTTCGTTGAGTTTCTCTCGACAAATTCTCTCCTTGTATTTAGTTTCTAAAAATCAACAAATGATTACTTTATTGCCATATGCGATATTCATAGAAACGAAACTATTTGTAAATCATCAAATTCGTACCTTCATCTGAGTCATCTTCACTGCCATATGCGCTCATTGAATTGTTAGTGAGATTAATCCCTTCGTGTAACTAATCAGTGAATTGAATTGGACCAGTCAAAATAGTTGTATCATAGATAGCTCTTAAAACCCCTTAATTATCATTTGCTTGCTTCTTTGCACTCGTTGAAAAGGATTAAGACACGAACGATGTATGAAGAGAATTATGCCGTCTTTGAAGTGGACTTTTGTTGCTGTAATTGCTTGAATTGTGGTAGCTCGTTTGCTATTATTGTTAATTTTATTTTCCCAATAAATTGTGCAGCGAGAACTGCGTAGGCTCCTTGAGTATTTGGAGATACTTTTTCTCCTCTGATTTGACTTTCTGGTGTTCTCTAAGCAAATACCCGCGCTTATCAAGACTCTTCACTCGCATCTCCATGATCATAGGATCATATTTTAAAAATGCACTCACTTTAGGCACTGATTTTCTGTGTTTTTGGTTGGGATTGGTAGGGATCTCAGCTGAGCTAGCGCCATAGAGTAAGTTATCGTTGGTTTCTGTTTTACTGAGCTGCTGAATGTGATCTAATTACTGAGACTAATTTGACAAAATATGTTGTAAAAAAGTAGCAAAATATGTGTTAGTTCAGAGTATTTATTGCTAAGGGAATAAAGTTGTACAAAACGAAGATATTCTGTCTTCTAGCGAAGAGGTGTATTTGCAGCTGATGTCCGTGTATTATTTGTTGGAGGACAAGCAATGTTGTAATAGGAAATAGCAGGATTACTTTTCTTCCTTTGTTAGTTCTAGGAATAAAATTTCAAGAATAAATTTTCAGTTAGATGAGAAGATAAGTTGGTATTTTCTAACATTAAGCATACAGATGGTTCGGAGAGATGAATAGCAGCAGTATCAGCATTTTTAATTGCTTTTATGGGTGATACAGCGATGGATTACTTTCTACTTAAACTGCGTTGTTGCTATTTTTGGAGACTACTAGGTTGAGCAGCTGGTTTGGGAGATGCCCCCAAACCTTTGAAATGAGACAATCGCAAATTTGTCAATGCACAAGCTCTTTCATCGATTATAGATGCGTCTTAAAGTGCAATGCGCTGCATTTCCAGCAGCGATTTGTGAAAAACTTGTGAAGTATTTTTAAAACCAAGAAAATAGCTAAAAAGAACAGAACCAATCACTAAATTAAAGATTGCAGTTATTATTATCATCATTATTTGCTGATTCTAAAGTAGATATCTTTCTTTATCAGCTAGATTACACCCAAAGAATTAGGCTTGTTTTCTGTTCTCCCCATGAAAATCATAAAAAGAAGAATTCATCAGCAAGGAATAACCATCAATTAATTGGTTTTTGGAATAATATCTTTCAAGTGTGATGATAGGGAGGGAGTGCGCTCTTGTTGTTTCTGTCATCTCAAATTCAAAAGAACAAAATAATGAAATCTATCAAAAATTGCAAAAGAGAAATATTCAAAAGCTAAATAAAGACATAACAATATCTGTGCTATAATTCATATTTTTTCACTCCCTAATTTCGTTAAATAATACTCAAAAATAACAGTTTGAAGATAACAAAGAATAGCAAATGATATGAGAAGACAAACATGAAACTATTCAATTCTAATAAGCTTTTAAGAAGCGACTTTAATCCATTTTGATATGCTGAAATATTTCTTTCTACTTAATATAGTGAGCCTACAACTTATGAGCCCTCTAATAATATCATCTTCTCTTTTTCCCCCCTCATTTTTTCATATGAAATCATTATCATCAGTAGGAGCATTCTTATTAGAAGTCATGAGTGTTTCATCATGCATGTAATCGTAGTTTTTAGCTTGTTTCTCTATGAGTTTTTATTTATTCTCTTCTTATTCTATTTTAGCTTTCTCCTTATATTCTAAGAATCTTTGCCTCTTTTCCTCCAAGATATGCGTTTCCTTAAGATCTCTGAAATTCGGATTCTCCTCTTTTCTCTCCGTTTTCAAGATTGCTTTCACAATATCTTTCTCTCTTTCAACATTCTTGATTTTCTTTCTAAGATTTTCGCTATGGAATCCAATAGCACCAACTTCCATCCCAGGAGTCTTATGCAAATTTGTCCAAGGAGTATATACCACATCCACTGAGTCCTTCTTTTTACCTGTAATACTGTTTTCCTTCACTAGCTGAGCACATTCTTTTATTAATGCTTCACTCATATTCAACCAGTCCTCACCTTTATTGAGTCTAAGATAAACGTGTGCTGAACTTAAATCATCAACGTGGAACCAAACATCCTCTTCCCATCCATACGATATGAGATCTTCATTCTCGAATTTATCTCTGCCCATGTATACCACATGACCATCACTGCTCTCGTACCAGAATACCATTTTAGATTTGACTTCTCTTTGTTTTCCCAATTAAATTATTGTCTAAATTTATACAAAATTACAAAATTTATCTTCCTTTTTTTGCGAAACTTAAAGCAAATCGCCAAAAATTAACTTTTAATCATAATTTCCTTTCTAATTCAAATTAAAAAAAGGGGGATCCTTTTCTCATTTGACAAAAAGCTAATGTAATATTTTTTCTAAAAGCTTGCAATTGTATATTTTGTATTCATCAGTCATTATGAAAGAAGAAACAATTATGAAAAATCATTGGACTATTATTCAAAGCTACTTTTATCAAAGGGCACATTCTGAAAAGCTATATCCTGAGTCTTCTGCGAATCACTTAGACTAATAGTATTTAAGTTTTTTTATGAATTCCAATCAGGATAGGAGTCATTGAGGAATTCAAGAGGCACTTCAACTTCTGGTTTTTTCTAATCAATTTTTCTAAACTTACATCTGAAGAAATCATTAGGAAAAGCATTAGGATAATACTTTTCTAAAAAGAGTTATGAATTCATGGAATACTCAAAGGAATCTTCATTCACGAAATCAAAGTGAGTTTCTGCATTTCTTCCTCTCAAAGTCAGCAATTAACGAAGGGAATTAACACTTATGTCATATTAGATAATCGCATGACCCATTTCAATGTGCTTGATTTTCCCTTAACTCTTTGGAAATTTGTATTTTCTTAACTCCGTGCAAGGGACATTAAATCCATCGAGAGTTATGAGATTAGATGGTATTTCAACTTCTTTTTCAATGAAGTCTCCTGAAGATAACGGTATCAAGCTAGCAATCAGCACTTCAATAATATTCTCCCCTAACGAATGAATCGGCTATCCGCAACGAAGATTTATAAGTGCAAATTAATCAGGATCTGTTCCAATAAGACTTAGCAATCCATGACTAAATCCAACTGTTCTTTAATCTAACTCACTCGTCTCATAATTATATACTACAGTCCCATACATGAAGAACTTACTCTGGTCTATTTTATCGACTTCGCTCATCGTAAATTTTTCGAATTCTTCAATCTCAGAGAGATAGGCATCTTGGTTTGCAAGTCTATTTAGAAATTATAATTTCAAACCAAAGTTTTTCTTTCTGATCAAAAGGACAACACATACAACTAAAATAAATTTCACCTCTCGGCTTATGAAAGATCTGCTGATTCAGTCCAACTAGCGATGTTTCTCTAGAACTGTTGGAGCGTTTAAGCTAAACGATAGTATGTTTCCTTCCCCTTGTTCATGTAGATATCGATGAGAAATTAGAAATTCCTGAGTCCTCTGAATTATGTCGTATAATTCAGTGTGATGAAGTTTGTTCGTTTGCAGATGCTGACAAGTTTTTGACAGCTTTTAGAAAACGCCAGCTAATCTGCTATTACAATACCACCAAGTTTCATCTCGAAATCGCATGGAAGGATAACTCCTGCATATAAAAAGAACATCCTGTTTTCAAGTAGCGGTAGGAATTGTAAAGGAGATACAATAAGAGGCTAGTGTTTCTTCTTCTTCTTGTCTTTCTTAATCTTAGAGTTCTTTTTTTTTCCGAGGCACTGCTAATCTTGAATTGTGCTGCATTTGCCTGTGTACTATTCAATAACTCCTTTCATTTCATCTTCGTTTGCACATATTGATTTATCAATTAATTTCATCGATTTAGGGGAAAATCTCACAAAAAATATTTATTTAATTACTTTCACTTGAAACCACAAACGAAGAACTGTAAAGCTAAGTTTATTAGGCTACTTAAGAATAATACAGTACAAAGTTGATCAAAAAAGATGTATTTTGATATTGAAGGAATTAATGCACTCAGATACTTTAATACATTTCTCTTCTTGTATTGTTTCAAAATATCCATGAAAACGAGCAAAATATTAAAACAATTATTTTTTTTAGTGTTATTGGAATTAAACTTGATATCATTATCATGTGTTTATTAGGTAATTTATTTTTGGTTAAGGAAACTAAATGAAGAATAGTGATGGAATAACATCAGAGGGACGAAGAAATGATTGCTCTTCTAAACAAAGATACTTATTTTAGAATTAGATGTAAAAAATTATAAGAAAAACTGTAATCTCCTAAGTATTACCGTGAATCTATTTGTGGATAAGTGTGGGGATGTACTAAGTTAACACAGATGAAGCGAGATGAAGAGAAGTTAATTATTCTTTTCAAAAATTAATTGGTAATTGCTAGCTTTGTGTGTTGGTATAAAGTCCTGAATAGTCGAAGCAGTTTTCTAATATTTTCACTATCTCATAATTGAATAATATTAACAATCATACTTTAAATCACATTTCAAAAGACTTTCCTATTATTCAATCAATGTTGAAAAATAATAATTATCTTAATCACTTTGAAATCGTATCTCAATAAAATTATTATCTCTAAACCTTGAACGCAACAAGCAACCACTTCTGAATGATTTCTTCGAAAAAATTTTTTATTAGGGAAAATTTCGATCTACAAACTATTCCAAACTATGATTCATTATTTTTCTAAAATATTAAATTATCCTTCTTGTTTGTTGATAGCAGCATCGTACTGGGTTGTGTCATGTCAATTCGTTCAATAGACAAATCTTACTTAAAAAAAATGATGAATGCACGTTTGAAAATAATAGTTTTCTCTATTAAGGAGTTAAATAGTTATTTTTAACAAGAAATTTTCGAAAAAAGTCTTTTATTCATATTTTCCCTTTTGTTTACTAAATTGATGCACATTTTTTCCAAATAATTTTTTATTTTGTTCTTCAAATTTTTTTTGAATATTACTACAAATGCTGGTGTATTCCTTCCTTTTCGTGGTTGAGAAAGGTAGGATATTACTAATGTATTGCTTTAAAAAAACTCAGCCTAACTTTGCAACTATAATAACAACACCAAATCATCATAAATAGTGAATTCCAGTGTCAAAATAAGTTTTTCCAAAGTAAATTCTAAAAACCTTGTTAGCTATTATTTAACTCCGTTAATCTATTATTCAACTATTGAGTAAGAATAATTCCTAGAATCCATCTCAAAATCAATCAATAATACCAGAATAAGCAGCTGTCTTTATATGCGTTTATTTCCCATCCGTATGTTCGAAGAAATAGAAAGTAAATTC
>Ga0302285_10002186_pt1 | contig 10954 bp, 4 predicted proteins | sample III_Fen_E2_2_FD_200455 | JGI IMG/M metagenome (GOLD analysis project Ga0302285, IMG submission 200455) | Peat permafrost microbial communities from Stordalen Mire near Abisko, Sweden - III_Fen_E2_2 | ecosystem: Environmental > Terrestrial > Soil > Wetlands > Permafrost | place: Sweden: Abisko...
TAATAAAAAAGTTCTTTGAAAATGTTTGTATTTTTATTGTTGTTAATTTGGGGAGAAACTCATTGGTTAAAGAGAGCATAAGTGCATTGATTGAAAGACTCATGGATGAGGAGAGGCTTATGGGAAGCGTTAATTTAAGTGTGTCTAAGCAGCCTGTCGATATTCGGGATTTCGATTGTGAGATGTTACAAAGAGTGCAAAAGAAGCAGAGTTTATGCAAACTCTTGGAAGGATTTTTCTGAGGTAATGAAAATCGGATTATTAGCGAGATTGAGTTTATTGAGAGTTGATCTAGGGAATACGAAGGGATTAAGCGAATCTATAGAACAATTCAATAATGAGAGCGTTTAGAGTTTTGGAAATAAATTGAATAAATGAGTTATATCGTTGCTGCAAAGCGATGAGTTATAAGAGAGATCTAAGTGCTGTAATTAGAAAGATGTTGAAGGAGGGGCAAGGCTGTTGCTGCTGGTTGAATATGCTGTTTGTTGTAGGAATTTGAATGAGAAATCTGGATGTAGTTTGTCAACTCTGTTTACTTGTAGTTTCGTGAGTTGTTTGTAGCTCAGTATGATCTCAACAAGAGATTCAGCAGAGACAGCACATTCGACTAAAGATAATTAAGTCAGTTTAGAAGAGGAACAATAGTATTAGTTGAGTAATAACTCTATTTTGATGTTTGTTTTAATTCCAAACAGATTCAGTTTATTTTTCGAGGAAATATTTGTATTTTCTTATTAGCCTTCCAGTTCGTTTCGATTAGTAATACCTCTTCCTTTTCCATGAGACTATTCTACAATATTGAATTGTTCAAGTTAATTAAAATGCCTGAAGAAGCTATTCTTCATAGAGTTTGAAAGTTAATCTTCACTTCCATGAAAAGCGCTTAATAATTATGATTTATCTTTAAGAGATATTTCCTTCACAGAACTAGGGAATATTCGTATTAAACATCCAAGTGTGTGATCACTTATTGCTAGCACTCGAGGAGATTATCGAGTATTCTCGATTTTGATATTCCGAAGATACTTCCAGCTCGAAGGCTGTAGGAAAATAGATTATTCGTTTTGATTTTGTTGATCGATATGATTTTAAGTGCTTTGCTAAGATTCTCCAAGGACAAGGTTCTAAAGGTAGAGATTGGTTATTGAAAGATGCTTGTTAGCTTGGAGGATAGAGTTCAGGAAGAAAGTATGCTCAGAGGAAATGTTTGGAGAAGCTATGATTTCTTTTACTGTCAGATTCTCAAGACATTCAAATTACTACCAAAAGGTATTTAGACATTCAGAAGGAGACGAAGAATCTTATTAGTCTCCTTATTAGGGATTGCCATCTACTGGTTAAAATGATGCAGATTACAAAACAGGTTATGATTGTTATCCATGTGGTTTTGCTATTCCTGATACTTTATTAATTTGTCGAGTATTGCAAAGGATAACTGATGATTGCAGAATTGAAATCTTGAGTGTTTTGAGTGTGTGTTTCAATTTATTTGGGAGTTATCTGATTATCTTAGAACTAGAGTTTGTCCACCAAGATATCGGTGCAGCAATTAGATTCAGCGAGATAAGGCTTGCGTTCTGAGTTGCTGCGAGAATGAGCTCCTAAGATAGCAACGGGCAATACAGAGATAGCTCCAATAATCTAGGCTGAAATTATTAGAAAAAGCTGAATTGTGACTCTTATGGGATTGGTAGAAGATCCATGTGACTCAAAGTACGAATATGAATAGCTAAAACGCTTTTCACATCATTCTTAAAGCGTCTACTAACTAAAAGAGCATTCCCTAGTTCCTTCAAGGTTAGGTAGCTTAGAATTGCTTAGCGTAGATGGTAGTTTAGACACTCGAAAGTTAACAGCTATCTATCATCAACTGCAGTAGAATCAACAGACATGTTATCAAAATAAGTTTTTCTTCTTCTTTTAATTTGTATGCCTTTTCTTGTTTTTTATCATATGTTTCTATTATCATTTGATTCCTTCCACCTAAGATCTATCTTATTCAACTTGAATTCAAAAAATATCTTTTTTTAAAAAACTAATTCTGAATCTCTCTTAGTTTATTAACTCTCGCAAGCATATGTATGCTTTCAACTGACATCTTTTTTAGAGTTTTAAATAGCAAGAACATCGAGACTTTGCATTGAAATCTCTGCAAATGTTTTTTAAATTTAACTTTCAAATCTTACGGATACTTAAATTAGCATTTGGCTTCAAAATTTGGGATAAAAAACAAATCCAAACTAAGCATTAGACATAAAACATTTAAACATTTATTTTAGATAAAAACGCAACACATTTTTAGAACCCTCAAATGAATAACATTTTTCAATTTTTAAATCTTTCTCATCTAATTTTCAATAGCATTTATCAGAATAAGATCATTTTCCCTTCTAATAAGACTATTTGATCATGCTTATTTCAAAAAGAATAGGGGACACAAGCAAGCTTAAGCTAATTGATTGGCTCTTCCCAAAATGAACCTTGATAATTATTCAGTACTGATCTGCGACTTTTTCAGCTACTGATTGCAGCTTGAACTGTAGGTTAATCTAAGCAAAATACAATTAATTTAGCATGGTAGTTCCCATTAATATTCTGAATTGTTTTTCTGTTTATTAATGAATTTATAATTTTGTTTTGTTTTACAGTGTCAAACTCTAATTTTTCGAGTATTTGATAGTAGGAATTCAACGAAGAGTGCAGTGTGTTATTTGCTGGTGATGCTTAGTCTTTCTATGGGTTGATCTCATCGATTAGCTAGCTAACATTCTTCTCGATTTATGTTAAACCATAATCAATTCCCTGAATTTTCTCACCGATTGGATTCTAAAACGCATTTGCTTCATTATCACCTTGAAGCTCCAATTGCTTAGTGAGCTTCGAGCGGATTACATCCAAATGCGATTCGATCTGAGACTAAAATAGTAAAGGGTTTAGTTAGAAAAATACAAATTTAGATGGAAATTCAACCAAATTTCAAAAGCAACACAATCTTGAATATTTCATGATGTTTACTTGATATTGCTCTATATTGTTGACTTCAATGTTAATTTATTCAAATTATCCATTGAGTCCTTGCGAGATAGATGCTATGTTATCGTAATACTTGTAACATTATTCGATTTGCTGGATGCTCTCACCTAATGAAGTGTAGGTTTGAAGGAGGTTTTCAGATTAATTTTGGATCCTTCTTTTCCATTTCTACACAAGAGGATTGAGCTTCTCGTTGCCTTCAGACACCAATAAAAATAACCAAAATGAGACAAGTATCAGTGGAAGGGAGGGATATCAAAAATATTGGTTTATATGCATGTGATTTTATGAGTATTTTGCAGAATCATTTATTTATTTACCAAGAGAAACATCATTTGCGCTGAGATTCAATTATGCAGCTGCTGCATTTGCTTATTATTATTACTGTTATTATTGCGGTTACTATTGCTACTGTTGTTATTGAGGTTATTGTTGTTGTTGTTGCTATTATTGTTGTTGTTATTAAGGCTATTACAACCCTTATTACTGTTGTAGTGGGTTAGTCGTAGTGGTAACAGGATTGGTTGCTCCAAAGATAGATCCTTAAGCCTATGGTTGTTGCTGTTGTTGTTGTTGTTGTTACTATTATTATGGTTATTATTGAGGTTGCTAGAAAAGTGAACCTCCTGCAGGTTTTTGAGGATTACTACCACCAAATAGATTACCTCCGACTGCTCCTGGCTGAGTGCCAACACCATTGTTATTGCCAAAAAGTCCACCTGTTGTATTTGTAGGGGTTGTTCCACCAAATAGCCCACCTGTAGGTGCACCTAAAGGGGCTCCCGTTGTAGGTTTTCCAAACAATCCTCCTGTATTGGCAGTGCCAGTATTGGTGAACATATCTCTCTATCTGCTGATAATAGGCTTGAGGACTATAAAAATATCTTTTTGAGATTAATTAATTTGTCGCTAGCTAAATCTTGCTTTAGTTGCTCTTAGGATAGAACATTATCAGACTGAATTGGTTAATTTTCTATGGGGAATATGAAGGGATAGTATTGGAAATACTAACATGAATACATAGAAATTGAAATTAACAGGAAATGCAGGAAGAGGTGATGACTTTAACCGTTTTTCTAAGTCAAGAAAATGTACTGTTTTTTGCACAGAAACGAAAGAAATGTAGAAATTAAAAAATGATTTGCATTTTGTAATCTTTGTATTTCATTACTAAAATCACATGGATACTCCATAGTAGTTTCTGGCAGTGATATATGGCAGAATGAGATGCAAAATCATGAGTGTTTCATCAGGTAATCGATCAACTTTCTAGCAATCAAGCAGCTTCAGATTTTGATAAGGTATTTGTAGCAAATTATCTAGAAGAGTGGATAATAATAATTATTATTCTTTCTATTAACTCAATCGCTGATCTTCTTCACTGCTGACAGAACTTGTATTGAAAGGCTCTTCTGCACAATGAATCATCGAATTAGCTGATATTTCTAACGATGGGATCTTGAAGAAGCTTTTGACATCAATCTTCTCATAAAGTCTATTATCTAAAGTTTCTTATCCATATGCATCTCTTAGCTAAGCTGATCTCTACAACTCACAGTATTTATCCTTATTGAAGTATGGTAATAGCTAAAATACTCCATCGAAGGCATACTAATCAACAGCTTTGACACCGATTAAACTCAGATGTTTGATATTCTTCACTTTTCTCAAGATAAATCTCACTGATCTTGACGAAATGAATCCATTCCAATCTAGTTTGATCTCCTACAGCTATGGATTTCGTTCTACAATACATTCCAGCGATTCATCGTTTAACTCGACGCATTCCTTGAGATTCAACATGACTAACGAACAGCTCTTGAAATTACTGAAACATTGTTTAATGCAGAATTCACTGACATTCAATGTTTTATATGCTTTCAAGTGAGTTAGATTCGAGAACTCAGCGAGATATCTGAATGCTTGATCTCCCATGCCTTCGCATTGATTCAAGATGATCTTTGTGACTTTTGATTTATCTAAACACGCAAATAACTCGAGTAATTAGCTGTCATCGAAATACTCGATGTCAATAGCTAGTTATTCGATGTTCCCGTTACTTTTCATCAGCGTGTCCTTGATGCTTTCAAATTCTACACTGTAAGCACGCAGTATTAACTTTATTAGGATAAAAAACAACTTCAAAAAATGCTTAATCTTTGATTATCTCCTTACTGATTTAAGTGGCTAGCATTCTTTGAGACTTGTCCCATAGAATCCTTCATAATTGGAGAGAATGCTGAGATTCTCTAGATTCTTTAACTCCTTGAATTCCAGCATTCTTTCGTCGTCTAGGAAATTTCCATGAGTTCGAAATGTTCTCAAGTTCTTGCAAGATTTGACAATCATCGCTGATAAAGCTGCTTTCTACTGATTAGTGAGGTTAAAGGAAGATAAGCTTAAGATGTGCATATTCGGCATGGAAGAAGGGAAACTGAAAATACTCTCAAAATCACTCAGATTCCATTATTCATGCATGTCATCGAGAATAAGCTCTTAGATAATGTCTCTGTTAGCTTGCAGCTTACGGAGAAGCCATGATTTTTCAAACAGATTATAAGGCTTTGTGAGCTCAGCGTCAATGCACTTCCAGAGATAAGAATGGGAGATTCGCTCTCTGAAAGAAGAGCTAACTTTCTCGCATTTGATGCGATCACGGATATTCAAGAAGCTGAAGGTGATTTACAAGATGTAATCATCGAAAGATAAGAGGAAGTTCAGCATGTTGATATTCTTGTCAGATTTTATTAATATTGATGTTTTTTTTTTATTAAACTAATCAGCAGCTCCCAAAAGCAACCAAAAGATAAAGAATCCTCTCTGCACAATCAATCATTCAATTAACTGGTTTGTCAAAGAGAAATTGTTGTTTGTTTGAGTTTTTTGTTCAGAAAAGTAGAAGTCCCAAAAACCACAACAAAAATATAAGATTTTTTGTCTTTTGATCATATTTATCCTATCCCTTTGAGAATAACCTGATGGTTAAGAGGGTATTTGGAGTGATAAACTAGCAGAAGAGTTATATTTTCTTTCCTTATTTAAAAGTGTATTTTTCTAACAATAGAATCGTTTGATTATTAGGTGAATTCTTAAAATAATTTAAACAAAAAGCAATTTCAGATTGACTGATTAGCCCTCTTGACAATGATTTCAAAGTAATCATCTCAAACTAAATCCATAGATTGCATATTTTTCATGGATGACAATAACTGCGATTGTCTAATTCTCTATCTATCTCTTACTTTAACTTTCCCTTTCCTTTACAATTAGACCAAGCAAGCTCAACATCATCTAACCTAAGGAAGTCAAGCGATTCAAGGTACTCATGCTTGGTGATGGAGGTGTTGGCAAAAGCTCTATCCTTGATAGGTTTGTTTCCAACACATTCGATCCAAAATACAGGGCAACTATCGGAATAGACTACAAGAACAAATCCATCGAAATGGCTAAAGATACTGTTTAAGTAATCCTCTTTTATTTTTCGATTGGTTTCTCCACCAAAAATATGTAAATATTCTAACTCTGACTCTTCTAATTCCACACAGCTAAATTTCTGGGACTTCTCTGGACATCCAAATTTCTTTGAGATTCGAAATGAGTTTTACAAGGATGCGCATGCAATTATTCTGACACTGGATGTGACACTGAAGAGAAGCTTAGATGGATTGGATATGTGGTTGCGAGAAGCAAATGAAATGAGAACGCAAGGCATACCTATCATCGTTGTGGGAAATAAAAAAGATTCAGCTTCGCGATCTGTCAGTGAAAGTGATGGATACTCATGGGCGAAGGTAACAGATATTTGAGATATTTAAGAGAAAAAAACATAAGGGATGAGAGATTGGTCGTTTAAAACAAAGCAGCAATACTTTTCCTCCTCGTTCTTCTCTTTTATGTCAAAAAGACCAGTGTATTTCTCGCACTGATATGTTTTTTTGGATTAATTCAAAAAAGGCTAGAAATTTTGACTACCTTGAAGTCTCCGCTTTTAATGGTAAAACAACAACATGAAACCAACATTTCCTAAACTAGAAGTCTCATCACTGAAAAAGGAATAACTTAAATATTTATATTTCTCTTCAATAGGCAGTGGAATCGACGATCTTTTCAAGAATCTTGCTGACAAACTATTGAAGGCGGCTTGATTCTCATCAGCGATATTGTTCATGTTTCTTTGGGAGGCTTAGAGTATTGGCATCATCATTATTATCCTCCTTCTCTTTCAGTGTGGTTGTGTCATATCTGCTCTTTTTGACCTCTCCAAGAACGACCAAAAGTTGATATTGCATTTCTGAGGGGAGTAATTCAGCACTCAATAACAATTGCTTATTCTTCTTGATATTCAAAGAAACAAAACAATAATAGAACCAACAACCTCTGATCTAATTGATTTCAACTCCCTTTTTTGATCCAGCAAACAAAAAATGATGGCTTTTTACTAAAAAACCTAATATTCTCTATTAAATCTTGCTTGTTGTATGTGCTTCAAATAGCTTATTGCAAATACAAAAACATTTATGTTGTTCTGTTACTCTTTTCCAGCAAAAGGCCATTAAAATTCCCTTAAGTCTTTGAAAGAGAGTAATACAAAAAATAGTGAATTATTTCAAAAACAATAAACAATTAAATAAAACAAAACAAAATCAATCCAAGACTCTTTTGTTTATTTCTTAAATTATTTGAAACAATTGCCGCAAATAACTGCCAATACACTTGTGCAAGATAAAACCCAAATAAAATAAGATATCTACTACTTCTGTTGTCGTTGTAGAGCACATAATTCACATTACACACACGCATACACACACTTATACTACTCATGGATCAAAAACTCATCGCGGATATCCTGCAAGCGGAGATCTAAGTCGGGAAGAAGATCAAGCAGCATCAGAATAATCTCAAGTAATTCAGTGAGTTCAACACAGAACGAGCATTCGAGTAACTCAAGAAGTTCTCCATTAACAGCTTTAATACTGACCCTTCGCTAGCCCAGTCAACTCTCAAGAATAGCATGAACAATAGTATTCAAGGTATTGCTTACAAGGGAGTGATTGACTTTGAGAGATTAATAGCATTATATCGCTAGTAGGATGAACTCGTAACCCCTCTTGAGTTGCAGTCAATAATTCAACGCTACTCCTCCGCTGCTAACCAAGGACTGGATTACGATGCGTTCTTGAGAATCATTGGGCAGAATCTAGCTGATACCAAGAGAAGGAATCTAATCTTTGATTCGAATAATAATCTCCAAAGCAGCAAGAACGGTAAGACATTATCGGAGCGAGTCATGCAAGCACTCTCGAGTATATTCCTCCTAGAACTCGATCTCCTCCGATTCACTGAAGTCCACAAAGTAACAAAAAAATCATCATTTTATAGCAGTTTTACATTTTATATGTTTCTTTAGGTAAGCTTAAAGAATAACTTCAGCTTCGAGCCAATAAGCTTCTTCACCACGATTAGCTTCAACTCCTCTGCTTTAATAAGCTTCGAGCATCTCTAGCAATTCTTCAGACGAAATGGATAGGAAATATCCAAAGAAGATTATTTGATTCTTCTAAATCGGGTGAAGAAATCCAAGCAACGAGATAACAACAGTGCTAATGACGAATGCATCACCCAGCAAGAGTTCGTTTAATTGACTGTACCTTAGCTACCATACAACAGCAAACTATCCATGGCATAGCTGAGAGCAAGTTAGTCACAAGGTAACTTAGTGTAATCAGAATATGTGCAGGCATCATAGTCATAAGCAGAGTTGTAACAGACTAAATCAATCGTTAAAGCAGTGCAGTTCTAAGAAGGCCACAATACAGTATTGAAATAATCAAACAATGATGCATTGTACGTTTCATAATTTAATGCTAGTGGTAATAATAATGGGATGTAATATCAGTAAAGCAGTTAGAAATTAACCAACAACAACAATGCTAATATTCCTATTAACAATGGCATTACTGCGAATAAACTAGCTTATGGAATCCCTGTGATCCCAGTACCAATCTAAGCAAATCAATAATATCTCAAAGCTTCACAGCAACAATAACAGGTGTAATCACCATAAGGTGTGTTGTATATTCCTCCTTAGAATGTTAGTTATTATCCAGTGTAGTAGTAGTATGCTGCTAATAATAATATCACTACAACTCCATAATATGTGATTCAATAAAACCCATAACAGCAATAAATACAACAACTGAAGGCAGACAACGTCACCATCAGCAGCGGGCCTAATGCATCTTTGGAAGCTATGAATGATATCCTCAAGACTGATAACGAGAAGCTTAAATAAGAGAATTCTAATCTTTAGTAGAAAATTCTTCAAGTTCAGCAGCTAGAATAGCGTGCTAAGGATAAGGAGGCATTACGTGCTGAGATCATAGCAGAATAACAATTTATCCTCAAACAATAGCAAGAACAGCAATAATTGCAAGCTGAATAACAGCAATAAGTCTAAACTAAATAGCAGCAATAACTACAGGCTACATAACAGCAGATTAAACCCAACCCAGTTGTATTACAACCATAACAATACCAAATCGTGGGTAACCGACCCGTACTTCCATTTAGTCAAGGTTTGGTGCAGAAACAACACTTACCATATCAGCAACAGCAGCCTTAAGTGATACTAAGCCAAGGTGGTTTGGTGAATCCAGCTACATTCACAAGATCACCCATAGTGTTAGCTCCTGCTCCTCCTGTTATGGCGACTTCCATGTTGTTCACTCCCTAGCAACCCGGCAATCCGTAAATCATAGCTAATTAACTGGTTTAAAAGACATGTTCACCTATTACTGCTCCTCTTCCAGAGTATATCCTTAATCAAAATCAAGCACCTTCGTTTTTGGTAGGAGGGTAGTAATTCAACAACCGACCTGTGCTAGAGAATGCTCCTTTCGCTAGAGGAATGGCTCCTCATTACAATCCAATTCAAGGTGATCTACGAGAAGCTATCAATAACTAATTTGGACCTCCTTAGCAACCATCATTCATTCAACAGTAGAATATTCATGGGTTTGGTGAATATTCATAGTTTTGAGATCTGCCATTGAATTTGATTAGAGAGAGAAAAAGCATAAAAGTAATAATAAGCATACAATTCAGTTATTTTTCGTTTGATATTCAGGAATTCTCCATTTATTTCTTAGAATCTTACTGTAGTTATGGAAGGAATTGAAAAAATATTTAGCTAGGGGGGAGGGGAATGAAGGGTTGGGAGTTATTTAAGAGAGCAAAGAATGGTCTAAACAAATTACGAAAACTGTATTAAAAGAGATTTGAATTGAGCATGAGGGGGGTCTTAGAGTTGAAAAGAACACACCCATAAGAGAAAATGTTTTATATTTCCTTGATTGGTATTTTTGAGTTACGACCCAATGTTCTTGTTCTCTAAGCTGCTAAAGTTGTTGAAATCTTTTCAAAAATGAATTTATTATTAATAAAAAGCAACAAAAAATAAGATCTACTCAATCATGTAAAAAAGATATTTCTTTTCTGATTCTTTCCCTTTCCTTTTTCAAGTCTCTGGATACTACTACTTCTTCTAATAAGTGCTTTTATCTAAAATATTTATCAAAATTAAACTACAACAACCCAACTTAATCTATCAAATAAAATGGGTCTTTTTGACAGATTGATCTTCGTTGGAGCATCGTGCTCACTTGTTGGAGCGTTCATCTACTTTCGTCGGGAGAAACGCTTTTCTCAGATGATGAAAGATGTCAATGAAATGAACGTCGTTGAGTTTGATAAGATCTTCGATTATTCGTAACTTCCTGCTGACAAGATGATCGCACTTAGAGCTACAGTTGAAGAGGGTTCTTTGAAAAACGCTAGAGTCAACAAAGGTAAAGAAGTAGCTTTTTCTACCCTAGCGATTGCACAAAAACCCACTTAAATGTTCGCAATAATGCAAGGA
>Ga0302285_10002189_pt1 | contig 10951 bp, 9 predicted proteins | sample III_Fen_E2_2_FD_200455 | JGI IMG/M metagenome (GOLD analysis project Ga0302285, IMG submission 200455) | Peat permafrost microbial communities from Stordalen Mire near Abisko, Sweden - III_Fen_E2_2 | ecosystem: Environmental > Terrestrial > Soil > Wetlands > Permafrost | place: Sweden: Abisko...
AGTTAAGATAAATTCATATCAGTCATTTTTTTGAGCTGAGAGATTACTTCAAAATGTTAAAAAAAGTAAATTAGATGTGATTTGAAATTCTAAATTATTTGTTGTACTAGAATGCTGTGGTGATGATGATTGAGAGGGGTTAACGAGAGCAGAGGACTTATTCAAGTTTTTTTAATTATTAAGCTATTGCTGGTAACTAATAATGTTCTAATTTGAATCATTATCTTCTTCAATTAAAGTAACATTATTTATTTATTTTTTTGGAGTGTTTTCTACTGGGGTATTAGGTGTGAGCCATGACAGACTCTTCCCAGCCATCTCTAAATCTATTATTAATTCAAAAAAGGATAAATTTGTGTACTTTTGTTGATTATTGTGTATTTTTACCATTTGCTTCTGCTTCTGATTCTTTTTCTCCATAGGAAATAAATGCTCTTTCAAATTAAGGGCGTTCTATGAACTTGATATTACTCGAAGATAATTCCGATACTGATGATTGTTTACTCTCCTTGAGATTATTGATGCTTTTATCAAATATCTCAGCAAAAGCAGTCTCCGGAGTTAATTATTTATTTGACTTTTAAACCTTTTTATTGTTGGTCAATTCTCCTTTTAAATCAGCTACTATGAATTAATTCAAAATAACTCTTGTCTAATCTGAAGAATTTTGGGTAGCAAATTGTGTAAGTTGGCGTGTTTTGTTATTCCTTTTTTTTTAGATGTTTTGATCGTCTTTAGATCCAAGTTCTTTGGTTAATTTTTTTACCCAAGTTTTGTTGTTTTTTCTCTTTTTTAGTGCATTTTACTATAAGTTGTATTTCATTCTATCATCAAAGCACGCAGTCTCCTTTATTTTCGATGAAGTTCCCTCTTTGCTGAGTGATTCTCTGGATACTATCATATTCACCAATTTATTCTCTCTCACATTATGAATAGATTTTTAATTACTTGGTCGTTTCTCTTTTGCTAAAGGTAGGATAAGAATGGATTCTTTTTTCAGTAGATTCTCGTTAAATCTTTGATTGAAAACATACGAAAATTCATTGAGATAAAGCTTATCTAGCTACAACTCTCTCCCCTTAGTTAGAATGTTAGTTTTCTCAATGAAACAATGCGTTGTTAGGAAAAGATCAGCTAATGGTTTTGACGAATTGAGCCTGTAGACACTTCTTTCAATTTTTTCCAATAGTGGTTAGCCTTGCTATGTGCATTGCGTTTGCATTTCCTAATTTAAAGGGTTTTTTCCAGGAATTGAAAACAATATTTTATCATTTCTTTTTATACTATTTTGCATCAGAAACGATTAATTTCTCTCAAACACTTCCTTAGAAATATTATTTAATTCAGAAGGAGGTTTTCCTTAAATACTTCTCGATCGATAAGCCCTAAGATTATTCGATACTTAGCTCTTCTTTTTAAGATAATTATCTTTCATTGACCATGATTTAGTGTATTTCCCTAGAAACAATTCTGATGCATCTTCGATTTCTTGCGTTTCATACTCTGCTTGGAGAAGCGAATCGGAATTCTTGGAATATGATGAGTTAGCTAACACAATCATGGTTAAGGCATGAATATCAGTGGCTAAATAATAAAACTAAGGTAAAAACAAAATGTAATCTAGAAAATAACTGATGAGTATTTTCGCAGAAGGTTTGTCTTCCGGGGAAGATGACATCTTAACGAAAAAAGCAATCGTGCTGACTAGTGCGATAAAGACACACGAGAACACACTAATCAAGAAATACTTCCAGCTCTTAGAATTAAAAAAGCTAGTCTTTTTTGATTTTTTCATGCAAAATTAATTGAATTAGCTGCATTCTTAGCCACAATACAGAATTATGCCTAGACACCAATCAGCGCCTGAAAATACACTACCACGAGTAATAAAGTTAGTTTTCGTGACAATGACTCCTTAAGGATCTTTAGATAGCTTAATAGATCCCTCAAAACCTTATTTGTCCCTAATTTTAGGTGATACAAACTCAATGTTACCGTCTAAGATCCTTTTGTATTCTAAATGCTATCCCTTGATTTTAGAAGACTTATGGACTAAAAACAATAAAATACAATTCAGAAAAAGCAAATTGTATCTAAATATTTTGTATCCTACCATATGTTAAAGAAGGAGGGAACACTTAGCGTTATGTGGAAGTGCCTTGAGAAGATAATTCATCTAGAATTCCATAACTGCAGCTCATTTCTAGCAGAAGAACATCTGCAGCTACTCTTTCTCCAGATTTGATAAGTAGGATATCACCTATCTGAAATGCAAAATATCATATGAAAACAAAATACGCATTCTAACCCATTAAAATCATGAATTTCATTGAATACTTCAATCTAAGCAGAAGGAATTGTTTAGTAGATTGAGTGCTTAAGTGTAATTCTCTTTTGAAATGGTGCCAAATCAACAAGACGTCTAAGTATCTGAACATTTTAGCTATCTAGTTTCTAGGAGATTTTCCATCGACCAACAGTAAAATACACTTCCATTGTTGTTTGGGCAGACAAATTAAGAATCAAGGAGATAAAGAGCAACTACTGATATTGAATTCTAAAAAAATGCAAACAAAAAAGGGAAACTCTCAACTTCAACTGCATGTTATTTAAATTCATTGTTGTTCTTCTAAGGTATGCATTTTTATGGATATTTTTGTTAATTTGAGCTTACTAACTCCATGAGAGAGAGGAAGCCATTGAATCGTAAAAGGGAGATATCGAAATGAGGATAATCAAGAATAATGCTAATAAATTTCCTGATCTTGATAAAAACTCTACTAGCACAGTTTGGCATAATCCTTTAAGCTGTTAGTAGATCATCATAAGAATGAAAAACGTTAATTATTTTAAGATATTTAAAGTCCTACTGTTTTAGACATAGAAGATAGTCTGTTATGGAGATTTCCTTCTCTTTCTAAACCGTTTATCGACACTGTTTCGCCATTTATTAGTTCCACCTGTTAAAAAAATATATAGATTTTATTAAATTTAAATCATATGAAAATTTAAAATCCCTTATTTTTACTTCTCTAGAGTATTTCTCAAATCCACCACTTTTCACTTGTAATTATCGCTTCAGAGAGTATGATTATTATTGCTCTGGTAGTTTAGTAGCAGCACCTGAAGACTGGATTGCAACACTACATGATCTCGCAATTCTCATCTCTCTCTCTCTTTTAATTCTACCTTGAGGAGAATCTACTTTTTTGATATTTAAAAGATCATATAAGTTAATTAATTGCTTCCTTCTCCCCGATTCCTCAATGAATTAACTTCCAACAAACCTTTATAATATCTACTTAATCATAAATTGAACACACTTATCAGTTTTATTGAATAAGTTTAAATTAAGATTTCCATTTAAATTTTAACATTTCATTTTTGTTTTGTTTTAATCAATAATTTTGAAAGAATAAATTCACAATATATTCTATTATTAGCTTTAACAATTATTTTGTTGAAAATTCAATGAATGAACAAGTAAATTAAACACTTTTAATCAAATTTTGATTAACAATTTTTCAAGAAAACATATGGTCTTCAATGAATTGCACCCAAATTGAAGAACCAATTGCAAGAGCCTTTTCGTTAATTGTAAAAAATGGAGAATGAAGTGGTCTATCAGTGCCTTTTTCAGTGAGAGATCCTTCCATAGCACATCCAATCATGAAATAGCAACTGGGTTTGACTGCAGTGAAGAACGAGAAATCTTCGCCTGCTAGCCCGAAATCTCTGTTTTTGAAGTTCTCCTTGCCTACAATCATTTATGCTGTAGATTTCACCATTTGTAGAGCTTCAGGTGTGTTGATTGTCATATTGTAGAGTTTCTAGTAGTCCAGTGTTATTTTGCATGCAAATGCTTCAGCAAATCCAGTACATAATTGCTGGATTCTATTTTCAATGATAGCCCTGGTGTTTGCATTCATAGATCTTGCTGTTCCTTCGATTCTGCATTTTGAGGAAATAGCATTTGCTGCAGTTCCTGAATGAATCGATCCAATAGTTATTGTAGCAGATTCCTAAGGGTTTGTGTTTCGACTAATTATGGTGTAAATTGATTACACTAATTAGCATCCAATGAGTACAGAATCTTTGCAGTCTTAAGGGGTACTAGAATGTCCACCGGCTCCTTCGATGTCAATGTAGATTCTATCCGAATTAGCTGTGACACTGCCTTCTGTAGTCCAGATTTCACCGACAGGAGCATAAGGTATTAAATGTGCAGCAAAACACATGTCAACATCAGGATTCTCAAGCAGCTTGAAATTAGGATCTTCCAGCATACTTTTAGCCCCAGCTAAGCCTTCTTCAGCTGGCTGGAAACATACCTTAATTGTGCCTTATCAAGCAAATCAATAAGCAAAAAGAGTATTAATTATCAATTTTGAGTGTTTTCTGTTCGTTTATTACATTTGTGAGAACAAATAGAAAATTCCTTTCTAAAAATAATCTAAAAACAAATATCTACCATGGATCTTTTGCTTCATAGTAGCAGCTATTTTAGCAAACCCAAGGAGCATTGAAACGTGCCCATCGTGTCCGCATGCGTGATGTTTTCCTGGGACTTTACTTGTGTGAGCATCTCCACTATTTTCATTGATTGGCAAGCCGTCCATATCTGCCCTGAAGAGATAACATTTTCCTGGTTTTTCTCCTTTTAAGATACCAACTACTCCAGTCTTGCCGACATTCGTGGTGACTTCATACCCGAATTCTGTGAGTTTGTTAGCTATCAACTTAGATGTCTCGAATTCTTAGAAACCTAGCTCTGGGTTTTCATGAATTTATCTTCTAATATCGATGATCTCCTTCTCGATTAATCTCACATCCTCGCGGATCTTTAGATCTTAAGTGCTCATCAAAAAATTCAGATATTAGTCAGTCGCAAATATTTTTATTAATTTCTTTATTTGTGTTTCGTTTTGAATTGAAATTGGATTTGATAATCTCTTTCTTTAAAGAGTCAGATTAGAACATAAATAAACAGAAATAATATGTATTAATATCTTTCCTAGATGTATTATCACCAAATTCAAGAAAATAAATGAATCTGGAAACAATCATTTCTCCACCTTCAAGAATTAAGAGAAAAATACAGAAACGATTCAAAGACTTTAGAATTATTCCCAGTTCTTTTTCTTCAGCGAGGTGAAAAGCTTAAATTTAGTTTTTTTAATTACAAAAAATAGCTTTCAAAGATATTCATCTTTTAAAAATATTTCTAATCTCAAGGAGTTGAGAATAATATCTAAATTTCACATTCTTTCAGCAACCAAATCATACCCTTTTGAGAAACAAGTGATCTGCTACAAATACTAACCTAAAGCATCTTCTTAATCTCAAAATATCCCCCCTGTGAAATATCATTGAAGAGGCGCTCATAATTGTGAATAAATCAAAAAAGAGATTCCTCAAAATCACTTCTCACATAAAGGATCAAAAATCATTTATTAATAAGTTAAATTTGACAAATACAACAAAGAATATCAAAAAAGATATGCAAGTTGAATAAATCGCTGGCGCAAGGGATCCGATTTTGCTTGAGGATGAATTTGAAGCAATAGATGTGTCAAAGGACCCTAAATATCTGCGAGTCGGAAGGGTAATGCTTAAAAACATGAAACTCTCGATGGAGACAGATGTGAATTTCGATTTGTTTCCAATGGAAAAAGGAATGAAGTATAAAGTGATTCTCACTTAATCTTTCTTAGCAGAGTACAAATAAGAGTTCAATTATGCAATGTATGGTAAAATTATCAAGATTGATTTAGAGGCAGGAGAATTCTAAAGTCTATACTTATCTTTTGGTGGATTGGTAATGTAAATTCGTGGTAAATTCGAGGATATGTGTGCAACTATCAAAACTGAAACCAGGTGCTACTTTTTGATTCGTAAGATATGAAGGGAGATAGATACTTCGAAGAAAAGGAAGAACTCAGGAAATATTTCTTTACAATGAAGAAACCTAAATGTAAGAAGGGAGAGTTCTAAAATATGTAAATGACTTTGTATCATAAGAATTTAAGTTTAAATTCTATGAAAATAAACCAGATTTAGAAGAATTGGTGCTATCTTTGAAGAAGTAGAGACATAAATAAACTCACTTTCTTATTTATATTGAAGAAATTCACTTTTCCTACAATTTTTGTTATGCAACTCAAGTAAATTGAGGATTTGTGTTTTAGTAGTAAGTTATGTTTTTAAACAAATTGATTATCATCACTTTGTTTATTTATTTCAAATTTAAAGATGTTCACTATCAAATTGTGGTAATGTACCATTTTTGCTGTGTTTTTTGAAAAGTGGATTTTTCCTTTTTCTCAACAGATATTGAAACAAAAAAACTACTTAGATTTTAAAAATCATCTCCAAGACAATTTTTCTTCATAAGATAGAAGGATTAGATACAAATCGCAGGGTCATGGGTTTATCTCAGCTTAGAGATAATGTATTAAGTCATGAAGATAAGAAAAACTACAAATTATATAAAAATGCAATTTTTTTAAAATATTTGAAGAAGGATAGTTTTTAAAAATAAAAATGAAACGAATTTCTGCATCAATTATCAAGTTTGCAAACAGATTTACAATAAAAAACCTTTAACAAAAGCGCTATGTGCCTATGTCTACTAATTTGATAACTTCAATTCTATTTTTCTTGAAAAAATGAGAACAAAGAAGATTTTTCGAAGAAGCAATCATTGCAAACATCATAGTCACATTTCTCGCATCTGAATGAGTAGGGACACTTTTCAAAAACACTTTTTTTGCAGCGATCACAGGTAAGTCTTCGAGGATCTGTATTTGCACATATTTATAATTAATGACCGCTTGGACATTTTTTAGCGCATATTCTATTCTAGCATTCTGTGCATATGTCAAAATCACATTTTTAACAGCACAGCACATGATTTCCTTTGATTTATTTCCCATTTTTACTGCATAAATCACATTAAACTGATAAAAGCCTTGATCCTCCTACTGGAATCATCGAATGTCCACTTGAACAAAGAATATTAGCTTTAGTTTAATCTGCTGAAGGATTATAAGATTATTTAATCTTTTCTTCATGGATATTAGAGGTATAAAACAGCTCTGAGAACTTTTTTTCTGTTGTTCTTACAAAATTTAAGAATTATTCTTATGTAATATATCCCTTGAGGATAGCGGCAGCTTATTCTTGAGATAAAAGGCTTTCAACTTTATCTTCAAGTTCGCTGACTTTTTCTTTCAAGGCTAGCACGCAGTCATGCTCTTTGCTTCTACGAAAATAAGTATCGCACTTGGGGCATAAAGTGAATCCGTTTTTACTGGATGTAAGACTAGTTTAGCTGTTTTGCAAATTGCCGCTGTTTGTATTTTATTCTTCATTGCTGTTCGAAGATATCTTTAGTTTAGCCATCTTTTCGTCAATATCACTCTGAGCCATAGCGTCGTTTTGATCGTCTTTGCCTTGCATTTGTTAAGTTGATGTATTTCACTGAATTTTTTGATATTTTTAGGTGATTTTCTCCTTTACTTTCTATTTCTTTTTTTTCTTCTTATTCAACTCTGAAATTGTAAAAATTATTGATTATTTTTGATCATATTCTTCCAACTTAATCGAAGGATCACAAATTATCTTTCTTCGTGACAAATAATCGAATAATACTTCTTGGAGATGCTGTTGTTTACCAGATTTCTTCAGAATTATCTTAATTCCTCTAGGAATCATTATTTTTTTATGACAAAATTTTGCAAAAAAGAAATATTTGATTTATTACTTTTCGTGTACATTAAAGGAACTTTTTAAAATTTTTTAAGGAAAGCTCACTAAAAATGGAAAAGCCTGCTTGCGTTACTAGCGATTTCTAGCACGTATCCATCAAGAATAGTCTTTATCATGCAATCAAAAAAGGTGATCTCGAACGAGTGCGTAAAATGATGCGTCTTTTTTCGATCGAACCAACAGAAGAAATCTCAACCTTCGGAAGCTCATGGAATCCCTTGCACTATGCAGTATTCTTCAGAAAACCTCTTATCTTAGAGTTTCTCATTCAACTCTCATATCAAAAGCATCTTGGAGATGAAGCTGCATTTGTATAAATCATGAATTCTCCAACTAAAACAGGACATAGCGTGTTTATGGTTGCTTCAGTTTACGACGCAACAGAATGTCTTGAGATACTTTTCAAATACGGTGGATTCCATCTTTTCAAAAAAGATTAATCGGCAATGAACAGCCAATAACTTGCATTAAAATATGACTCTAAAAACGCTCATGATATGATTTAAGCTCAAATTGCTCTCAACGAATTCAAAGATTTTCTCCCTATTTAAACTGAAGCATTCAAAAATACACCGGATCTAAAGACACTTTTGCTTTAAAGATATGAGGTTTTTATGGAATAAGATGTTTTTAAAAAACACAGAGATCTCCTTCTTTACGGGGAGCCACTGAGTTGCTTGATTTGCCTCTAGAATACTGGGTTCTTGAAATATTCTAACTGCTGTGGTTAGCCCCTCCATTAGCACTGTCATGCTGAGAAAATTATGTAATGTCCTCATTGTAAATCGAATTATTTCTATCTCATATCTGAGGTACTCTACCCTGAGCGGGCTTTTTCTCTTGATCCAACTAAAGACTACATCAATATTGAAATACCAAAACAAAAAAAAGATCTAGATTAAGTTAATCCTTCCCACTAAATATCTTCTTCTTCCTGAAGAGGGTATCTTTTGAAGTGTACTGTGATTAAGTTTTGTTTAATTTGTTCATTTTTTTCTGCAAAAAAATAAGAAAAAAAGAAGGAAAATTATTTGATATTTCTTAACTGGAAAAGGAGGGAAAGTACTTAAAATAAAAAAAAGTTTTTTAAAATATAAAAATAGCCTAATAATTAGTCTCATAAACCAAAGAATTATCAAAATTAATAATAGATCATTAACATTGACATGCGCTTAAATAAGAATTAAAAATATTGCTCGTGTTTAGCTCAATCATAGAAGTACTATCAAATGTTTTGCGTTTTGATGTATCTTTATATTTTTTGCAATACTCATAGCACAGTTTAGCTAGCTAATGAAATAATTGAACTTGGCACAAAAGTTAATTCCTTGATTTGATTTTGAAAATTAATTCAATCGATTATTGGTTGCAATTTAGAGGCTGAAAAGCAGCTAAGTTACTCCACGGCAGTTAGCCAATTAAAATACTGTAACGAAATAAATAAATCACCTTTGGAAAAATGAATAATAGTGGATTTAAGAACAGTTCAAATTCTTGGCAGGAAACTGCAGCTAGAAATAAGGACTACACTAAGGAACTGGCAATCTCTCAAGAAGCTGACACCCTAGGATAAGCATCTTTACACCGCAGCAGCTTTACTAAGATTTCAGGCCTTCCCTTAGCAGTTAAATAGCCTAATAAGGAATCTAATTATCAAGAGTAAAATATACATGATTGGCTGAATAGCGAAGGACCTATTCGTCATTCTCTCTGTGACTCTTCCTCGATTGATTTAAGATAAATCTAACTAGACAAAAGTGAGTACACCGAAGAATTAGATGAAAAAGAAGAAAGAGAGTATTAAGAACTTCAAGAGCGATTACTCAGAGAAGAAAGAGATCAAATAGATCAGCGAGAAAGACAGAAAAAGTAAGGCTTCAAGGAACGTTACGGAGAAGATGTAGATAAATCAGAGAGTGAATAAACATGGAAAAGATAGCTTGAAATTGATAGGGATGTTGAAGAATAATAAGAAACTAAAAATATAGAATTGTATGAACAAAATGAATATGGAAAATAGCCAAATAAATAATATGAGGAACAATTGAAAAAAGACACTTCTATCACTAAGAAATAGCAGCAATAGCAACAATCATATCCATAATAGCTTTTCCAGCTCTAAAAATAGCGATCACAATCAAGCAACTAATAACAGAATACTTAAGAAAATAAGAATAGAATCTAATTAAAAGCTATGAATAATATCTATAAAAATGGCAATAAAAGTAATAGCACCAATGGCTATTTACCATAATTTGAGACATTTTCAGGTCGAAAAATAAGCGGATCTCGAGCAGAACTTATCACGAGCTTATAGCGCAAATACATAGATGGCTATGAAGATGCAGAATTCAACGCAGGAATGCTATCTGAGTAATCCCAACAAAGCGACGATAATCTGTCGCAAGAAGACACGGCTCGCAGGAAAATGGAGTTATAAAGAGTCAGAAATAGCAGTGAAATGGATGAGCGTGATACAAAAAGGAAAAATAACAATAGTTTAATGGGCATCAATGCAAGCAGTAACAGCAATAATATTCTAGGAAGGAGTCGCATAGGTACTGAAGTTGAAATTCTAGTGTCCGAAAAGCAATTGCTTTAGCAATAAGTACTTTAGTTGCGATAAGATAATGATAAACTTCTGAAGAATTTAGAATCTTCAAAGGATGAACTATCCAGAGTTAAAGATGTCATCCGATAATAGGACACAATTATCTCTGAATATGCTGAATAATCGCGTTAGGTAAGTAATCAAAGCTCGAAAGGTCAGCATCTGCATTCTTTGCTGGAGTAAATTTAAGAAATCGATAGCCACACAGAGCACATATTCTCCGATAGACTGCAGCAAGAAAAACTGCAGAAACAAGAAATTATAGAAAAAAATATGATCCTCACAAAGAATATTGCGGATCTTGAAATGAATCTGAATTATTGCAGGGAATACATTCAAGCGCAGGAAAAAAATGTAATGAAAAATCAGCAGGAACTTATTGCAAGGTTTGAAAAGGAAATATAAGAAAAAGATAATTTACTAGCTGAAGAAACCAAGAGTCATAGATCAGCACTTGAAATCATCAACTAAGAGATTAAGAAACTGTTATTTGAAAAGCAGTAAGCGGAGTTAAGTCATGAGGAACAACTCAGGAAAATAGAGAATTCATGCAAGAAGGAGTTAGATGAG
>Ga0302285_10002190_pt1 | contig 10948 bp, 7 predicted proteins | sample III_Fen_E2_2_FD_200455 | JGI IMG/M metagenome (GOLD analysis project Ga0302285, IMG submission 200455) | Peat permafrost microbial communities from Stordalen Mire near Abisko, Sweden - III_Fen_E2_2 | ecosystem: Environmental > Terrestrial > Soil > Wetlands > Permafrost | place: Sweden: Abisko...
ATAACAATCATTTGTTCTTCAATAACCTCCTCAGAAAAATGAGCTGAAGCGACATTACTAAAACTACATCCACAACATCACAAGAATCATGGATTGTGTGGAGTGTGAGAAATGCAAGGTATTCGGCAAAATGCAAGTCTATGGAGTAGGAGTAGCACTCAAAATACTCTTTTCTGATGATTCATCAGAGAACATCTAGAATCTTCAGCGCAACGAACTCATTGTATGCTTTTATTCTTTTTTCGATTCAATTCTAATAACTCAGAAGTATCATCATTTTAATCTTGTAAATAATTTTCTTAGACTCTTGTGAACGCCTTCGTAAAATCAGCAAGTAGCTTAGATGTTGTTGACAAGATGTTCTAGCGAAGATTCAAAGCAATCTCATCTATCGGCTACGCAGTATTCAGCTCTTCTTTCTTTTTCATGATGTTCCTTCTTTTTGCAATGTCTTTCCAAGAAAAATATCTGGGAGAAAAAGTCAAAAGAATGTTTAGAAGCTTCCCAACAAACGTCCCCGATCCTGAGAAAAGACGTAATTAACTCATTGCCAAACAGCAAGAGCAAGCTCGCAAAGAGATCTTCAGTGATAAAAAGACTGATTGATTAATTAATAATTATATATTCAAGTGTGTGTGTTGCTTCTTTTTGCGTAAATCTTTAAGAATACATTCTAAAACAAACAAAAAATGAATTTTCATTATTTTGTAATGCCTATCATTAATTTCATTATCTTCTCTTTCTCCTTTGGTTGTGTCTTCTTCTTGATTCATGATACTCTACTTAGTGGCATTCTTCTTGAAGTTCAGGGTCACAGAAAAGACAAACATCTTGAAATTCAGTTTTCGAGAATTTAATTATTCTCTGCTATTTCTCTTTGTTTGCAGCTGGTTCACCTGGCTTTACTGGAGCTTATTTCAATTGAGTCACGATGTGCTTAAATGAAATGAGTTTGCTTGTACACTTTGAACAAGCTTTCTCTTTATTCACTTGAAGTTCTTTAGTTTGAATTGGTACACACCATTAAGTCCAGCATTCATTGCACATTGCTGCTAGCTTCTATGCCACAACTGGCTCAATCACGATATCTCCTACTTAGCATTGTGGACATTCCTTTAGTAGCTAATTTTAAAATAAATCATAAAAACAAGGGATTAACTCAAGAGAAAATAGCTTAATCTGCAATTGAATACTCTATGGTTGATGGAAAGTTTGCAAGCATCATTTGTGCAGATGGAACATGTCACTTAATCACTATCAAGGATGGGAGAATCTGTGTAGCATTTCGGACAGACTTCAAAGGATACGTTTGGTGTGTGCAAGGAAGTGAAGAATATCACTTGATATCCATCAAGAGGACAAAACTTTTCACCAGCAAGTTTGAACTTTCCGTTTGTTGGGATGGATAAACTGATGTCACATTTTTCGCAGATAATTTTGCCAGCCCTTTCGATTATCTTCATGAATCTCTTGCATTTTCCACATTTACTAAAGGGCTTAGCTGCATCTAGTGTGTCTTCAAATGTTGCTTTTTAAAAAAAGAAAGGAGAAATGCCATAAAATACAATACTATTTCTCCCAAAAAACATCAGCTTACTGCAGAAAGAAGAAAATAAGAAATCCATTTTGGAAATATTCTCAACGAAAGTCAAATATTTGGCTTAGAATATCTACATTGACTCATTGATAACTTCATTAAACTACTTTTTCCCAGTTGCTATTGCATCCACGAGACTCTCAATCTTCGCTCGAATTTGAGGCTAAACTAAATCTGGATCGATTTTCTAGTATCCATGAAAAAGTGATCTTCCAAGTTCTGTTGGGACAAGAGCTCTCCCTGATCCACTGATTTCAACATATTTTCTATTGCAAATATTTTGAATGTGTGTGGCCATCGATGCATCTGTTCCGATTTTATTCTTCTCCATTAGCCCGATTAATTCAGATTCTGTTATGAAACCAGGAGCAGAAGTGTACTCCTGTTCAAGGCTGGAACTGCCAACCTTTAATTTATCTCCTGTTTTTAATAAATTTCAATTAAAAAATATTATTTTTATATTAGATTGATTTCCTTATCATTTATCCAAGAAATTTCAATAAAAAATCATTTAATCAGTTTACCAATTTTTAAGTTGCTAGCAATAGCGTTTTCTCCTAGTGAAACAGAATCTAATACTTCCATGAATCCCTTCTTAATAAGTTGAATTCCTCTAGCAATGAATGTATATCCCTAAGTCTTGGCTGTGATAGCAATTTTCTTGTATTTACAATCTTCACTTAAACTGGCAATAAAGTGTCTTGCAATATAATCATAAAGCCGAACCTCATCTCCTCTAAGCCCATCAGGGTACTAGAATGTTGGAGTAATTGGAGGGTGATCACCCATGTCAACACCCGACCGAGGTTTTGTGAAACTATCTAAAAAATGAAAAAGAAAAACATGAAAAATGCAATCAAACTTTCTAAAAATAAACAATAAAAAAAGTTATCTGGCATTATTTTTGAAAATTTACTTTCCAAGAGCCCTTTTGCATGTTTGCCATAGTCAGGATCCCGTGTAAGCGATTCAATAATTTCCTCAAAATCAAAAGTTTTTGGATATGCAGTGGATTCTGTTCTGGGATATGTTATGTATCCAGCAAGATACAATCTTTCAGCGATATGCATTGTGTCAATAGGAGATAATTACAGGTAACTTGATCCAACTTTAAGAAGCTAAACAGTATTAAGTCCTTCTGGCCTTTACTTCGAGCTATTATCACTGGTTAAATTTTCAATAGACACTTCTCTACTAGTTGAAATCTCATTGTAGATCTGTAAAAACAAATTTTTAAGACAAATTATTAAGTAAAATAATAAAAAAGAATGGGATATTTCTTTCATTTTGAAGATTAACATATCAAAAATCTCACTTTAGTTGCTTCTTATTAGTTGAAGATGTGTCCTTTATCACAATGTGATACTATCTCTTTTACATCTTCAGTCAAGAATGACAATCTAACTCTGAAATACAATCTTGGTTTAAAACTTAAGATCTCATCTTCCCTTGAAACACAGAATCCAAGAGTAGGAGTCTAGCAAGGACCAAATGATATGATACTCTCTGTAAGTTCAGGGTATTTATTTCTGAAGAACAATGTCTGATATCGAGTAAAAGCAGACCCTAAATAAAATCAAATTAACAAAAGTTTTGTTTAACTGAAATATTTAAAATAAAAAAAGATAATTGGAAACCTATTTTAAGATCAATAATCTGCCTAGCATCAGTAGCTTTTGATTCTAACATATTCGGAGGGTCTCTAATATTCTTGAAGGCTTGCTGAAGATCAGGTTTTGTGAGTGAAGAAAACTTTGCTCTAAGCACTTATACATCAGATCCACCTTCATAACACATGACTCTTTCACAAATATGCTTCACTTCAAAACATATGTTCTCTCCTTCTCTGTCATTATCCAACCATAGCAATAAATAAGAAGCATCTTACGCTTCAATTTCAAGATGCTTGATCATCCCTGTAGATGGGTTAGAATCCACCTTGATTGTTCTTGCAGTGAAGAGATTCACAGGATTAACCTTCCCCCAAGATTAATTTTCATTTGTAAAGTCTAATCCATACACATGACCAGCAACGCTAGTTACCTAAGTAAAAAACATTAAATTGATTATTAAAATCAAGGTCAATTTTCATCAAAATAATTAAAGAAAAACTTGAAACTAATTTCAAAACACAATCTTTTACTCTAAAAAGCACTCTTTTATTTTGAAACATGCCTTCGAACTCATACACAGGTAGAAATTTACTGTAACCTTTGCATGATTCAAATTTTCCATTTGACAATGCTTCCGATATGGATCTCGAAATCGAAGGTTTCTCTGCTACCATAAGAACTTTAGGTAAGCCACCTCTGCGAGTACCATTATATTTATTCTCATTCACATGGTAGATTCTGTCTTCATTCATATAAAACACTTGATCTTCATTGATATATTTGTTAACATCAGTATTCCATTCATTTGAAACTTCTGCTTTTTCTTATTCTCTTTGTCTTGCGTTTACAGCCTTGAGTTCTTTTTTTTACCCTTAGTTAGATTGTCCAGATTTCTTTTATTGATCTTCATTCTGTTTAAAGTTCTACTGTTGTTGTTGTTGTTTTTCTTAATATTTCCCAGTGTCTTCTTTATTGTTATTGCTATTTTAGTTTCTCTTATTGTTTTTACTTTGATTATCGTTCTTATTCTATCTTGACTCACTTTGTCTTCCATCAGAATTACCATAATTTTATTGATCATTTGGCTATTTTTCTACATAATTTCCTGAAGATTACTTTTATTTTGGAACATATTAACTGCTGTTTTGAGATTAATTTTGTTGTTATTCAGGAGCATATGAAGCCTTTTGAACATATTATTACTGCTAGGGTTACCGTTATGAAGATTAGCCTGATTCTTAATACTTTTAAACATATTTTTATTCACTATTTTACTCAGTTTTCTTTTCAACAAAAACAACAGGTTATTACGATCTTGGTTAGAATTGTTCTTGCTATTAAAAGGATTATTCTTTCCTTACATACTAATTTCCTCCTTATTTTTATTAAGCATTTTAATTTTACTTAATATCTTCCTTCTAAACTTCTCCAAGAGGTTGATATGTAGTTTATGTTTTCTGTTATTATGGTTGTACACTTTCTTTCTCAACAAAAACTAACTTTGATTATTTTCCACTTTTATTATCATTCCCACTCTTATTATTGCTACTACTATTTAAGTTTGTCATCTAAGTGTTGTTATCTCTATTATTACCAGATGGTTTTACTTCATATTACTTCTGTTTGTATTCCACTTTCCTTTCATATTATTAATCATTGGGATTATTCTATCCAGATATAATCTTTCTTTAATATTACTACTACTGCTATTACTGCTAATTCTAATGTTTTGGGTAAGTATCTTCATTATTGTCATATTCGTCAAGATCATTTTGAAGCATTCTATCATAATCTCTTTGATCATTTTGAGCTTGCTCCTACCTGACTGGATTGCTATTTTATTTTTGAACAAATCCTCCCTTTCCTTCAACTTGATTACTTTGATTATTATTCTATCCTCCTTGATTTCTGTTAAACTTTTAGTTGGAAGGTCTTTCTTGTCTTTTATCATCTCCTCCACTTGTGCCCTATCGATTCTAATTTCCCTGCTGTTGTTATCCTCTGTTACCTCTTTGCGCATTCTCTCCCTAGTTGTTTTCTTATTTATTAATATAATTCTATCTAGGCGCTCTTGAATTAGATGTAGCACTTTCTTGCTTTCCTTCTCCTTCATAGTAAAACCCAAGCAAATCATTCATTCCTGTGAGTTAAACGGAATTGTCTTTTTCATATGAAATCTACTTTTAAGCCTTTTTCCCCTTTTATTAGCTTTACTCTCCTTGACCTGATAGGGTCGGAAAATCCTTTTCCTGTTATCTGCTCATCCCTCCTTTTACTTCAAATTTATTTAATTTTCAATCAAGAAATCCCTCAGATTCCGCAAATTTCTTCCCTGCTCTCTGTACAATTCATACAAAGATACACATTTAATTAATATATATATTGCATTTAGTCAATGATATTCAAAGATTTAATAATAATTCAGTCACTTTCCTTAAGATTAAGCTCACTTCTTGGAATCGTCAATAATTTCGAAGCCATCATATCAAACTTCAAAGAGTACATTGTGAACCGACTGCAAAGATAGGTTTCTTTCTAAATTATCACCCCGAAAAAACAAACAAACATATTAAATACACTTATTTTTCATAATTCTTATTTTCATGTGTGTTTTGTTTACTTCGAATTCTTAGAAGATCTCTCTGTGATTGAAATAAGTATGTGCAAACAATCGATATAGTCTTCGAACAATATATGCTAAGTTTTTAACTGCACTCTGTGGAATTGATACTCTAGGAATGTACAAATATTTTATTTTCATTGATCGCAAAAAAGCATTAGTATTGTTTTTTGTAGAATATTTTCAAACCTGCTATTGTAATTTTTGATATTCTGAAGAATAGTTGTTGACTGATCAAGGTTGTGGATCATATAGTCGATAGCAGAGCACTAATAATAGGTAAAGTAGCAAATATTTTGTTTAAAATAGAACTTATAATTGTTAAATAAATCTTTTGTTTCTATTTACTTCTTGTGCATTTTTATGTGCAGCACAAAGATACAGCCAATCCTCTGCAGCTTTCATTTTAGGACATGTATGAGTGGTGCATACTCCCTTGAGCTATGTCGCTAGTAGATTTAGTTCAAGAATGAATTATCTAAGATGCTCATACTACCACACGTTAATGTCAACATCGTTTGGTGGTTCGCATATTCGAGCTACATTTGATGGGTCATTGCCTTTAAATTAAACAGATTTTAACAAGAAAAGAAGCAAATCCAAAATATTTGCATTCTTGTGAGAAAATAGATCATCTACGAATCAATTCCTGGATATACTCCTGCACAGCAAGAGGGCCTTGCATGTTAGACACATCTTCAATTTCCCTGCAAAACAAATAGATTAAAATACTGATGAATGCATGTATTTTCTTAGTATTCTATTACCATGCCCATAAATCTGCTTAACGAGTACCTGGTTTGTTTCTCCTCATTATTTGATCCTTAAAATATTAATAAAACTATGTATTTTTGATGCATTCCCAGTTTTCATCATCACAAGCTACTAAGCTTTCTAAATAATGATCAATTTAATTAAAAACTGTTGATTTCTCTTCTTGGCATCCTACAAAAGGGTGATATTTAAAGTTCAAACGATTATCAAAAATTACCATAAACTTCTAAATAAGCTTTTACCCTTGATTTCAAGCCAAAACAAATTTCATATCTTAACGAAAAGAAAAAGGAAAACTGAAATTAATCCCCAAAGCAAAAACAACAAGATGGAAGCTCTTTATTTCGTGATTTCTCGCTTAGTTTTTGTTAAGTTTGTGCTGCTTCTCTCTCTTAAAGAATGGACAAGATTTATCTTGGACATTGTTGCAGACTCCCCTCCAGATCTAACTAGTTTTTAAAGCATTTAGTTTTTAAAAATAGCTTCCAAAAAGAGCATTCCATCTTGATTTCTTTTTGCACCTTAAAATCAGTCAATTCCAATTCGTTTAAGATAAACATTTGTCGTTTGCGAAAATTGAATTTACAACATTTTAACAATTTCACTGATTTATATATTAAATACTCTTACACACACACTTTAAAAATCAATATTCGCATAAATAAACAACTTCAGAATAGAAAAAAATATTGAAAATTTGCTTTTTCCAATTTAATCTTCGCGCTAAGACGCTTGCTTTTAAAAAATAAATGAATTACAAAAATTGAATTTGAAAATTAAATTTGAAAGATCATTAAATAGCAAACAACATTAAAATAAATAAAAAAACAAGGGTTTGTTAAATTGTCACTGTCCAAGCAGCTTCTTACATTTTCTGCAAGACATCTAATGTTAAATGCTTTGTTGAAAAAATTAAGATATCGTTTGAGGAAAAAATGAAAAATTTTCTAAGGTATTAATTGATAAACTCCAAAAGTTACTTTCATCGGATGTTGATAAAATGAGAAGATTCTCTTATCCCTCCCCCCCCCCATCCCCTTTATTTAAAATTATTATGAGATTATTTTGAAAAATGACATTTTTCGCTTAAAATTTTACATTCTAATGACTAAGAATTAGAAAATATTGAAAAACAGTTTGATGTACAAAAGAGTCTAATTATCTTATTAATTAATCGAATTCCCATCATTGCCTCGATTCTACTTTTAACACTCAACTGCTTGGAATAACTAGACTTAGTATTCTTCTCCGGAAGGTCTTTGTTTCAGGTTTTGCTTCTTCTATTAATAATATTTTCAAATAAAATAATTCACCCATGTAATATCTTCATAAAAAATGAATATTGTATGTTACTTGCTGCTTTTAGCTATTTTAAATACATTTTCTCTGGGGATACTGCTCTTTACTTTGGGAATCTGCCTTTAGTGAAAATCTATTTGATTTTATTTTCTACTTTAAATTCAGCAGCTCTAGCAAACATTCTATTTTGTTCCATTTTATTCTAAAACTAAGAGGATGTTTTAACATCCTATGGTTATTCTTCAGGAGGAGGTAAGGTTCCTTTGCTGATTGTTTTCGTCAAGTATTAAGCAGAACTCCTTAGCATTTTCGCAATATTCTAAGGAGAATTACTTCTGTTTATTTCTTCATATTCAGCATATTTCTGTAAATTTTAACTTGAAGTATCACCTCTTAATATCTAGTTTTTTTCCAATAAAATGAACAATCATGTTACAAAACAAAATCCCTTTGGGCATTATCTGACAGCAATTACAATAAATTACATTTTCTCTGGATGTTATTATCTTTTGAGCATATCGAATTTGATGGATTTTTATTTTTTCTTGTTCTTCATTTTCCACTGTGTCTCTAAAGTTATAAATTTGTTAATTCCTACCCTATAAAAGCGCATAATTCTATTAACTTACTTTAAATAACTTGAATAGCGATTCATTCTCTTGATGTCGATTTGATTCTTTTTATTAGAAATCCTATTAACTTCTTTGACTTATGAATGATTGAGCCTTGGAAACTATTCGCCTTTTGATTTGTTGGTGTTCCTTTGCTGGCTTAATATATGCTGATAGAGGTTTTTTTGGGTATGATTCGTATTGGATGAAGGTTCAATAAGAGAAGATGCTAACTTCGTGTTGTTAAGATTGAAAGATCTATTTGCATTCTTAGAACTATCCTTGTCTTTGGTGTCTTCTTTCGATTGAAAGCGAAATGTGCCTTATTGTTGGAAATTTATTTTCTTGAATTTGTATCTCTGTGTGTCTTCTTCTAAGCTTGCAGTCGAGGCTGAAAGATACTCATATGGATTTGCTTCCTTGCTGAAAACTCTCTAAGCAGGTCCAAAGCTGTTTTAGCTGTAAATTAACTCTTTTTGTTGAAAAATACCATATTTTAAGAAGCTCTGAGATTTTTGCCAATATTCTGAGGATGTATATTCGTCATCAGCTCCTTTAATCGTAGTAACTTTGGATTGGAGTGTAAGTTAAAATATGGCACTTCTCGAGGAGAAGGCATTTATCCATATCCATCAAATTTATCCTAGTGAGGTGAATAAATCCTCTCTCTAGAACTCAGCTGTAGACTGCTCAATTAGTCAGCACTGCACTCTTAAAACTGCATTAGAAAAATATAAAATATTAGTGATGCCTCAGATAAAGTGAGGAGAGTTTGATTTTTTTTAACTTTTTTTGCATGCTCTGCCCTTTAAGTTGAATTAGCCACTCCAGATATTCGAGGATCGCAAGAGGGACACAACTAACCATTGCTGAATGTTTCCTTAATTAAGCTGTTGTCCTTCCTTAAAAGATAATATTTTCCCTATTCCAAATCCTACCTATCAACAAAATCATTATGGTTTAGCTCTTATCTTGTGTATCTTCATAAAATCAATATTTTTTTCTTTGAAAAATAGCTCTATCACACAATATTTTTTTCAGCTTTTATGTTGTTACCAGACTGCTGTTCTGTTTTTTACAGGAGATAGTTGCATGCCAAATTGGTGGTGACTCATGGAACGAGAGAGAGAGAGATTTACTTGCTTAGTACTTTGTTAATTTGATGAAGCGATGGTTAGAATTATTGTATTCTGTTTTCCCAATGTGTTTATGGCAATATTAAATATTTTCTTTTGGGTAAGATCATTTTGACTATCTACTCAATTTGTAAAGAAATAATACAATTAATTAATCACATTTCTTGTAAATTATAACCGGTTTACTGAATAAAACTAATCATTTAGCATGACAATAGGAATCAAGCTAATATAATATTCTTTCAACTGATATCTATCTATGATGATGAACAAATGAGAGAATAATCTAATATTCTCCTATTAAATATGAAATCAAGAATTATTATCTTACATGTTAGTTTTATGATGTTTTATTATTTTCAATTTTTTTCAATAATAAAAATAAATAATCTCTCTTTTTTAAGTCTAACTTAGCAGACCCTTTTGAATATCAATGTAATTTCTTTGTAATTTTCTCCTCTGATTGCTCGAAATCCAATAGAAAAAAGATTAATGCAACAAACAAATAAATATTGATGTTTATGTGAAAACATTTGTATCATAAAATATGTACAAGATTCTAAGATAAGACCCAAACTAAGATAAACACTAAGAGATCACCAAGAAGTCCTCCTATCATTGCATCTGAGGAAGAAAGGAAATACTTCTATGGCTTGAAACCTGTCTTCATGACTACTAAATAAGACACCACAAAGAAGAAGATAAAATATATTATCGTTCCTGAGAAACCATCGAATCCTAGCAACCCTGTTGCTAATCCTGCATTAAGGGATCCGAACGTGCGCAACTTTTTGAGTAGGACCATATTCTTTTGCAAGCGCTGATCGTTTATTGAGAATTATTTTTTCTGAAATTCCAAGATTTCTTTTTCTCTGTTTTCTTGAGTACGAGCACTTGTAACTTGAGAAGCTGAAGTTCTTTGTGGGCCATGGACCTTCTAGGCAGCAGGAATCTTTGGAGGCATCAAATGAGTGGTTGGTTAGTTGTTTTTTTTAGATATTTTTGTGTGTCTTTTCTTTGTATTTTAAATCCTAATGATCCTTTTTAATCAACACTCTTAGATTAAGATTTCACCCTCTACTTAAATAATCAAGCCTATTTGGTTTATCATTTTCCTTCCAGAATGCAAAACTATTTTTAAGACTCTTGAAATCACTAGCATGATTGTAAAATATCTTTTTATTATTTTCTCTCATTCAAAATAAATAAAATGGAAACTCTTTGGGGTTGGGGTTGGGGTTGGGGTTGGGGTTGGGGTTGGGGTTGGGGTTGGGGTTGGGGTTGGGGTTGGGGTTGGG
>Ga0302285_10002192_pt1 | contig 10943 bp, 6 predicted proteins | sample III_Fen_E2_2_FD_200455 | JGI IMG/M metagenome (GOLD analysis project Ga0302285, IMG submission 200455) | Peat permafrost microbial communities from Stordalen Mire near Abisko, Sweden - III_Fen_E2_2 | ecosystem: Environmental > Terrestrial > Soil > Wetlands > Permafrost | place: Sweden: Abisko...
GCTGTCGGCCATACTAAGGTGAACACACCGGATCCCATTCGAACTCCGAAGTTAAGCGCCTTAAGGCTGGGTTAGTACTAAGGTGGGGGACCGCTTGGGAAGTCCCAGTGTCGACAGCCTTTTTTTGCAAATTTGTTCATGCAAATTATTTTATTTTCTTATTATTAGCTTTTGAGTTGTCTGAGGGTTCTTTATAGACCTAGGAAAGGATAGCTTTCGTTGTCGGCCATACTAAGGTGAACACACCGGATCCCATTCGAACTCCGAAGTTAAGTGCCTTAAGGCTGGGTTATTTTCTTATTTAAGCTTTTGAGCTGTTCGAGGGTTCTTTATAGGCCTTGGAAGTGATAACTTTTGCTGTCGGCCATACTAAGGTGAACACACCGGATCCCATTCGAACTCCGAAGTTAAGCGCCTTAAGGCTGGGTTAGTACTAAGGTGGGGGACCGCTTGGGAAGTCCCAGTGTCGACAGCCCTTTTTTGCAAATTTGCTCATGCAAATTATATTTTCTTATTTAAGCTTTTGAGCTGTTCGAGGGTTCTTTATAGACCTTGGAAGGGATAGCTTTTGTTGTCGGCCATACTAAGGTGAACACACCGGATCCCATTCGAACTCCGAAGTTAAGCGCCTTAAGGCTGGGTTAGTACTAAGGTGGGGGACCGCTTGGGAAGTCCCAGTGTCGACAGCCCTTTTTTATTATTTTTTTGGGGAAATTGTTTAATTAACACAAATTGGATGAATGATAATTGAAAATAGCAATTAGTAGAGGTAGAATAACAAAATTGTAAAGATACTTACATAGCGCTAGAGGTTCTAAGAAAGTTTAGGAGAGGAGCACTTAGAGCTCTTTGGCAGATATTTCCTTTGAGTTTTCTCAATGGAGAACCTACGAACATAGCAAATAATTCTTAAAATTGTCAAAAAGGTATCATTTTTTTGAAAGTAACACATTTTTAAGCATAGAATGTAACAATAACTCAAAACAGCAGAACAGAGTTTAGTAAAAAAAATAATCTTGAGTAATGTCTTGAGTTGAATAATCAACAATCCAAGGACAAGAGTGAAAATAGAGAGAAGTCCTTTGATTTTTTTGGGATGGTAGGCATCTATTTGTCCTTTATTATTTCGTTTGGGAGGAGGAGACGGAATTATTGGCATGACAATCAGCTGATGATTTCTTCATTTGCTTTTATTATATGAGGTTGATTGAGACAGTCTATCGATGTAATCAGAAATAAAACAGAAAGTTGTATGGATGAGAATTCCCCCTTTCAGTCCTTTTGAGAATGTTTTTTTATTCTGCTGCTTTCTTCAATGCAGCAATATTTGAGAAGTTCCTTGGAGGTACAATGTGAAGAGCTGAATAAGGTTTGTTTTTTCCTAACTAACTTTTCTAGGATCTTTAAGGTTTAGGTAGAGAGTTTACTACTTCCATTACAGAATTGTTATTGTTATTAGTGTTTGATTTAAGCTTACTCTCAAATATTCGGAATTACTAAAGGATAAACCATTTAATATGTTAAAAGAGTGCTTGTTAGGATTAGGTAAATTTGTATTCAAGTTCTTTGAGGTTCTTCTAATTTTGTAACTCAAACTTTTTGAAATCTTCCTTAGAAACAAACTTGGCTTCATTTTCAGTTTCCTAAAAAAATATTTAAAAATCAATAGATGTATCACCACTAAAAACCATATTCTTATTTTAATGAATGTTATGATTTTCAATTAAGATCTCAAAACCTCATTTTTAAAAAATAAGACTTAAACGTGCTCTAGATTATTTATGATAAAGGTTCGTTACGTTTCCCAAGAGATTTGAATTCTCTCTGTTTAAGCTCTAAATATTGAGAACCATAGATTCTTCATTCTAAGCATCTCCATCAAAGTCGGTAAATATTCTAAGAAACCCTTATTCTCCCATTTTTAGTTGTTTTTTTTGTTAAAATTTTCTTAATTAAATAGTTTTTTGTTCAGTCAAGGATTTTCAAGCAAATTTCTGAGAAAAAAAAGTGTGTGTCTCTATGTTCTTAAAATTAAGAGAGGAGGGGAGGAGGACAAGGAAATCAAATTGTTCTGAATTGAAATATTTCAAAAATCTAAATAAGGTTCTTAGGTTGGAACTTTAAGCGCCTTATTTTTATTGACTGTAATTTTTACTATTAGTTCACTCATTTTCACTCTAAATATTGTAAAAGTTTAATCCAATTGAAATACCGGGTTTTATTTATTGTTTGAGTGCATTTTGAATAACAATTAAATGGATGATACTGACGATAAATTTGAGAACAAGTCAAGAGAATTAAGACTATCAAGGAAATATTCACTCAGAAAACAAATAAAAAGAATTATGATATTCGATGGCTAATTCATAAAACAAACAAGCTCTTTTTCTACTAATTAAGGAATAGTGAAAATCAAAGAATTGTAAAAATTTAAAACCCTTAAAGATATTATTATCTCTAAAAAAGACTAAAATCAAGACAAAACGATATAAATCAAAAAATGAAATTTGCAAAAATGTTATTAAGCTATATGTAAAATTGTAAAAACAAGCAATACAAAGGTCAAGAGTTGAAAACTGTAGCAGGAGGGAGAAGCACTTAAACAGTTTTTTGGATCGTAACAGGAATCTTCTTGTACTCCTTGAGAGTTTAGTTTGGGAGAATCTTGGGCTTGGAGATGGTATCCTTGATGCAAATCTGAATGGAAATATATTCATCTCTTTCTGACTTCTTTTTGCTAGCAAACATCTGCCATTCTCTAAAGACTGATTGCATAATCCCTTTATTTTGAACCTTTTGCTTTCTCTCAACAGCTAGTCTAATTTTTCGTTGCTTTTGAGTTATCTAGGCAAAGATTTAAAAGAATTTTTTCGATAATAGATTTCCATAAAAGCTGATCGCTCTTGCTTCTGTACTATCAAGGAACCAGCGTACTCGAGCTTTGAATTTACTAAATTAAACCATTTTGTAATGCAGATCTGCTTGTCTCAGCACTGCCTTCTCAATCACGTACATTCTCCATTTCTGAAGGCAGTTGCTGAGCTTCATAGATTGCAGATTCGATCGAACTGCTTCGATCCATTTTTTATGCCTCAAACTTGTCCGTTTTAGGGCATCAAAGACATTTCTCTTTAAACTCTCTTGTCTAGAATCCAAATTTTAACCAGCCTTCTCAGTCCCTCTTCTCTTTACTTTTGAATATTGAGAATACCACTAAAGTACCTTTAAGATCTATTTCTTCGTCTTTCTTTCCTTTGCCTAACAAAGTGCTTTTGCATTAGTCATGACTCTCATTATTCTGCAAAGATCATGCAGCCCTCTCATGAAAGTTTAATGGAAATATTTCACTGCTATTTCCTTGAGTCTTTTATTCCCAAAAAGCTTAAAGACATCGCTCCTCCTAAAATTTTCTAAGTCTAAAAATAGTTCATTCTTGAGTTTTTCTTGCAAAGTTTTATCCAGATCAGAATTGGAAGCTTATCTTTCTTTGGTTTCTTATTTCGACAGAGGTGCACTTCTATCCGAAGGGATGTCACTATATTTTCTCTGAAGCGCAGCTTGTTTTCTGTAGAGCTATGAATGCTTTAGAGAGTCTTCAAAGTTCATTTCACTTTGATAGCTCACATCTACATCATTTTCTTGCATGTTCAAGCGATACTTGAACTAATCGATGACATCCTTTTTATCTTTCAGCATCTCCTTTATCTCTCTACGAAGCTTGTCTTATTTCTACTATTCAGTCTCATGTGCATAGCCTTCTTCTTATAAATTAGCATTTTTCTGTTACTCTTCTACCATAGCAATCAAATCATTATGGCTCAGTCTCTCCTCTTCCTCATTTTAATCTTCTTGTTCTCCATGTCCTTTTTCTTCTTATTCTTCTAGTTCTCCTTCGCTTTAATCTTCTCTTTATTCATGTTCTTCTTATTTCTCTTCAATTTTTTACTTCATTCTAAGATGTTCTCCTGCGAAATTCTTGAGTTAATTCAAGTCAACTATTTAATCTCCTTTTTTAACTTAAAAGCTTGATTGCCTTTCTAATGGTCTATATCCATCCTTGTTTACATCTATGGATTATCCTTTTTTTAAATGAGGGTTTTTCCTAACCTAAGCAACTCTTGTGTTCTCAGGTGATATTTATTCCTGAGGATATTCAATTTGTCCATCTTAGTCACTCCCAAACTCATTACTTTTATTTGATTCTACGTTTTACTGGCTATCATGGTCAGAAATTTCTTCTTTTTATCCAACCTTTTCAAGTTCTTATTCTTCTTCAGATTGAGGATCAACTTAAGGAATCAATTATGAAGGATTCTCAATGGTTTTTTAACTTAACCTCTCATTTGCACTGATCGCCTTTGAAGAATTTTCTTCATAATCTGATGCTTATTTTTATGATAAATCTGATTTCGAAGCAACAATATGCAAATTGCTATTACCTTTGTCATTACTTTAGCTGCTCTTCTCAATATTATCATATTCTTCTTCGTCTTCTTGAACCTCCAAAGATTGTTTTGAAATATCATCTGCATGGTTCTCTTCATTATCGCTTAGATTATGAGGATGACTCTATTGGAAACTATTTTCTTCAATATTTACTTCTGACTCATTCTTCACAGAAACCTCCTTCTTTTCCTTGAGTAGAGACTCCAAAGCAACCTCTAAATCTCCAAGTAACTAAACCAATTCATTTTCTTCTTCGATTTTATCTCCGCCTTTGATTAGTTCATTGGAGACTTTCACAATCTTTATCAGGTCTTCTAACTCTTTTTCTTCATATTCTACACTTTCGTCATAAGAGACAGCGTTGATTAAACTAAATAGATTCTACTCATATTTACCTATTCTTTCCTTGCTGTGCTCTTCTTGTTTCTCAACGGAAATCTAATAATACAGCTCATCTATGAGTTTAATCAGTTACTTTTTATCTGTCTCATGGTTAAGACCTCCAATAATCGTTCTGAGTTTTTCATAAGTGTCTTCGTAAGCCTACTCTTCTGCTTCGAGGTTTAGTTCTTTTTGTTCTTCCTCATGATCTTAGTCATTTTCTTCATCTTCTTCTTAATCTCTTTCATTTTCTTGATTATCTCCATCAATATTTGATTCTTTTTCATGAATTTCACTATGACTGTTTGATTTTTGAATATCTTCTTCTAGAGCGTTTATCTAGAAAACATTTGAATTAGCTGATTTCATGGTTTCAACAGAATTATACTAATGCACAGTTTACATTTCTTTTTCTCTTTTCTATTTGTGAAGTGCTTTCCTAATCTATTCTTTCATGCTGCTTGCCATGGAATGAATGCTTCCTTCATCATCATCAGAAGAGGAAGATGTTGAAGAGTCATTATTCGAATCATTTTCTCGATTTTGATCTCTCAGATTATGATAAATATCTTTTAAATGCTAGATTTCACTGCTAGAAGTATTTGGACGAACTTAAACATTCCCTAACCTTGCTTAAATCGATCTAGAGTAAGGGGAGTAGTTCCTGACATGGTCGTCCAGAATATTTTCATATTGAGAGCGTGCTCTTTCAGAGCTATTTGGATTGTTATTTCTTGTGTTTCCAGCTTGATTTTTATTTTAAAAATTAGCGCTTTATGCATTCACTGTTTTGGCTGTTTGATCCCTATCTTATTACTATTAATATGTATATTATTAATAAGGCGATGTCTATCTCCTAAAATTGCTGGCAGCAAGAGTTTAATCAGGGGAGGCTTATCGCTCTATGAGAAGTTTTTCATATTCTCTTTTGATGTCATATGGGATCTCAACTTCTTTGTCGGCTTTATTGATTCTAAAGAAATTATGATTGTTAGCTAGATCACTTGATTTATTTAGCTATTCTAGTCCATTACTGCTAACTAACTAGTTTCCCAAGAACAAAGGCTAATTATTGTTAGTTTAATTCATCGATAAAGGGAGGTTTTATGAAGAATTCAGCGGCGCCAAACTATTTCCTATTCCTTGCTATTATGAAATACTTTAACTTAGCAACCAACCTTGAGGTCGTTATGAAACCTAACCTGAATATGTTGAGGAAACAATCTATGGAGATTAAAATGGATTCTTGATTCCAGATGAAGAAACAAATTAACTTGAAGGTCGAGGTAAAGAATCAACTACTCCCATTGACGAATTATTATTTAAACTAAAGAAATTCTTCTATGAGCCTAGTTCTTCTTCAATCTTAGCTAATCCTGCATTCATCTCTTGATTATTGTTCCCAGTTTGCAAAGAAGTTGGCTTAATCCCTGCCTACTAAGGATAAAATAGCTAAGGCACGAATTAACTTGGATTTTTTAGATTGCTACCTTCAAAAGAGAGATTCTGATTCTAAAACGAAAACTCCTCAATTCCACTAGGATTCTCATTATTATTGTTGAGGATGTTACTGCCACCAATGATTTATGACAGTTTACTGATGGAACTGTTGTTATTGCTGACATTTTTAAAATTATTATTTCGACTTTACTGCTGGATCTGCATTAAAATTTACTGATATTAATTTTAACTTTAGGAATATTCCAAACCAGAAGAACTACCAGAGTCTTCAAGCCTTCCAGATAGCAGTCCAGCATCAATTGATTCGTTTATTTACTCCTTGGATTTTCGATTAAGAGGAGGTGCATTAGAGAACTTTTAGAATCTCGCACTTGCTTCTGCAGATTCACCTGATCTAGAGGAAAGGATATCAGAATCAGAGATATTTGCAGATTCATCCAAGCGAAGAGGAAGGAAAGATTGTGCTTGGTTTTATCCATAGGTATTCAAGGATTCTTCAATCTTCCGTCTGCGTTCAGCAAGATCGCTGATGGTAGAGCTCATTTAAAGAAAATTTATTTCAAATTAGATTTTAAATTATTTTTTCTTCTTTAGTTGCTCCTTTTTTTAATTGATTTCTTATTGTGTAGAGAAAAAATTGTATTTATTTCTTCTTGAAATTTGAAAGAGCAAACAAAAAGAGGATATTCTTAGTCTTAAGGATAAAGGTTTTAAGATTAAGTATCAGATAATTTATGCATCCCTTAAGGCAAAAACAAACAAACAGAAGTAGCATTCAGTGCAAACCAATAAGGAAATGAGTCTCAGAATATCAAATATTTATTCAATTTGGCTTTACTCTAAATTTTAGAAATACTAAACTAAATTATTTATTTGCCTCAACATTGACCAACTTTTGGTTATAAAATTATTGCCTTCTCCTTTTTTAATTTCACCAAACATAAAATAATACAAGAAATAACTTAAATTTAACTTGCTTCCATTTTAAACCTATTGATTTTAAATATTATTGAAATGCCTTAAATCAATTTATTGTATTCATTTTAGTTGCTTCATATGAGAATTCAAGCCTAATTATTATTAATCATTTAAAAATTTATAATAAAATAATTATTTCGAGTGCTAGCATTTCCTACTCTTCCTTTATTGATCTTGGACATTAATTTTTCAAATACTATTCCACATCTATCTCTCCCACTCTGATTGGTGGTTATTAAGCTGAATCAAAGCTAATAACCTTAACAAAAACAATCTTGCTACATCAATGATATTGTTGAGTGGTTTGTTCTTGCTTGAGACAAGAAATCATTCAAATCAATTTCTTCACTTTTTGTATCTCGATGATCTGAAAGCCACTAAACTAAAGCATTCAGTACTATTATTTAAAATGCTTTCGCTCCCTACCTCTTTAAAACCATTCTATCATTTAAATAAATCAGCCCATAAACGAAACTAAACAATCCATTTGTTCATCTGTCTTATCTTCTTGATCTTTTTGGAACTCATGCTAAAGAAAATAACCCCAAAATTATTATGATTTCCTAGATTTTATCTGCAGGGTTTGATCAAAAACCTAAAAATTAGTCTGGTCCTTTAAATAAAAAAAGCAATAATCGATCAGATTTCAAATCCAATTTTTTATTTTTTGGGGACACACTTGTTCTTGATTTAAAAATTTAAATGATTAAATCAACTATTTTCCTTAGATATCCTCTCATATTTCAAAATTTCACTTGGGTAAATCAAAATCTATCAACAAGCATATTCTCTCTTTCTAATCTTTTTTCTGTTTGACTCTTATCTTTCATACATTCTTTCTTCCCTTTTCTTTCTTAACCAACCAACCCTACAATCTTTCACTTTTTCCTTTAAGTTTCTTTATTATTTTTACAATCCTCTCCCCCCACATAATCTTATAACCAACCTTACGTTGATTAATCTTTCTGGAATGAATTAGCTTTGCTTAAGCACTTTCTTATTTTAATTTGTTGGGAAGAATTAGAATTTTCTCGAAACAAAAATGATGGTAAAAATCAAAATATGGTACAAAAAGTACAGTACAAAATGCAAAAAGAAAGTTGAAACCATGGATGAGGGATTATTATAAATGGAGTATTTGGGATAGTTTGGTTGTTGTAATATCATTCAAATGGGGCATAACTCAGAAATCTGCATTAAGACGGAAGATTTTATCTTCTTTAGCTGCCATGACACCTGCTTTTTGGTATTCTCCGACTCTCTTTTCGAAGAAATTTGTTTTGCCTTGGATGCAAATCATGTCCATCCATTCGAAAGGGTTCTTGCTATTGTAGAATTTTGGAACACCAAGAGAGAACAGTAGTCTGTCAGCAACGAACTCAAGATACTGCTTCATCATCTATGGAAAAGATAAAGACAACGTAAGCACAAAATGGAGGAAGAAAAAAGAAAGGGAAAGATGGAAGGGATATTAATTACTGTGCTGTTCATGCCGATGAGCTCAACTGGGAGGGCTTCCGAAATGAATTCCTTCTCGATTTCAACTGCTTCTGTGATGATAGAGTAGATGGCTTCTTTCGAGAGTTTGTTATTCATCATGGAATAAAGGAGACAAGCGAAATCTGTGTGAAGACCTTCATCTCTGGAGATAAGCTCATTAGAGAAGGTTAAACCAGGCATGAGAGAGCGCTTTTTCAGCCAAAAGATCGCACAGAAAGACCCCGAGAAGAAAATACCTTCAATAGCTGCAAAGGCAATGAGTCTAGATACGAAGTTATCGTTGTTGTTGATCCACTTGAGAGCCCATGATGCTTTTTTGTTTATCACTGGTACATTCTGAGCTGCCTTGAAAAGATAATCTTTTTCTGCTTCATCTTTAATGTAAGTGTCAATCAGTAGCGAGTAAGTTTCTGCATGGATGTTCTCCATGGCGATTTAGAATCCATAGAAAGCACGAGCTTCAGGGGCTTGAACTTCACACATAAACTACTCGGCAAGATTCTCTAAGACGATTCCATCCGATGCTGCGAAGAACGCAAGAACATACTTAATGAAATGTTTCTCGTTATCAGTGAGTCTCTCCCAATCTTTAAGATCTTAATACAGATCGATCTCATCAGCAGTCCAAAATGAAGCTAGCTCTTTCTTGTACATCTCCCAGATTTTACTGTGTTTGATAGGGAATAGCACAAATCTCCCTGGATTCTCCTTCAGCAAGGGTTCGTCAGCGTACTCGGGTCTTTAGGTCTTTTTGGTCTCTTAGTTTTTGGATTTCAAAATCGGCAAAGGGTTGATAGTAGCTGCAAGGTATTTGTTGAGCTTTACAGGTGCTGTTTTCTCAATGGTTTCTGGTGCAGGCTCAGAAGTTAATTTGATGGGATCAGAAGAGACGATTTCGCTCATTTTTAGTATTTTTATGGTCTTTTCTTCTTTTCTTTTGTTTTTTTTAAGAAATAGTCGTTATTAATTATTTATAAATTTTTTTTAAAAGAAAAGACACAATTTCTTTCTTAATCTTTGTCTGTTCTAATGATTATATACCCACCAGTCATTGCTTCAAACCACGCTTTAACATCCGTCAGATAATTTTGAAAAGAGCTCACTTGAGCGCTTGCTTGAACCCGCCAACATCGCTTAGTTGACAATTTCAAAAAAAATCTCTAATCAAGAAAGATTGAATTTCGAATTTTGCTTCTGTGGATTTCAAGATATGGCAAGTGAACATGTTGAATACCTTCCACCTGAAATGAAATCTGTAAATATTAAATGATTTTCTGATTAAAATATCAGAAAAAAGAAATCTGACTGATTAGATATTTATCAGACACCAGCATTACACTTTTAAGAAGATTCTATATTTTAATAATCCTAAATCAAAGAAAATAGACAAACCTCTAAGAATATTAAAAAAAATGAAGACAAAAAAGAAAGAGAGAGCTCGATCTATGCTTAAACTAGTATTAGGATTGCTGAAATCATTTTGTTTGTTATGCTATCACTGATAGGAGCTAAAATAAAGCTATTTGCATTAACAGATTAATTAGTGAAGAGATATTATTAAAAATTACTGGTAACTCTTGAATTTGATTATTATTTGCAGATATATGCTCACTTTAAGCAACCTCTTATGATTTCAAATCTTTTCAGCAAGAAGATTGATCTAAGCTGATGAGTTATTGGATATTAGAAAGTGTTCAAAAATAATTCAATATGTTTAACAAAACTGGATTTGAACTCTTACACTTAGCAAATACAGTTCATTAGAAAATTTGAAAAACAGCAAGAACTACAAATTTGATCAAATAATATTATTGCAGATAGTAATGATATCTTTAATGTAATTACATAAATCTTATGCCAATAGTTTTCATTTAACTCATTAATCATTGAAAATTTAAACTAATTTGTGTTTAGAGTCCCATTTCCCAGAAAATTAATAAATAATTATTGAAGAGTTTTAAACAAAATAGCAGGTTTTGCCTTTTTAATCAAATATGGTTGATGTTATCTTTCTTAAATGTCAATAGAACTTTTCAAAATCTAAACATAACTGAGGTGAAGGGTATTAAATAGTCATTGGAAGGGATAACTTTTGCTGTCGGCCATACTAAGGTGAACACACCGGATCCCATTCGAACTCCGAAGTTAAGCGCCTTAAGGCTGGGTTAGTACTAAGG
>Ga0302285_10002195_pt1 | contig 10940 bp, 12 predicted proteins | sample III_Fen_E2_2_FD_200455 | JGI IMG/M metagenome (GOLD analysis project Ga0302285, IMG submission 200455) | Peat permafrost microbial communities from Stordalen Mire near Abisko, Sweden - III_Fen_E2_2 | ecosystem: Environmental > Terrestrial > Soil > Wetlands > Permafrost | place: Sweden: Abisko...
AACAAAGCCTGCGAAATTTCTTACGATACGCCAGATTTCAGTGGCGTTTCAGCTACAGCAAAAGACTTGCTGAAACGAATGCTTGACCCAAAGCCTACTTCGAGGATTTCAGCTGCTGAATCCTTGAACCATCCCTTCATTTCAAATTCAGACAATCAATCCTAAGCTAATGAACGCCTTACTGCTTCTTAGAACCTGAGAACCTATGATGTTGAATTTTTAGCTAATGTTCGTTAGAAGAACCAAGGTGAAGACATGGTTGGATCATTAGCTCTGAATTCAGGTGGATCTCCAGCGCTCACTGGTCTTGTTGATACAGTTGGTAGTCTCAGTGCTTGCTCTAATTCCACATTGTCCAAGGGAAGTCCTTAAATTCCTCCTCTTTCATCAAAATTCTCTAAACCAAGAGCAGAAAGTATTGATGCTAATGCCCTCAGAGCAGCTCAGTTAGACCCTGGAAGCCCTTCAAACAGTAACATAAATTAAAAATAACCTCAGTTTTTTACAATCAAAAAAAATTATTTCCATTTTCCTGAAATATCCCTTAGGCTAAGAATCGACTAGTCCCACGAAGACTTATAAGAACTCATAATCTAAAAACCTGCATAAACTGGCAATACAGAATAGTCTCTACAGAGGATATCAAGAAGAAAGAAAAGATTAAAAAGAATACTATGAAGACTCATGTGATGTCTCAGAAGAGAACTCACCGCTTTCTGACTCCCTGCATAAAATGAACTTTGAAAAGCAGATGAAACACACTCCATCGAAAGCTGAAGAACAAGATATGATTGAATAGCTATCTTTTCTCACTGCTAACTCAGGAAATCGCTTTCAAAAGAAATGAACTTGTTTGATATCTTTATTACAAAACAGCATTTATGTGTTGAAAATAAATACTTTTTTAATAAATACTTTCACACAAAATTTCCAATAAAATAATCCATTAAAAAAACTTTAATTCTCATATCAATACAAGAAAATAAGATTAAACTCATAATTAATATCTCTCCAACTAAATAACAGTCAATATTACAAGATCGGTTTAAAAAACCCCTATTTTAATTAAAAATTGAAAAGGTAAATTATCTAATTACAACCAGGCTCTTAAAGAGTTTTTTTAGAACGAGTGACTGAAATAGCCAAATCTACACAAAAATATCTTGTCTATCCTCTTATTACTCTAGTGAAAATCTTATATGAGGTCCAACTCTCATTTAGCCTAAAGTAGACTAAAAATCGGCCCATTTCTTTAGAAATGCAAAGTGTAAAACTAGTTTAATGATTTACAACAAAAGAAAAGCACCAACAAAAGGACTCCATCAACTTATTTACTTTCTTTACCTTCGGAAGTTAGTTTAGTTTAGTTAATAAGATTCTCCCAATCTTCTTCTTTTGAGAAAAATGTATTTTCAAAAACTATCCCTGGTTTACTGGCTTCTTTCACACCTAAGAAAATTAAATTTTTAATAGAAAGAACCGAATCCAGCCCTCAAAATAAAATACTACTTCCAAAAACACAAGAAACAAACACATTTTTAGAAATTTTAGTTTTCAACATTGCATTGAAATTATCTCTTTTTCTTTGTTTATTGTAGCCATATATTGTAACTACATTTCGAATAAACCAGCGGATGCAGTTTTAAGTTTCATTCATTTTTATTTCCAATTATTTATTTCATTTTATTTTTGAGTTTCTTTTTGCTTTCTTGTATTGTTAGAGTAATCATTCATTGGTAAACTCTTTTAATTCCTTGGAGTTTGCCCTTTCCAATTTTGTCTAATAATTTACGAAACAAAAAATAGCTGTGTAAATGGTTGGGGTTTGGGATGAAAATACAATTTTGAAACCTGAACATAGTCCAATTCGATTATTTATGAATTAATAACACAGATACAGATGAAATGTGAAAGCTAAAAAGGTGAATCTCTTAATTAGATATTTTAGCTTGAATCTCTTAAGAAAAACAAATATCGTTTGAGGATTTCTTTTCCAAGAAGAATTTTACTTTTTGAAAAGAAGAAAAGAGAAAATCTTGGGGTTCCTTATTAGCTCTAATCTATTGTCTCTAAGTTTTGTGGTTCTGATCTTAGCAAAATAATATCTCCATTTAATTGTAAATAATTTGGCCTTTACCCAAATTCTTCAAGTTTTTCCTTTTGGCTTTGCTTGGAAAAAGACCTTAATACAAAATTTTAACAAAAATAGAAATGCTAATAGTCTGATTTTCTTTATTTTTCTTTTGAGTTTTACTCTATTATTCTGTTTATTTTTGAAATAAATTGGCTTAAAGTTACTCTAAAATTCTCAAATATTTGGATATTGAAGCATTGTGGTCATCGCCTTTAATTCTTCTCTTTGGAAACATTATTTCTGTTGTAAAAGTTGTGTGGTTAATCCCAATATTTTGATTGCTTCAAGAAATAAAATCAGATTAATCCTTGGAAAAGTGATTTCTTGGCATCAGATTTAATAGAGGAGTAGGGAGCCAATCGCCGAGCTTACAGATTTCTAAAATAGGAAGAACGATATGGAAAAGAAAAAAAACTTCATAATAATCGATATTTTAAATCACAATTTGGGTGATTTATTAGCTGATTGATTGAGATTTTCCTAAAAGTCTGCAAATTCTGACTGTATTTCCTTAATTCACTCATAAATCTTTGAACAAGAGAGAGAGCTTTTTAGAAATTTAGTATAAAGTCTCAGGAGTGAGGAGAAGTAAGTAATAGCAATTTTATTGTCTTTAAGAAACAAAATACAGCTGTTTGTAATTCGTTTGTATTTTAATTCTGTGGCAGAAAAAAACTGAGGTAAAAAAAGGAGAAAATAGAAACCTGAATTATTGAAGATATTCAGATACATAGAGAGAGAGGGAAACAATATCAAAAATATTAGAAATAGTAAAAGCAACGTGCTATGGATAATGTACATTTTAACATGAATTTAGGCCAAAGAAAACACACCAAAGGCACTTGGATGCTTACAGCTTCAGTCAGCTGCTCCATAGCTTCGTTATGTCTAAACCCTTGGGAATCTCATATGCACAACATTTTCCTTATTCTATCCATTGCGACGTCTTTATTTAGGTTGTTTCATTGTAATTGTCTTCCAAAGGCTCTGAGAAATATTTAGCATATTATTGGTGTTTTACTTGCAATCCCACCAGTTATTCTAGATCATAATTAGGATCAAAATCTAACGTATTTCAACTTTGATTTTAAAAATCAAGTGATCCTTTTGCTAGATTTAACTTCCATTCTGCTGAAGGTGGTTAACATCATTTTTAATATTCGCGCTTCATCTCATTCAAGTAAAAATAATACTTTAAGAAAATTACAAGAACAAGCACAAACAATAATCGATGCGCAAACTAAAATAATACGAGACCTTTCTATGTCCAGCAACCTAACAAAATCAATGCTTCAATCATCAAATCCAAATAATAAAACTGATTTGAAATCTACTAGATTAAACAATTTAGATCCAAATAAAAGATAGTTATCTTTGCAAGTTATCAAAAGAAACACAGTAAAATAGAAGAAAAGTAGTGAAGAGTAGATTAAAGTAATTTAAGAAAAACAAATAATAAAAATAGGTTTTCAGAATAAGAAAAACAATAGGAAAATAATTCAAAATTGCTAAGATGAATAAATGGAAAAGAAAATCCAAGGCGATCATTTACAAGAGTAAGAAAGTGAAAAAGTAGTTCACAAATATAACAATGATATGCTTGTCGATTAGAAAAAGCAGGAGAAAAAAATGATAAATCCAAAAAAAGAAATGATTTAATAATAAAATGGCATTTATTTTGATAAGAGCTGTCTCAAATAATAATAATTCAAATCACCTGGGCCGATTGATGAAAGAATAATCGAAGATTTTAGATTAAGAAAGCAAGTTGCTTCCAATTTCTACACCTACCATCTAAATGAAGACTCTCCAAAATAAATGTTACTTACTCAGAAAAAGAATCCATATTCAAGTTCTACTTCCAAGCAAAATTAATAAGAATAATATTACCCATTGGAGAGTTTAATTAATCGTTAAGAGCTCCCAAATACCCATCATCCCTTATTGTTGGAGCCTCGTTGGTGTATTAAAACCCATTAGAATCTATCCGCGGAATTACCAAATTGCGATGAAAATCATAATAATCAAAGTAAACCGGATTTTTCTGAATAATCTTCAGTCATAGCATCTAAGTCATAAGAGCAATTGAAAATGGAACAAATGAATAGTGTAGTAAAGAATAAGTGGAGAATGAAACAGCGATTTCTTTGTGATAAAATAAAGAACATCTCAACTCCATTTTTTCAATCAACTGAAAACTTAAACTCTGGAGCTGTCTCTGAGCCTGAAAATCAATCAGACTTTTCATAAAAAGAACAGGATGGCTAAGTTCAAGTCGCTCATAATAAGCAAAAATAATTGACCTTTGATTTGACTTCCAGTTTAAATAGCTCAATGATGACTTTTGTCAAGCCATTGGAAAGCGATACAAAAAAGTCTCCTAAGGTAATTGCTTCTACTATTTCAGAGGATAGTTTTTTAAATATTCATCCCCCGACAGCAGATAGTCCAGTTGAAATTAAAGAAATTTCAAATGATCCTATTAATACAAATCAGATTTAAATTTTATCAACCTTTTAAACCAAACCAGACAAACCAGGTGAAATCTCCAAATTACCAGATTTAAAAAATATATCAAATGAACAGGATGAAACATAAGTTCTTAGAAAAATAAAAAATGAAACTGAACAGTAATAAAATACACTCTCATGTACGAGACAAAAAAGCCCTCTGGAAAGACCTTCAAATGTAAATTAAAAACCAACAGTATCAGCAGGGGGAGATGAATATGAAATTTCAACCAACGATGAGAGTAATTTCACTTCTATTAATTCAGCCTGCAGCTAAACATTCCAACCTGATAGCCATTCAAAAAAATGTTAGAGTCTTAAAAAAATACCCCAAAAACCATAATCATAATAGCTCAAAAGGAGTATCAGTGGGAATTCCATCAGAGAGTCTAAGTCTACTATGTAGCTCTCTTTTTCAGCAGATGACATAAGCACCAAGGATAACTAAGCATAACAGTCAAATAAGGTTCAGTAGAAGCAAAAGTAACAAAGTATCAGTATCCCTGCTCAAGTTGTGGATGACAAAAGGAGTTCTTCTCAGAAATGTTTTGAGCAATTCATGTATCTCAAGTAAGGTAAAACAGCAAACATACAAGAAGTTATTAGTGTAAGGAATCAACTTAATATTCAAGAAGAAAATGGTATTGGATCTCAATCATAAGCACCAGCTGAGTTGATCACACAATAATAAGGAAAGCTAAATACTAAAGATTGTAGTGTGCGATAAATCCCCTAAAATAAAGTCAAATAGATTGCCGTAAGAATGAAATTCGAGTAAGATTTACAAGACGAAATAGATGATAGTGAAGAAAAAGGGTATGATTGCTCTGATAATGAAGATAGCTTAGGAGATAGTTCTAACAGTGAGGATGGCGACGAAGATTGTATTGAGGATGATAGCTCTGAAGACGATTAGAGTTTCAGTGTTTCAAGTCGAAGTACTCTTCGAAAGGAAAAAGTAACATTCTTAAATACAGATTTGTACTCAGATTTTCACTCTCCTACTCTTTCATTTGCATAGCAGCAACTTAATTCTTCTCAGAATTTTTCATTACAATAAAAAGAAAAATTCGCAGTTCCCGAGTAGGCAGGATAATTCAGCAAATAAACATCTTAAAATGCCAAATACTAAAAGAAAAAAGCAACCAAATCACAACTATTTAATGAATAACATTAAGCTTGCTTTCTTAATGCTTCTCCTTGTGAAGGCGACGAAGACGAAGCAGATCTAAAAAAGAAAAAAAAGAAATAGAAATCACAAGAACAAAAGAAGAATCGCAGAAATAAACGCAAAGAAAAGTTAAAAAATAAAAAGAAAGATTCCAACAAACTTGTTCATACCTGTAGTGACCATGATAATAATCACATCGACTAGACTCACAAGCAAATAAATGAAGACTCACACCACAGTAATCTGTAGCTGAAGCGATTGCTTGACGAAAATTTGCTGGAATATTTCACAATAAATCTTTCGCTGTCAGCCCATATTAATCTTAGCATCTACATAACTGACTTCTACCAATTCGATGAGTAATTTGACCTACAGTCACTTTCCTATGGGATTGATGGGTCTACTATCTTAGACGCTAAGATTAACTTCATTTTCTAGATTAGTACATTGTAGCTATATCCTGCAATGGCTGACTTCTTCGATTCTCTCTTGAACTCCTACGCTAAAATAAAATAGTCTCACTTACTTGAAAAATATACTGATTTTTCTAATGATATTGAACTTCTAACATAGGCTTTTATTGAATCATTCAATGTATTGTTTTAGAATGAAATCAGCAATCAGGATACAAATAACTAAAGTGAGATTTAACTGCAATTAGATATTTTTTCTGCATTTACAAGTGAACTGTCCCAAGAACAAGAATAATAATAATTGCAGAAAAATGAGACAAACTTGTTGATTACTGAGGTTGGTAGCAGTTTAAACCCTTAAAAAGAAGATTATGAATTAGTAGTTAGCAATTAATATCCACTTTAGTTTTCTTCCTGACATTTTGAAGTATGGTATCAAAGTAAGAGTTTAACATTGCTATTAAGAGCTTTTAGCTATCAGTACCCTCCACTATTTTATTGCATCCGAACGATATTATCTATCTGGGTCTCTCTGCCTGTTACCTAAATAGCCAAAGTGTTGATTTAAGATATTTTCCTTGTTTTTCTCCTTTTTATGGGCACAATTCTTTCATACTTGGAAATACCTCAAAATCACTAGATATTTCGCAGAAATTTCAGCTTTAATAAAGACATGATTTATGACAATCAAAGTCACCCTGTATTTCTTTGACAGATTCAAAATAATTGATCAGTTTTTCTAAACAAATAAACATGAAAACTCTGTCTATTCTTCTTTTATTTAAAACTTGAACTTTCAAATTAGTATTTTTATTTGATCCATTTAAAGTTTATTCGTTATTATATTTTAGCTGTTGTGTTGCTTCTTTCATTTAGATTTTATCCATTTACTGAGGACTTCAAAAATAAAAAAAAACATGAATTAAATTTTGAATTTCAATAGTAGACTGTGTCATGTCTATGCAATTGCGCTTTTAATATTGGTGAGGCTTCAAATTATCGAATTATGCTTTTGAAGTGTTTAAATATGGCATTTATACAAAATATGACACAAAATAACCAAAACAAGATAGGGCTAATTAATCCCTAAGATTTGAGATTTATTTCTTCCTAATAATAATTTCTCTCAGAATCTGAGCTTGGAGAAGAAGAACTTGATGTGAGAAGCTGATTTTTCTTCAGGGTTGATGGTTCTGTACTTGTTTTGGAATTCCTTCTTGAGGGCATCTCTCACTTCAGTCTTAGCGTTGTTCTTAATCTTGTCTTCCTTGACGAGTTCCTTGAAGTCGCACAACTCTTTCACGGAGTATCTGTCATTTAAACAAAATAAGTTGAATTCAACCCACTTTGCTAGAATTTTATTTAAAGTTATGAGCAAAAAAGAAGAATCTTCAAAGGCTTCAAAAGGTTGCGTAAACTATCAATTTCTCGGTTTCTGAAAGCTCTGAAACTATTTGAATTACCTGGTGGGCATGATGTGGTTGAGGTTAATGTACTTGACAAAGGGCTTGATGGAGGTTCTCTTTTCGATTTTCTTGGAACCCATTCTCTTGGTGACCTTTCTGGGAGATCTCTCAACACCAGCAACGAGAGCGTGGCCGAACTTTCTGTCCTAAACATTATTAGTAAGAGTTAGCTCAAATACCTAAACAACTTTTCTTCTTTCTATTTATTGCTGCTTTAGATATTTATTTTGGGTCAAACTGATATTTATTATTGGTTTTAAAGCATTTATTTTGGCATCTGTTTTGTAGAGCACTCCTTTCATAGACAACTTAATCCTTATCTAGCGAATTCTTTATTTAAACTCATTTATTAGAATACCTTGTTGCCTTCTTCAGAGGTCTTGACGAGGACTGCTTTCTTACCAGCAAATCTGCCTTGGAGGATGATGACGACTCTGCCGTATTTAAGGCTAAAAAGCAAAGATTCAAACAATCAGTCAAGTCCTATCCATCGAAGCTAAGAGGTGTTAAGATTGCTATTCCTTCCCTTATTAGTTAAATAAAAACATAGATATTCTTACAATTTAGCCATTTGAGGATATTCTATAGAGTTTGATACTTTTTTATCTTTTGTTTGTTTGATCTTTTAATCAACTGTGTTTCCCCTCCAAGCCTTGTAATTTCATTTCATCACGCATTCCCTTTTTGATTCTCCCTTAATATTTTCGCTTTTAATTTGACCCTTGGATTGTCTCTCACTCCCAAACTCTTTTAGATTGCTTTTAAAGGCAATCTTGAACTCAAGTATCTTCGAATTCATTTCCAAGCTTTAAGATTCAAGTACTTGTTATCTTATCACATCTTAGAATTGGCTAGAATGTAAGATGTCGAATATTTTTAACCAAAAACTAGGCTATCTTTTATAAAATTAACATTCTACTTCATATGATATTCACACACTGACTTTTGCTATTTTACTATTGCGATAATTATTGTTATTTTCATTAAACATAAATGGACCTTCCTTGTTTGTGGCTATTTTTGTCCGTATGAAACAACGATTGTACTGGTTAGTACTATTTAAAATCAGCTAATTGATATTTCTTTGTTTTTAATCAGTTTCTCTCTTGATTTTTGTTACCCCAATATTTGTGTTCAGACAGAAGCAAAAATAATAAGGAAAAACTTGAACAAAAACACATTCTAGGTATCAAGAAGAGGGCCATCATAGGCATCTACCATAAAGAGCTTGGTTGTTCGACAAAATGACTACACTTCTGAATGAATGCTAGTAATAATATTGACAACTTTTACAGTTAAATTTACAAATATTTTTTACAAAGGTCATGCAAAATGAAGTTCGAGTCATCAGATCAGCTTCAAAATCACTTGCGAAAGGTATGAAGATATTAGAACAGCAAGTGCTAATTTATTGATAAGTTCTGCTAAGGAAGCGATTACGCAGATTTATTTAAGCTGGAGCAAAAGTATCAAGATGAACTCAGAAACTAGAAACAAAGTCAAGGAGCATTCACAGGATAAGATTATTAGCAATTCCTTTCTCGACAATCTGAGAAGTAAAAAAGTCAACCAAAAAATGAGAATCAAATGAGTGTCTAAGACTTGAAGGATAAGCTGAAAGATCAGGATTAGGAGTTCAAAAGGATAGAAAAAACTGAAATGCGCAAATAAGATGATTTGTTGGATAGTGAAATCAATAAATTGAAGGAGGAAAGACAATAAATAAGACTCAAGAAAAAGGAAGACGAGAATGTTTTGCAGGATTTGCTTTATGAGCTAGAACAACGCAAAGAAAAGGAAATAAGAGCTCGGATTGAAAAAGATTAGATAAGAAGAGCATTAGTTGATTTAGAAAAGGCTAAGTTAACTGCTGTTGGGTAAGAAAAAAAGAGAGAACTTGAAAAGTTGATTAATGAGCGAGAAGCCCTAAGCTTAAAAGAGAAAGAATTGGTGGGAGATATCGAGAATCTTGAATCTAACTCCAAAAACCTTGAGATAATGAGGCAGGAAGAGATGCAGCGCATGCAAAAGGTTTGTTTATTTCAAGAAATTTAGTGTTTTCTAACAATTAACACGATTTTAAGGTCGTTGATGGTTTGCAATTCTCCAAAAAAGAAAACAATAAAGTAAATGAAAAGATGATTGAAGAAAAAGCTGACAGAATGGCTCAACTAAAGCTACGGAGAGAGCAGTTAGAGAATGAACGGGTTAGAATTATGAATAATCTTGATAAACTTAAAGCCGGAGAAACCAAGGGAATAGTAGGTGGAGGCATTAACATGGGTCTAGTCACTGCCAAAAATATTCTTGGAGATATGCGCGATTTAGCTAATTATAATGTGCCTGGAATGAGAGAGAAAGTTAGAGCTGAAGAAGACAGGATAAAGTAAATGAAGAATGACAATATGGGCATGTACAAGCGTGAGTTTATGCCCTACGATGGGGACGAAGTATTTGGTAAATACTTTTACTTTAAATTGTAAGTAATGTATTCTGATATTTTAATTTGAAAAGCCAGACAAGGAGAGGGAAGCAATTTCCCTAATAAAGTGCAAGATTACTACAACAATTTCGCAAGCAAATCGGAAAACAATCCTGGAAGACTTAATGCTTTTCGATAAAATATTGAGGGAATTGCTAGTAAGGAGATAATAAGCAAGAAATACATGTTTTTTATTGATTGACATTTTGAATCAGATAATGCACGAAACGATATCTCTTAGTATGCAGACAATAAGATTATGGACCTAGGCATTATTAAGCAAGATTATGCAAAGTCTGGAGGAACTGACCCTCATGTCTTAGAAAGCATGCAAAATCTTGAACGTTTCTATGGAGGAGCAAGGGATAAAGGAAATCAAGGATTTAAGCCCCAATCAGCTGCAGCAGCATCTTTCCCAACAGGAGCATTTCCTCCTTAAGGATAAACAGGCCCACTTATGAGTTAAATTAATTATATTTCTCCTAATGGGAATGGTCCACCTGATTCCATCGATTAGATGATTAATAACAAACAATTCGAAAACGACAGGCTCAGATAGCAGATAAGCATGGTTAGAAATGGTCAAGCACCTCCATCCATGCTTCCGTAAAGCTAATCGATGATTTAAATAGGTTCTGGTCCAAATGGGTAAGCACCAATCATAGGACCAAATGGATAGGTTGTTGAAAATGGTCTTCCAAATCCATTTTCAATGTTTACTCAAAACAATGAATACTTTTTACATAATGAAGTTCGTTCTGTTG
>Ga0302285_10002199_pt1 | contig 10932 bp, 11 predicted proteins | sample III_Fen_E2_2_FD_200455 | JGI IMG/M metagenome (GOLD analysis project Ga0302285, IMG submission 200455) | Peat permafrost microbial communities from Stordalen Mire near Abisko, Sweden - III_Fen_E2_2 | ecosystem: Environmental > Terrestrial > Soil > Wetlands > Permafrost | place: Sweden: Abisko...
CTCTTCATTCGGATGAGATTAAATCTAAGCAGGTATCTACTTGAAATCTCACGATAGTTTAGAGCGAGAGCATAATATTTTCCACAGTGTTTTTGATTGCAGATCTAAGTTTCTTTGGGTCTTTTGATTTGTAAAGTAATGTGATAGTGTTTGAATGTGAATTTGTTATGGATTTCTCTACGATTGGTTCATTTAACTCTCTATCCACTGCAATTGTTCTGCTAACGATTTCTGCTATCTTTTCGTTACCAACATTGATCGAGATCTTAAACACATGTACATCGGATGTGTCAATTTACTACTCTTCAGTTTACATTTTTTTTGTTCTAAATCACCTTGGTAAAAAATTAGATTTGTAAAGATATTAAGGGTTCCTATTAATATTGTAATTATTAATAGTATTACTTCAAATTATTAAGAAATCTAAAATTTTCATCTTCAATCTTTCAGAAAAATAATTCAATTAAGAAACTTATTAGATTTTTTGAAATCATCATAAAAAGTGATTTTAAAGATGTTTCAATATTTATTTTGGTGGATTTGTTTTTCTTATGAGAATCAGAGGTCTAGCCAATTTTATTAAAAAACCCTTTATTTTCACTTTTTCAGAAAATTAAAAAAGGATTTTTCTGTTGTTTTTAGATTATTTTATTGCAAGATGCACATTATCTTTGGATATTTATTGTAAAAAGAAATAATGAATTTGAATTTCATATCTTTTTTAATTAATTTTTATTGAGATAATTGTTTCTCCTATTTTACATTTCTAAATGAGTGCAACCAAATCCAAGGATCATTATCTAAGGCCAAATATTCACTTCTCTAATTTCAATATTTTTTTAGATTTTATTCGCTTTTTGTTAAATTTAAAGTGAAAGATAGACTAAAGAATTTGCTTGAATAAAAAATAAAAACTCATTATTATTTGTGTCTTTCTCTTGAAAACCGCAAAATATTTATTAGAATCTGATCTCAATCAATTGGATATCTCTCAAATATCCTAAAAGTGATTGAAATCCTGTTCTTCTGGGGATATTTCGATAATTATTTATTACAAAAATATTTCACTTTTCGATAACTTTTCAATAAGATGGGTAAAAAAATATCAAAAAAAGTCGCTTCTGCAAGTGAACCTCTAAAAAAGAAGATCAAGCGATAAAACACTATGGAAGTCACTGCGAAAGAAGGAAAAGCTTTGATCTCTACCTTAGATAAATAAAATCAGAAAAAGAAAGAAGAAAAAAAGAAGAATCTAGTAAAGGCCACAAGTGTGGCAGTATCGAAAAGTGAACCTAAAAAGGCGGCAAAAGCAGTCAAGTCAGCACAGAAAAAACCTGCAGCCAAACCTGCTAAAAAGGACATTAAAAAACCAAAAGCAGCTCCCGCAAAAAAAATAGCCAAAGTTGACAAAAAAACAACTGCTCCTTCAGCAGCGACAAAAGCTTCTAAAAAATAAAAAGTTGGTACTTTAGCGCCAAAGAAATCTTCAATTGCTGCTCTCACTCCGTCTGCCCCTCCTGATGTTCCAGATAAAGTAATTGTTGCAGCAGATACAGCTGTTGAAAAGAAAGAAACGGCCCCAATTGCACCTGTCACCTCTAGTTATAGTTTTGCTTATACTGGAAATATTTATTCTCCTTCTCTAGTTTAAAAAGACATCGATTCTTGTTCATCCATAGCTTCAACTTAGCAAGTGAAAAATGAGAAATTAGGATTACAGATCATTAAGCGCTCTTTGAAAGGTGTAGCTGTAGCTAAACCTGAAGACGGTGAAAAAAAGGACAAAATTCTTCGTACCAAAACAGGTGATAAATTAGCTGCAGGTATGGTGGATATTGTTTTTTGCTGCGATACTACTTCTTCTATGGGTACATATTTAGCTTAATGTAAGAGCACTGTCAATGCAATCATCAAACATATTCTCGATAAAACACAAAGTGAAGGCATTTCAGTGAAATTTGGCTTTGTAGCTTACAGAGATCATCCTCCTCAAGATAAGACGTATCTCACCTGCAGCTATGACTTAACAACTGAGGATGAAATAAAGTAATTCATCGAATCTCTTACTGCATACGGTGGTGGAGACTATCCAGAGGCTGTTATGGATGGTCTTTACGTGTCAGCTAAGCACATGAGTTGGAGAGATAGCACTTATATTCCAAGTTTGAGATACATTTTCCATATTGCAGATGCCCCTCCCCATGGATCTGAGTATTCAACTGATTTTTTCAAAATCATTTGTGACAAAGGATGCGCCTGTGAGATGGATATCAATAAAATCTCTCATATCATTAATATGAAGTAGATTCACTATCGGTTTATTAGCACTGATAATATGAAAGGAACCAAGAAAATGGCAGAAATATTCAAGGAAAAAATGGTGAACTATGAAGAATGCTCTATTACAAATGCAGCTGATATGGATATTCGCATTTCTGATATGATCATCCGCGAGTTATTGCCAGATATGGTAGAAGAGGAATGATTATAGATTTTTGAATTAACTAAAGCTATGATTTTTAAATGGAATTCGAATCTGTGTGTGTTAAATGATAAATGTTAAAAAAAACGACAAACAGAAACATAAAAAAAGATACATTTTTTTTAATGATGATATTAACTCACATTTAATTTATTTAATTAAACAAAAGAGAAGTAAAAAGAATAATAAAAAAGCTATTGATTAGTACATTTTAATGCCTTCAGCAGATTCCCTCCTATTATATTCTCTAAAACATAAGAACTGGGTTGTTTCGGTATGTTCTCTGTGGGCCATATTTTTTTAACTGATGTTGGCATTTCTCACTTCTGAGCTGACATGATTCATGAAGAAGATCAACTCATCTTCAACCTCAATAGATACATCCAATCAAGCGAAAGGGAGTTCTTAAATTATCAGCTTGTTTGGGTAGAATATGCTATGGGAAAAAAAATAAGAAGCTGTTTGCATACTTTCATACTTTTAAAACTGGAGTGTTCGAGTGGGAATTTCAAATAAAATCTTTCAGTAAAATCCTTTCTGATGGAAAAAGACTTGCTACAGATGAAACAACTCAGGAATCTCAACCATTATCATTATTCGAGATAATTAAAAACATTGATAATGCCAAAAAGTAAGTTTGAACAACTGGTTAGAATAATAATTAAATAGTATTTTGTTAGTTCGTTCATTGCAGTAGTCCTTTCCTGCTTTCAAGATTGATAGAAGGATTACTCTTTATTCTTCTGTTAATAATAGCTTCTCTTTATTTAGGAAATAGAAGAGTTTATCGTAGAGATCATTAAAACTCCAATAAGTTTTTTCATCAAAATAAGCTCCACAGACAACACCAGTTTGCCAAAGTTCATAAACTACCCTAACTTTTTCACAGTTCCATTCGAAATATTTATGATTTCTAATTAGACAATGAACCAGGGGTAAGAGAAATAATATTCTATCATGAAAACCTCAAAGACTGCTTACTCCTTCTGTAGGCTCATATAATTTGCACTCCTTTTTTCCTTATATCTCATAAAGCTCAAGTACTTTGCTTTGGATAATCAATGCATTAAATAGCTTCTCAGATGCATCTTTAAATCTAATTAAGAAGAGGGCCAAAGTCTACTTATTAAATTGATGCAACAACTTCAAATTCAAAAAATGCCATTCCAACATTACTCAAAGAAGGACTTCATATTTTCAAAAAAATATTTAGATCTAATTTGATATCGTTATTGTTGCTGTTGTTTATTTCATTTTTGTTGTTGCTGTTGTTAATGTATTATTTTTTGCTTCTAAAATTTTCCAAAAGCTTCAATTCAATTATTTTCTATTTCTCTGCAAAGTTGTTTTAGCAATCTTCATCAATATCTTTTAAAGCTCATCTTTATCAATGGAGGTATCTTCTACAGATGGTATCTTTTATTATATTATTAGATTGTTTTTTTGATAAGCTAATTCTTAATTGCTTTTCTTTCTTTCTCTCAAACAAATTTAAATTACTGAATTTTGAAAACAAACAAAAAGAAGCGCAATAGATTATCAGGAATAATAAAGATTTGTTGCGAAAATTCTTTTCCGTAAATGGCTGAAATAAATCAACAAAGGAAAGTTGTCTTGGTCAGAATTTACCACAAGATAAAAGTAAAGCAGAAACGATGGGAGAATCAGAATGCCAAAAGGAGTTAGGAGAGATTCATCATCTCGCTCAAAGATACAAGAAGAACCCTTTAGCTATGAAGCATTCAATTTAGTATGCTAACTATGGCCGTACACTGAATCAGGGTTATCTTTTTTTCTTGGTTTATGGATTTTCCTCTCACGTCTACTTCCGAATAGCCCCATAAAATTTCTTTCAAGAATGAAAGGAGAATCGCTCCGCTTTCTTAAGTAAATATAGCGCTTCGCTTTATAGATCACAATAGCAGGGCCTACACTGTCTCCGTAGATTAGAATAAGGTAATGTTTTTCGCTGAGATTAATTAGTATTAATTATTTTTTTTAGTGACTTAGAAATGGCATTGCGATAATCTTCGAACAATACTTAAATGGAGCGGCGGGTTAAGGAGAAAATTCAACTAGATACCTTGACGAAATTCTGACGAGGTTGTAAACTCCTAATGTGATTTTCATCACTGCATATGAATTCACAGACATAAGGCTATTATATTTTCTTCATACATGCCTTTCATAGAAGTAAAAGATAAAGATTCTACTAGATTAATCAGCTTTGAATTTATTTAAACAAGCAAATTAGTTTCTCCACAAATTAATTCGAATTTAATTAATATTTAGGCGGTCAGGAAGAAGGATTTCTATATTTACTATCGATGACAGAATACTATCCAGGATAAATTTCAATTTATCTCTATACTGAGGGCCCTTGGGTAATGCACTTAAAAGAAGCCTTTCAAGAAAACTAACTACTCCAGTGGATTGTCAAACATCATCTTTTGTGGACTTGATGGTAATTTTGAAACATGCAGTTTTTTAAATATTAAACCAAAAGTGCCTTACAGAACGTGAATTTCGGGGTTTTCCAAATAAGGAAAAGGCAGAAGGCTAGTTTGAATTTATTTGCTGTAAGTTTCTAAGTTTAGCTATTCACAAGAATGACTGGACCTTAAATTGAATTAGACTCTTAAATAATTGCTCTTAAGATCCAATCCTTTTTGTGAGTAGCTAATCTTAGGAACTTACAGGACAAAATTCTTAGTTGCTTCAAAGAAAGTGATGAAAGTATCTTTTAGATAAATAATTTCTTGAAAGAGAAGTTTGAAGTAGATAGCATAGAACGGTCAAGCAAAGTGAGTGAATTTCTTTAGAAAATGTTTATTTGTATTATTATTAATTTATTTATTTTATATTATCAATAGTATTCCTTTTAAATTATTTAGAAATCTAAAATCTTCATTCAGCTAAATCATTCATTAAATTAATTCATTTAATAAACTTATATTAATTATTTGAAATCATCATAAATAATGCATTTGAATTTCATATCTTATTAAATAAAGTTTTAAGGAGAAAATTGTATCTCCTATTTTGTATTTCTAAATGAGAGTAGCCAAATTCTAAGGAGCATTTATTTATGATAAAATTCCATTTCTATTGTTTTCAATGTTTTTTAGATTTGATTCTTTTTTTGTTCAATTTGAAAGATAGATAAAAGAATTGGCTGAAATAATCAAAAAATAAGCTTTATTTTCTCACTCATAATAATTTGTTGATTTTCTCCTTGAAACCATAGATATTTATTAGAATCTGATCTCGATTAATTGGAAAAATATTAAGTTTTGTTAAAGTGGTTGAAATCCTATTCTTCTGGAGATATTTCAATAATTTTTTATTTAAAAAATATTTCACTTTTAGATAATTTTCAGTAAGATAATGGTTAAAAAAGTATAAAAAAAAGTCGCTTCTGCAAGTGAAAAGAAGAATCCAGTTAAGGCCACAAGTGTGGCTTCTGCAAGTGAAAAAAAGAAAAATCTAACTAAAGCTGCAAGTGTAGCTGCATCTAAAAGTGAGCCTAAAAAGGCGGGAAAAACAATCAAGAAAGCATAGAAAAAATCCGCAGTCAAGTCAAAACAGGAAAAACCTGTTGCCAAATCAGAACAGAAAAAACCCGCAGCCAAGTCAGAACAGAAAAAACAAGCAGCCAAGTCAAAACAGAAAAAACCCGCCGCCAAACTTGCTAAAAAGAAGATTTAAAAGCAAAAAGCAGCTCCTGCAAAAAAATCCGCAAAAGTTGCTAAAAAAGCAATTCCTCCTCCAGCAGCGAGTAAAGCTCCTAAAAAAGCTGCCGGTAAAAACCAAAAAAAACCCTTAAAAGCTGCTTCTACTTCTTCTACCCATCCTGATGTTCCAGATAAAGCAATCGTAGCTAAAAATCCCGCTGTTGAAAAGAAAGAAACTGTCCCTTTTGTACCTATCAGCTATGAAAAGTTTGTTTTTCTTGAAAATTGTAAGATTTCTTCTTCTGAAGTCTAAAAAGACATCGATTCTTGTTCATCCATAGCTTCAACTTAGCAAATGAAAGATGAGAAATTAGGATTACAGATCATTAAGCGCTCTTTGAAAGGTGTAGCTGTAGCTAAACCTGAAGAAGGTGAAGAAAAGGAGAATATTATTAGCACCAAAGCAGGTGATAAATTAGCTGCAGGTATGGTGGATATTGTTTTTTGCTGCGATACTACTTCTTCAATGGGTACATATTTAGCTTAATGTAAGAGCACTGTCAATGCAATCATCAAACATATTATCGATAAAACATAAGGTGAAGATATTTCAGTGAAATTTGGCTTTGTGGCTTACAGAGATCATCCTCCTCAAGAAAATACATATCTCACCTGCAGCTATGATTTAACGACGGATGATGAAATTCAATAATTCATTGAATCTCTTTCTGCTTTCGGTGGTGGAGACTATCCAGAGGCTGTGATGGATGGTCTTTACGTGTCAGCTAAGGACATGAGCTGGAGAGATAACACTATTATTCCAAGCTTGAGGTATATTTTCCATATTGCAGATGCCCCTCCCCATGGAGGCGAGTATTCAACTGATTGTTTCCCAATCATTGGTGATTATGGATGCGCCTGTGAGATGGATATCAATAAAATTTCTCATATCATAAACTAGAATTAGATCCACTACAGGTTTATTTGCACTGACAATATGAAATAGACCAAGAAAATGGCAGAAATATTCAAAGAAAAAATGGTGAATTATGAAGAATGCTATATCTCAAATGCAGCTGACATGGACATTCACATTTCGGATATGATCATCCGTGAGTTATTGCCAGATACGATAGAAAAAGCTTGAAGATAGTTTTATAAATTAAAAGAAAATTATTTTTAACTAAAGCTCTTATTTTTGAAATGAAGTTGAGTGTGTATGCGTGTCATTCATCATCCCTTAGTTATTGTAGAATTGTTTGAAATACTTCCAATAATTGCAGTTTTAAAAGAACTCATCATTCTTTAATAAGGATTTATTATTTATTATTCTTACTATTAATACCCTCACTACCATCCTCTTTTCTGGATCACAAATGCGAGCATATGACAATTTGTCTTTGAATTGCTAGAACATACTACTAGATAACATAAAAATCTGTTTTTTAAATAAATGAATGAAGAATCAAAGTCTAGCGACTAAGGGAGGAGGATGCACATGGAATTATCCATTGGAGTATGTCTGCAAGTCAGGTGCAGTCGGGTCATAAATATGCCTGAATTTATTATAGACCTCGTTGACATAAGCGAAATATTTTGCATGCTCAACGAACACTTGCTCTTCTGTTGGTTCTTCAACGTGCATAACCTCAAAACCATTTGCAACCACAACCTCGATTTTAATATCAGCATTTGCAAACAACGGGAATCTCTTCCAATAGAAAAGTGTGCCTCCCATTTTCACTTTGTTGAGTAGCAAGCGGAATTTATAAAATCTATCAATTGTAGGGTAGGCCTTGTTTTCGTTGAACACAAAAACTGGACGAATCTTGTATCCTGTCTGCATTGCATACTTTATGAATCCCTTGTGTTCTGTATATAATGTGTACTTCTAATCAGAAGTTAATGTAGCCTGAGAGAGAGAAAAGATGGCAAAAGAAATGTTTAACAAAATATATGAGTAAAATAGGTTTTTTAGTTTTTTGAAAGTAATAAAAGTAGGTTTTACCTCTTCAAAGCCACCTGGTACAAAGGCAATAACTTTTCCTTCTTTCATCAAGTTTTTGAACTGCTGAGGATTTGCTCCAACAAGTCCTTACCAGCGATAGAAAAACCCTGCTAGAGGAACTTATAACGCCATCCTTGAAGCACAGAAATATGCTCTGTTGATAGCTTCTTTCTTTTGATACATGCTAAAATGGATTGCCATTGTGATAATGCTGTGAGGGTGGAACTACGAGGAAATAAATAATGGTTAAGAATAGCTAAAATGTTTAAAAATCTTTTGGAAAAATTGTGTGAGTTGCTTACAGGCAGCAAAATTTTTTCTTGCTCAAGAGGTGATTCATAATGGATATTGAATCCTTTGAAATATTTGTGAGGTTCAAGCCAATCAAAGAGAGATCGATAGAAATCTGATTTTTTAGCGAATTGCTCTAGAAACTAGCACACAAGCAGAAATCCTGCGATACCTTTGCTTCGTAGCTACCAAAAATATCCATTTTTTAATTATGTGTCTGCAAAGTTATTCACAAAATTCTTTTACTTTTATTGCTAGGCCCACTAAACTAATCGCAGCGAAGAGCAGCATCTATGGTTGGACTACATAGAGGTAGTATCCTATGAAGTGCTTTGCCTTTTAGAAAAAGCCAATTCTGTCGCTTTTAGAGGTGCTATTTTTCTCTTGCGTTTCCATGATTTTTCGTTAATCTTATGAGGACTTGAAATCATTTGATGAACCGAATTTAGGCATTTGAAAAATCTATTGGGCCTGACCAACGCATAAATGACGTATGAGCAGAATAAGTTCTTCACCCCGTACATTATTCGGAATAAATCATTGAAGAATCAAATTTAGAACGTGGAAATCGAAAAAGGGAATAAATAGAGTAACTCTAAATAAATGTTTTTTAAGTGTTTTAATATCTTGATTTTTGATAGAGAAATGCTTTGATGTGAATTGAGATTTTAGATTCTTTTGCTGTAAAGGTTGCTGTGAGTTATTTTATTGAATTCTTTTTCTAATTCGATTGATTACCTTCTATGATGCGCCAAATCCCACAAGTTGTTTTTCTGAACATATTGCAACATTTTGTAAGGTTTCTTTTGTTCAATTTGAGAACAAGTCAATGTTTAGTTCTCTTACTTGAACCAGGGAAATCGAAATATGATAGTAAAGTTTAGCATTTTCCTTTTATTGCATTTAAACAAATATTGTTTACTTCAGCTTTAAAAAAGTAAAAGAAATAATTAATAATTTAATGAATAAGCTCAATAAGATCTCAAATAATTCTTATCTTAGATCCCTTTTGAAGTGAAATAAACCAACTTATCTTAGATTCTATGAATATTATGGTCTTCTTATCAAGTGCTGCCAAACTGTTAAGAATACCTCAAAACAATTAAATAATTGAAAGCTCTAAAAATGGAGCTTCAAAAAATAAAAAAGAAAGTCTTATTGCCATACATCTAATATTTATTTGTCCAACATAGATGATTGAAAAGCTTTTTTGAAAAATTGAGTCCCACAAGCTTTAACTTGCCGCTCACTAATTACTGTTTGATTCAATGAACTAGAAGTTTTTGAAAGAACAAATAAGAATAACTTATTAAGGAAATTCTTTCTCCCTGTAATCAAAGTTTTATCCCTCATTTTGGGTATTTCTCAGCAAAACCAAAAGAGATAATTCTTACCTTGGATTATTTAAAATTTGAGAAATAACAGACTTGAACCAAAGTGGGAGAGTTAAACAAGAACATTTTTCATTTTCAAAAAGTTCCTTGAGCCACTTCTTCGATTACATTATAAAATTTCCATATGTCAGGACTTTTTTAAATAATAAGTAATAATTAACCAGCGATAACCTTTACCTTTCTTTGGGATGAGAATATCGCTTCCATTATTGGTAGGCTTTCTCATATAAACTTAAAATTGGTTTTTTAACCTTGCATCTAAAAATGTCAAAAACATAAAAAAATCTACTCATAAAAGTATTTTTAAGAAAAAGCACTTTCATTTGAATAACTAAATAACTTGATGAAACACACAATTCGTTTATTATTGAATCCTGTTTATTAATAAATCCATTTCAATTAAAGATGTATTTTGTTTAAAATAGCCAATAATAAACAAATCCTAAGATTTATTCTTTTCTCAAAATAAATGACTATCTGCTTAAATAAAAGCTCAACATTTTCAGGATTTGATTTAAGGTAATACTAGTTATGTTGATCTTTTCTTCAATCTATTATTTTGTATTTTAATTATGGATTACTACACATTACAATCTCATTTTCTTTCCCTCAGGAGAGTTTTAGTAGTTAACCTGCGCTGATACCTTTTTTTAATAAATCAGAAGCTGCATATTATAATTTAATAAAAATTGCATTTTTGTGTACTCTAGAATATTAAAATAACTCAATTTTAGCTATTAGACCATTAAAATGCATCATTATTGATCTATTCTAATAAAAAGCTATCCATTTTTTCGAGCACTTATTAGAATAAATGTATTAGTTGTGATTTAGCGAATCGGAGAATTATCCTTGATGGGTAGGATATTTCGAAACTTGGTTTAAATCGTCTTCGCAGCAGCATGAGCATCATCCCTTAATCTTCGTTTGTCTTTAAAGGAACGATCCGCTAGAATGTCGATCCTTTAGGGAAATACTCCGATACCCAGATTAATGAAGTGATTGATTTGACAGGACTTACAGAAATCATTAAATCCTAGAAAAATGGGTTGAGCACAGATATGTCAAATGCAGCTTCTGTTT
>Ga0302285_10002201_pt1 | contig 10930 bp, 5 predicted proteins | sample III_Fen_E2_2_FD_200455 | JGI IMG/M metagenome (GOLD analysis project Ga0302285, IMG submission 200455) | Peat permafrost microbial communities from Stordalen Mire near Abisko, Sweden - III_Fen_E2_2 | ecosystem: Environmental > Terrestrial > Soil > Wetlands > Permafrost | place: Sweden: Abisko...
ATTTCCAAATTAAACTAATTCAAATAATTTGCAATGAAAAACATGGATTTATTTTGTAAATAATTGGACATCTTATCTTGCTGATTAATTACAAAAAGCGCTCTGCCTGTGAGGATGGTTTCTCGTGTTTCATAAAGCTATCAAGATAGGGCAGAATAGGAGGTATCATTGTTGTTTTCTTGTTAATTTATTTTTAGACTGGATAATTCGAAGGATACTGCTTCATTCTCATGGCTACGCCTCCAGTAATCAACTCACCTTAACTGATTGATTAGCGGGATTTCTTCTACAAACGGGAACTCTCTAATGAATACAAACAGCCATTTCAATTTCTAAGTTTATCCTTCTTGATTGAATGCTTCTCCCCACATCAAATATCCCATTACCTTTAAGCTTAAGAAACGTATTTGATGAAGCATGAGAGTTGGTGTTTGTCCTATCCTAAAGAGTTTCAGTGCCAACCTTCGAGTCAGCTAGTTATGGGAGCATATTTTGAAGGAATAAACAATAAAAATATTGTATGTAAACCTCTATTTTATTCTTATTTGTTTCTGCCAATAAAACAACTGATAATTAACTTAATTAGCTTTGATAATTAGTAATTCAAAGGAAATAGCCTTTGCAATGAGTCAATACAATCTCCCCTTGTGATTAAAAACATCTTGTTTTAATAGATATTATAATATACACACATATGCATACAAAAACTTGTGTGATTTGCTAAAAAAAAGTTAATTTCATGTGATGAAAAAAATACCCATCTATTTATGTCATTTCTTCTTGACTACAGGTTCAAAATAATCATAGTTTTCAATGACTTCAGATTGTACACTGTTATCGAAACCTTATGATTGAGAAGCTCCTACGATGTCCTCACTTGATGTGAACATTGGATTCTACAAAACAAAATAAAGAAAATTATTAAATAACTCTTAGATTGAGCTGAAAACTGAAACTAGCCAAAAATTATGCATTTCTTTATTATCATACCTTGCTATCTTTCTTGCTGCTCTTATATCCGAATTAGTCCCTATTCTAAGAGTCTTAGAATTCATCGATGTCTTCATCTAAATAGTGATTTGAATCATCCTCCTCTGAATGATTCTTCTTATTTTGAGACTCTAAAAAAAACAAATCACAAAAAATTCAAAAATCTCCCCCTCTTCTTCCTCATCCAAAATATATTCTTACTTCCTTTGGGTTAAAATGCATATCCATCGCTTTCATCTTCTTCATCATCATTATACGATGGATCACCTAATCCACTGCTACCAGCAAATTTATTATTCTTTTGTAGACCAGTTGTAGCTGTTTTTCCTTTGATTGTTTTCTTATCATCGAATGCGAAATCATATTAATTTGTTTTTGTTTTATTTGCATTTTTATTATTATTCTTCGTTCCAAATCCAAGTCCACCTGATTTCAAGTCTCCATCGTCCAGATCAAACGCATATGGATCTTTAATACCAGCATCTAAATCGAACGCATATGGATCCTTCTTCGCTGGTTTCAATTCCGCATCTAAATCAAATCCATATGGATCATTGTTCCCACCCATTCCACCATCAAATCCAAACCCTCCAGTGTTCGAAGAGCTTATCGTTGCAGATCCAAATCCACCTAGATTACCATACAGCGATGATGTAGATGTACTCTTCCCTCCTCTGATTTTATTAACCGCTGTTGGAGGTGGTTTCTTTTCCTCAATAACAGGTGCAGATTCTGGTCGTTTTTTCTTTTTATTTTTAGCTTCATTCTCCAAGGCAGCAGCAGCTTCAAGAGCAGCTTTTTACGCTTCCAGTTCTAATTGTTCTTTTTTCAGTTTATCAGCTTTTTCTTATTCTTTTCGTTAAATTTCTTCTTACTCCAGCTTATCAAGATCTTCTTCCTTATGCCAGCTAGTCTTCTTATCATAACTTTAACTTTAATCATAACTGTTGTTGTATTTCTCATCTTCTAAGGTGTCTTTCTTAGATACATCCGATGCATTCATTTAAGGCGAATTCACTGATGCTTTTGATGTATATGGTAATGTTTCTGATTTATTTGAAGTTTTAGGCTGTTATTAGGAATTCTATGGTTTTTCTTGAACAATTAATGATTTTGTGGATATAAACCCGGAAGGATTTTCAAGGATATGCATGTAATCACCAATGACAGATTGCAGCAAGGCTTTAGAGGAATCGGGAGTCTTTTTGAAATTTATTTCACTTTCTAATTGTTTTCGTTAGATTCTATTTCCAATGGATACTTCTTTTTTGAAGACATCTAAAGTGTAGTCTAATCGGAAGAACTCTAAAAACTCATAGATTAACTCCAAGCACAGTTAGCCTAATATGCAAAAGATAACATTATATTCAAAGTAAGATAATATGAGAGGGTAGTTGATATGCGTTAGTGCATTGTTTTCTCTTATTGATGAAAAATCATTTCTTACCATTTTCCATTTTTCTTAGAATCGACAGCTATGGATGTTCCCATTGAAATCCTGCGCTTTCCTTTTACCCACGGGATACACCATCAATGATCTAAATACATAGAAGCAAATAAATAATCACAATTAAAGTAAACAATCTTCAGACAACTCTTCTAAAAAAATTACCTTAAATGACTGCAGTTTGAGTTCAGCTCTCATGTGGTTAAGGAAACCATTTTTCTGTACATTATTCAGTACGAGCTGTTTGAGCTAATCAAGAGGGAGCATTCAAAAATAAGTGGATTTATTCTTAGTCTTCTTCTTCCTTTGTTATCTCTCTCTCTCTCTTTTCTATTAGTATTTCTCTTTTGCCGTTTCAATGTGCTTTTTTCTTTTTTCAAATGCTGGATTCTAATTTTCTAATTTTTAATCTATTTATTTGTTTCATTTACTTTTTTTTCTCAAGTGAGTCAGTTTACTAAAATAACAAAACTGAGACTTATCTTTCTCTCTTTGATTTCTTCACAAAAAATCAACAATAAATAAGCAAATCGAACACATATTATTATGAAAATACATGCTTTGATTGTTCTCCTTGATTTCTAAAGGAGTTTATTCAAGGAATCGAATCTTTTTTGGCGATTAACTCAGAAACTGAGAATTTAATGAACTCTGGAGGATTCTCCTGGACAACTGTGTGGTCTTTATTATTTGGTGAGTCAGAGTGATGGAAAATCCCTGGGGTTTTTATTTTCTTCGGGCTGTTCGATGAAGAAACAAATCGCATTTGTGTACGACTCCCTACAGGAATTGGAATGGAATTATATTTGAATTTATTTCCATGAAAACGACTTTCCCTGCGTTCAGCTGAGGCAACTCCAGAAGAAGGCAATGTTGAGCTTCTTTTGCAGTTTTCCCCAAAGTTTAGCATATTTATTTTGTTGCTTTTTTTAAGAGACATAGCATATTTTAGTGTTTTTTATTGAATTTCACTATTAAAATTGCTAAAAGAAGGTTGCTGTTGTTGTTATCTTTTGGCACTGAAGAATACCTATTTCTAATTTGATGCTGAAATACTTTTCTATTTCGACAATTATTTCAAATTCCTATCAGTTTCTCCGAAGATTCTATGCTCTTTAGCAGACAACATCTGCGATGATTTAGCAGATAGAATATCACATTTAATCACATTATCCTTGATTGCAATGTCCTTCGCAGTATTGTCATCAAGCAGTTATGATAAATTAATCAATTCCTCAAAGGACTCAGCTTATGAGACGATATTCCCATCGATATCATTTGAAGCATGCGGTAAATGCATGAATAAATCAAATGAAATCTATTCCCGACTTATATTCATCGATTTATTTGGACCAAGTAATTTAATGATTTCGTTGGTAGCTAACATTTATATTTATTCGCTGCCTACACTTTATTCTGGCCATAGAATAGACTCCCCTTTGACAGCTACACTCATTCTTAGTACATCGCCAGGTATTTAAGATTATTTTCTCATATCTTTATGTTATTATTCATTTTGAATACTTTTCGCAGCAAGTGATTTGGAATGCGTAACTTCTTTACACGGTTTTACAGGCGATGCTCTATCAGTTTTGGATTTCGAAAATTAAGATATTTTCTATTATTCTTGCTAATCCTAGGCATTATTGAATTGCCGAAATGACATAGCATCTTGGAAATGTTCGTTCTTCTCTTGAATAGAATCAGTATTTTCTTTCTTGAGACTTGTAAGCGATCTACCAAAACCAGTCATCGTCCCTTTAGTTTCATTGTTTGGCTATCTTCCATAGCATGCTTTCGATGTAAAACCTCGTTTAAGAATAACATTTTCTTTACGTTCTTCAACTCTATCTTATCTCATAAAATTTCTCGAATCCATACTCATCGCATCATCTGAAGTTCCATCGAAATGAATCAAATCTTTTTCTCTTTTAAGTAACTTCTTTTACTAATATGATTATTCATTGCCGTTTGTCTTTGTTTTGCCTAAATGTGCTGCTGATTCGCTCGAATGAGAACTGCTGTAACTTATTTCTTTTATCCCTTGCATGGATTTATCTTATTCTAAAGAAATAATAGGTATGATCGGCGGGATTCTGCTTTAAGGGTACATCATTTAACTCTCTTCTAAGTCAGTCTTTATGAACATATTAGAAGATTCAATGTTCTCCTTGAATTCCTAAACTCCCAGAGATTGCTAGTGCTACAAATAAAGTTGTTTTTTTCCTTTATCTTCTTTACCAAGACTCTATTGTTAAATCTCTCTACAATCTACATAGTCTTCTTTCTCAGAAGCATCATCTTCTATTTCTCCTTAATTCTCATTCCCATTTGGATCGTCTTTAACATGGTTATTTCCTTAGGAATAGTTTGGCTGATTCTGTGAAAATTCTTTATCTATTCCATTCCGTTTTTACTTTCCAAAGAAACAACTTCGATTGCTATTTCTTTAACTACCAGGACAATCCTAACGATTCACACTCTGCTATTTCTCTTATTCCCTTGAATAATTACCATTCTCATCTTAATAATTACCTTAGTATTCCTCTGAGAACTAATCTATCACGCAGAATGTTATTTTACCATGCGTTTTTGACCTAAGAAATGCCAGAATATTGAATACAACTTAGAGTACACGTCTATGATCAGATCTGATCGTTTAATTCGTTGCTTGGTAGAATAACTAAGGAGGGCGATTCACTTAATTTGTATCAGTAAAGAACGAAAATGCTTTTAATAGTAATTCACTCAGCGAAAACTACGAAATACTCAAGGGTAAAGGCTTGTTTTCCTTATATCGAAAGCAATCACTGAAATTACTTGCCTAAATAATCGACTGCAATGCTATCACCTAGGAATTATAGCAAACGTTCAATAACTTAAAGATTTTTTCAGAATGAGTGATGGTATTGCAGGAAGGGAGATTGTGTTAGTCAGATTTAAGCTGAGAAAATGCTTGATTCTAAGGTTGATCCTACGTTGGAGTTCTAGGTGAATTTGAAGGTATTTTCATACATATTTCCTGCTCTTACAAATACTCCTACTATTGCTCTTCTTTCTACTCAGCGGAAGCCATCTGTACATGCTATGACAGCTCAGCTAACTGCTCTTTGAATTGAAAAGCAAAGTAATTCAAGACATTCAGAATAAAGTGCCTGCTTTCAAGGATCTATTCTTTTAGATATCTGAAATCATTCCTTTTGACTTCATCTATGCATAATATCAACAGCGGTGATTCCGCTCCAGATGGTCCACCCTTATATTTAAATACACTCACTTTAAATTCCTTCTAAATACCTTCGATATTAGCTATGCAATGCATATAATCCACACTTAACTCCTAAGTTTAAGCTGGTTTTTCCTCTAAAAGATGTATGAATTACCCTATTCCTGATACAAAATCACCATTTATCCTTTAATCTTCCTCAAATTACGAAAGTAGTTTCGTATGGGAAGATAAAATTGTTGTTGTAGGCCGTAATTTTTGAAGTTTATTTAATATTTCTTTAAATTTCACTTTAAACGACATATGATCCTTTGAAAGTAGATTCTTTGTGTTTTCCCTCTGCATTTTCGAGTGTCTTGCGAGTAAGTAGTCCCTGAGATTCACTACCGATCGCTTGAAAGTCAATTAATCGAATACTTTTGAGTTGAAAACACTCTCTCCTAATGATATCTGCAGCTTTTATATGAAATTATTAAACGTCGCTGAGGTCTTAATTCCAAATGAATTTTATGCCATTTTGTTGCATGAAAAGAGGCTCAACTCGTTGGATTTCGTGAGCTATGATATGATTAATGATTGATTCACAATATTTTTAGATGTATTCCTCCATACCATGTCATCCATGTGTTTAATGAAGTTCTTCCTGTCAGCTTGCTCACTTATGTAGTCAAAGAAAATCAGGAGAACACCTGTGAGAAAGAAGATCCAAGTCTGCAGAGCCTACCTAGTGAGTTCTGTGTTTCCTGTGCAATAATATGTAAATACAGTAATTGTTAAGATTCGGTTTAAAACCGTTAATAGTGTGTTTAGAATGAAATTCGAAGTTCTTAGGCATCACACGAAGAGTAGATTTAAGTACTCCCCTTGTGCAAATGCGGAGATGATAGCAGCTTGGGACGAAAGTTGATATCTGTTGACTAAAACGAATTATTAGATAATGGAATGGTTAATGCTCAGAAGAACAGTGATTTTATTGCAAAAATGCGGCAAACGATGGGTCACAACGATTTAGATCAGGGATAGAGTAATTTAGGTTAATCGAAGACTTAAATCAACTATGTCAAGCCATTCATTTCTATTGAAGGTGAAGATCGTGTAATTAGTTGTCGAAATGCAGTTCAAGAAAAAATAAATAATGTTGTTTGACCGAAAGTTATTGTAGGCTTTAGATAAATGGTATTGGTCTTCACTGTATTACGCTTCGAACTTCAGGAGAAAGCTTAATCCGCTAGTTTGATTGCTCATGTATTAGAGGAATAAGTGTGTGATTGTCGGAAAAAAAGTTATTTTTAGATACTTTCACAGATAGTTTTCTCTTGAACTATTTCACCTTATGACTTCCTAATTAATTTATTTATTTAAGGGGGCAAGATAAAAACTTAATTAAGCGGCATTTCCCCTTCAAGTTACTGTTACTGCTTAAACTACAGATCTCCAAAAAAGAACTTTATTATTTAGTTTACTTGTTTTCATCTTTTTTTAATTTAACATTTTGCATAATAATAAATATGCTGTTTGTTAGATTTCACTAAAACATACAAAGTTAGCTGTGGCATTGGTCGCTCATCAGAGTACATGAGTGGGAGAGATGCCATGTAGTCATGATGGCTAATAATTATTATTATATATCTTCTATCTAATTTGTTGGAATCTCTTTCTCTTCCCTCCTCCCAGTTCTGGAGTTGTTTGATTTCTAGAAATCAGAATCTGTATTTTTCCTCTCAAACAGCAAATATTATATGATGTTATCCACGTAGATGTGAAAATATCACGCATTAATATCTAGAAGTACTTCCCCAAAATCAAATAAAAGTTAATTTACTTTAATAGTACCAAAAACCACTTTTTCAAATTAACCAATTTATAATTTCAACAAATAACCTTTTTGCTATTTTTTTGTCTGAGCATTGCCAAATCATATTTCACTTTCAATTCCTCAAGAAATTTGTTCCTTGCATGACAACCATTCACTTAATCTATGTGAAGTAAAACCTGAAAAAAGACTGATTCTTGAATTATTTAAAAATTTTTTTCCATAATACAAATCTTGTTTTTTCTCTTATTTAAATATCTGTGAATTATTACTTATCCAACAACACACAAGAAAATATTCATAAATACATAGACTAACTGCCTCAACCAAATATGAATAAAAATGACAATAAAACCAAAAGATAAGTTTGATGGCAGAGATAAAAATGTAAATGATTATGTAATATGAAGAAATTTGTACTTATTTCTTTCATTCTTCTTCTTGATCTTCCTTTGAGCGGGGTTGAGAATGCTTTTTAAATTTAATTTTCTTAAATGAATGCTTAGGAGGGGATGATTCCTCATGTACTTATTATTCATTTTCAGCTTCTTCTTTTCCTCTTTAACTCTTCTAAGCTATCTACGGATTTTATTTAGCTAAAAACAGCGTTTTTTGATTAATAACTTCCACAATCTTTTCCAATAACTTCAGCTGATCTCTGTCATAAACACAATCAATATGATGTTTAGGCTTACTTATCTCTTCAAATCTCTTCATCTCTTCCATTAACTCCTATTACTTCATCTCATTCTTTTTTCTCTGCTCTTCTGGAGTATCTTCTACTAATATTTATTCCTCTTTTCCATCAGCATTTTTCACAGTAAAAAACGATTCTTTTGCATTTTCCTCTTGAATATATTCTGAATTCTCGCCTAACCCAAAGATCAGTTAATCCGCTAGACAATCTCGAGCTGGCTATTGCTTCCCTGAATTCGCATCAGAAGTGAATTTAACATTTGGAGAAATCGACTCAAATGATAAAATATTCGTGTAATGATCTATCAATGAAATATATTTCTCAAAATCAATGTTATTCTTCCCTTTCACAACAAGTTCTCTAACACATCCGTTATCTATGACTTCATGCAGAACCTCCAATAGCGCAATTTTCTCCAAATATTCATGGTTTTTCTTTCCAAATTCTGTTCGAAGCTAATCTTTATATTTCGAAAAATCATAAGCATCAAAATCTTTATTCTCATCATCGTTTTCCATGATCCTCTTCACTGTATCGAAAAGCTAGAAGCTACCACAAGCGACAAGTACCTTTTTATGTTCCTTATTATCCAGCAATGTCTAATACGTTTTATCACTGAAATACTAAATTTTCTAATCCATCGGCAGAAATTCTTCATCTCCAGTAAGAACTTCCATGTATGCATCAGGCGCTTTTTTCAAGTGTTTTGAATGAACTGCATATTGCGGATTGCATTAAGCGCAGCCTGTGTGAAACACTGTGTTATGTGCGAAAGAACATTTCCCCATGAGAGTTATAAAATTTGTTAATTTCATGGTTTCTTGGAGTCTTGGAAGAGATTTACCAACAACTAAACTGTTGATATACTCATTCACCGGCATATCAGCTAAGACTAGCTTGCATGGGAGAGCTACAGAAGACTAAGTGTTTCTTATAAAGTCCAAGTACAACGTGCTAAGATTCTCAGGGACATTGAGTTTGCGATGTTTAAACTCACCAGAATTGAAATCAAACACAAATGACTCCTCGTTGAAAGAATTCACAATGAAATTTCTTAAAGCCATGCCACTCAGCGACTCCACGTCACGCTAATTACGATACCTGTTCAACAAATCGTCTTGAAAACAACCGAAATAATTTCAAAAATGCATTACATTTTGGTAATAGCTTGCTCGTAAGGAATATCCTGCAGACTACCAGATTCTTCCTTATCGAAATCAGGAAGTGGTTAATCTTATGCTATCAGCAAGGTAAAAGCACTCTTTTCTTTGAGTAGCTACTTGAAAACGCTGGATACTTCTTCTTGTTCATTTGTAACACCTTGAAATGTGATTTCTTGATTGTGTGAATCATCTCTCAATACAAACCGTAGTTTCTCAGGATCAAAACTAACTATTTTATAATTTTTAGAGGATTCCTTGATGCCATTGAGCTTAAAGATTGTTTGTTAAAGCTCTTCACTTGTAATACGTTGATATTTTTCCATATTTTTTGCAAAAATCGAGTTTTTCAAGAGATTTTGCATTTAACTATTATTCATATTGGACATACGCTTTTCGATATTCTGAAGCTACTAATACCTCAATAACGACAATTTCTCACTGATCTCCTCTAGAATCTTCATTGCTACTCCTTTGTATTTAGCGCTCTCGCTTAGGTTCAATACATCTAAGAAAATTTTATCATAAAAGTTAGGAGATCAACATTTGCAATTAAATGAATTTGAATACCTCCAATAAACAATTCAAGTTAAGCTGCCTCCTTGACAGCTAAATACGCTTTGGAATCCTTGATTTCCTTCACTAACTCCTCGACGATAGAATGCTCTTTCAGTCCAATGTTTAAGAGATTGTTTAGTGAGCTTAACAAATAATTGTGCCCTTTTCCCATGAATGATTTCGCAATGATATCGAGATTCTTCTTCATAGTGATGATGAGCTCTTCATAATCATCGCGGACTTTCTAGCAGCCAAAAATACGCTTCTTCTATGGAGCTTAAGCAGGGTTGCTAGGGGTTTTACTGCCGACAGTGCTAAACTACTTGACAAAGGGAAGGGTTGCTTTAGCTTGCTTGAAGTTGGTTCCCACAGAGCGCTTCAATAACTGAAGACAAGCTTGCATTGGAAATGAAAGAAATATTGGTTGATTTTGTGAATATTCTGATTTTGCTTCTAGTTTTCTTGATTTTGATTTTTTGGGGAGGGTAAATTTGACTTTTAAGGAACAAAAAAAAAACAATTCACTACTTTGTTTCTAGAAATCTCTACGAGATCCACATAATCACAATATAAACACACACACGCACTCACAAATTTAAGAACTAGATAACCTTAACATTAACAACTTCTTTTGGAGATGATAACTGATAACAATAGCATCTTTGAAACGCTGAAAATTATTTGTTTAATTCTAATTCAAGAATTTTATTGTAATGCCAACTTCTACTAAACTCCCTCCTCATTCAACAGATTATCCATTTTTGAGAAGTTTCTCGAACTGATACGAAACAGCTGAGAATTTGCAAGCATATTTCTTGAGTCTCCTTGTTAATTAAGGTCGATTTGATCCCTAATACGCTGAGGCTGAGCGATTCTAAGCAGAGTATGGCTACTATAGAGATACTTTTAATTATCTTGATGGATTATTGGATGTATTATGGCTGTGTTATGTCACCCCTAGTGATTTATAAGAAGGGTTATTCTTGGAATTTGATAAAGACTAAGAATATTATCCTACTGCATAATGTTCTTTGGATAA
>Ga0302285_10002203_pt1 | contig 10926 bp, 6 predicted proteins | sample III_Fen_E2_2_FD_200455 | JGI IMG/M metagenome (GOLD analysis project Ga0302285, IMG submission 200455) | Peat permafrost microbial communities from Stordalen Mire near Abisko, Sweden - III_Fen_E2_2 | ecosystem: Environmental > Terrestrial > Soil > Wetlands > Permafrost | place: Sweden: Abisko...
AACAATATCTGGTTTATATCTTTCTACAAAATTCTTCAGTTGCACCCGAAAATCTGAAAACAGACACACACAAAAAACAGAACCTTTGTTTACTTCCAGCAAATCGAAACGCCAACCGCCATTTTGCAATTCTTTTCCATCTATGCCTGTTTCTGCGAATTCATTTTGAATAACGGCGATGCGCTTTTTGTCGGAAAATTGTTTCAGAACAGTTTTAAGGAAGGTAGTTTTACCACTCCCCAGGAAACCTGTAATGAGGTGAAAAGGAATAACTTTACCCTCTGAAGGGGAATTCAAGTTACTATTGTCTGAAATGTTTATATTGTTAGTTTTCATGAGTATGAATAGCTAAAATCACTATTTAATCTGTTCAAGAAGGGGTTAAAGGGTTTTATTTTCTTTTATAGCAAGTCTGCAATCCGCAAATATTGCAGGAATAAGGTGTTAGCTCCACTGATTCTCCTAATCCAACCATGCCACTCACTGATTTTACAGGATGCATAAGGCACGAATCGTTGAGTTTTATGCCGCACGGTTCATTTGGGAAAAGTGAGAACAATTGCTTTTGTTCCCGGACATGCCATCCGCAATAACCGGGGCTATATGAATTTGTAATCAAAAGACCTTTTGTTGCGGCATCTTCTGCTATCTTATGAGTAACATACCGGACAGATGCTTCTGCGATTTCTGAACCAACAGCATCAGCTATAAATTCAGATACTATATCGCCCGATTGTTTCAACCAATGCAAATAATCATCAAATTCTTTGCCGGCAGTAGCTACAAAAACTCCGAATTGAGAAGAAGAATTCAAATACCCATGTATTATTCGTCCAATTTTCATGGATAGACCGTTAAGTTGAATATGATACCGATCAGGCAATTCACCTTTACACAGAACATAGCCAACTTGTGGACGACAAATTTCATATGCCCTGTTAATGATGCCATCAAGTATTTTGATAACTCTTTCATCGGGTACAGTTCCTATGTACCCAAGATTCAAATAAATTTCCTGTCGGTTTAGAGTTAAATCGTTAAGTTGTAGTTGAAAGGAATTCATTAATTTTAGTTTGAAGCCATTAGTTCTTTTGCTTTTTGCACAGCGCTGTTGGCATTATCACTAAACCCAATAGCTCCTATTTTTGTAGCATAAGACTGACTTACCGGTGCACCCCCGATCATGATTTTTACTTTATTCTTTAGTCCGGCCGCTTCTATTGCTTCCACCACTTCTTTCATATATGTCATAGTTGTAGTAAGTAATGCCGACATACAAATAATATCGGCATTGTGTTCTATTATAGCTTCGATAAACTTTTCGCTGGTCACATCAACTCCAAGATTAATTACTTCAAATCCGCATCCTTCAAGCATGGAAGCGACTATATTTTTACCAATATCATGTAAATCTCCTTTTACAGTTCCTATCACAACCTTACCCATTGAACTGGAAGTATCCCCCTTCAAAAGTGGTTTTAATATCTCCAGTGAACCTTTCATAGCTCGGGCTGACATTAATAAATTTGGCACATAGGCTTTTCCACATTCGAAGCGGGCACCTATTTCTTCCATCGCTTTTACCATGTAATCATTGATAATAAGTTGTGGATTAATTCCTTCTGCAATTGCTTCCAGTGTAACAGCTACAGCCGGTTCCAATTTACCACTTACAATAGAATCATACAATATATTTAAATCTGCCATAATATTTTTGTTAATTGTGTTTTTTAATATTGGTCTTTTTAATCTAACTGAACAATACTTTTTCTTAATTCAGAAAATCAGATATTATATAATTCATCACTTTCTTATCATTAAAATATGTGCCTTCTTTTAAAATCTATCTTTAATAAGTACTTTTTACCAATATTACAGTACTAAATAGGGGATATTGAATCAATTTCACCAAACAGTGTAATTATACTAAAAAATGAAACCGGTTTTATTTTTTACAATTTTAAATGTTTATTCCTGTAAATTTTACAAGTTATTATCTGGGATTGGTCTGGATCACTTTAAACCTGTCTGTAATAACTCCGTCCTTTTCAATACATATGATATTAAACCGGGAGGAAAGGTTGATTCTTTCCTCATTGCTTAAGACCTTTCTATTGGCAGTTATTCTTCCCACAGTATCATAAACAGTCACATTCGTATTTTCAGCGTTCCGGATAATCACGGAACCATCTTCAACACGCCATTGAATTGCATCTGTATTATATGCATCGGAAATAGCACTTACAACTCCTCCTTCAACAAAAGTAATAATTGACCGGGCAGGAATTGAATAAGTTGAATTACTTAAAACAGGAGTAAGAGCACGGAGATTATCAGCCGGTAAATCGGAGGTAATATAGGGTGTAAACAGCACATTATTTCTGTCTGATACATTGAGCGTAATGCTCTTGTCTGATTTACTGTAATTAAGTGCTACCGTTACAAGTTTCCCATCTTTGTTCCGGTAGGCCGAAACCATCAAACCTGTTATGTTATCAACTCCGAATATACTGGAAACAGTTAAGCGTTTTGCGCCCGGACGTATAAACCGCGAGTAATTTCCAAAACACCAAAGTGCTTTAGGCACCACAACTTCTGCCGCTCCATAGACTTCTGCATATTTATTTTGTGGAACACTTCCATCACTGGTAGTTGCAAGTTGTTGAACAACATTATAGGTGTTATTTAATTTTAAGTACAACAATCCATCCTTGTAATTGACATCCGTCAGCCCTAACCACCAATGCCATGCTGAAGCATTTGCAACAGACAGATCCATGTGTATAACCCGGGCAATATAAAGCCCATAATTTATTGACAGATCAACACTTCCACTTTCCGTAACATATTCATCAAATGCATTTTCCATAGCACAATACTCAGTTTGCCAATATTTCGTATTATACTGATTGAGAATAAGAGGCAAAGGTTTTCTGGTATTAATTATTTGACCATCCAGGTAATTTAACCAATAGGCATGAGCTGAAGTTATGCGTGCAACATTTGAAAGATCTCCGATATAAGAAGAAGATTGTACATTTCCAAAGAAATTCTCCACTTTATTTCCATACATTGAGCTATCGATTCCAGGGCCCAAATCGCGGTTATTATAGAGAAATTCTAAAGTCCCGGATTCGGGCACTAAAATCTGAGTAGAAAGGTTTTTTTCTATTAGTTTTCTATTGAGAGAAACACTTATTTTCTTGATATCATTGTTGTTGGCATGGTTATTTTCGCCCATATTCGCAGTCCATTCAGGTTCATTTACCGGATCGACATAATCAAAAGTGATCCCATGGGTTTCGGTCGTTTTTTTGACAATTTCAGTCAGATAATCTGTAAATTTCTCAATGCCTGCACTATCAAGATTCAGTTTTTGGGCGTATTCAATATTATTATTTCCAGTTGTTTCACCGTTTCGGGTCATAAAGTATGGTGGAGAATTGACAAAGCCCAATGTATACTCACAACCACGTTCTTTTGCCTTCTTAAGAAACTTGAATTGACCTCCACAGGTTCCTGTCAGGTCCATATCAAAGAATCCGTTCTTTTTCATGATGCATGGGGTTCGTCCCCTTATATCACGAAAGGCTCCAAATGCATTATCGTTACTTCCGCCTCCAAAATTCATACGCCACATAGAAAGACCAATACCCATAGGATTACCGGATAAATCAAGTTCTTTACTAAAAAACAAATCAGCAACTTTATTTATATTTTCTTCAGTTGCATATTTACCGAATTTGTACATGGTCCAACAATCGGAAGCTCCAAAGTTGTCAATTTCTTGTTGGGGTTGATCATTATTAATCACAAATGGTGTTTGTGCCATAAGTGATAAATTTATTTGATGGCAAATCAGCAGAACTATAATTAGTAGTCGAAATTTCATTTTTTTGTTTTTAAGGATAAATCACATTGATTTATTATTTTATTTCTTTGTGAAATACAGAATTTATCCATATAACTCAAAGGAATAAAAAAATTATTTTTTAAAATTGGCTTTCATTCAACATAATATGAATCGATATCATCAACCTTGTTTAAAATTAATAACCCGGATTTTGAATTAAGTTTGGGTTAATTTTTATATCTTCAGCATAGATTGGTTGAAGATAATCCTGAGGAGTCCTGAAAATACGAGGATAAATTTCAACAGTATTCACGATCCGCCAGAATTTCGCAGGAGTTGTCTGATTGATATCCAGGTTTTGTGTTACACCATTGAAGTATTTTTCACCTTCTTTCCAGCGACGGATATCATGAAAATGATGTCCTTCAAAAGCAAGTTCAATGAGTCTTTCTGTACGAATAACTTCCCTGTCGGAAATTGGTCGTGAAGCCATATTTTTTACATCTTCCCATTTTGGAAGTCCGTTTTTAGCTCTTAATGCATCCAGATAAACCAGTGCCTGTCCATCGAGTTTATTATAATATTCTACATACGCTTCGATATAATTGAGGTACAATTCACTAAACCTGACAAGAGGGAATGGGTATTTTGTGAGCGTCCGTTTTGTTATGCTTTCAAATATCGATTGCGGATGAACTCCTTTTTTTACTAAGAAACCGGAAGGACTATAGTTGGCAGTCGTCTGAGGTTTGCCATGTGCTTCTTTATACCGCATTTTCAATTGAATGGTTGTATTATTTATTTCATAATTACCACGATCGTATCCGATACTGGCATAATATCTCGGTTCGCGGTTAAGATTGAAATTAGCCACCTGTTCTCCGTTAATCGTTGTGAATGTAGTAAACCGGTTGAGATAATCAAAATCAGGATCTGCATCAATTGGAAGTCCTTTCTTTGTGTAATACATGGAAGCCATAGATAATGTCGGGGCCAGCATTTCATAAGGAATTCCTCCCTGACCAGGATTACGGGGTGCTGCCAGGCACTGGTATGAATCTTCCTGATAGTTATCTTCATTCCAACCGGTATATCCCCAAACGAGTTCTTTGTTCCAGGGATCAACCATCGTGTAACGGGCATTATTTACAGCTTGCTGAAACGTATCTGTTACAGCCGGATTGTGAGAATATAACTGGCAACCTGCAGTCTGTGCAGATGTAATGGCATCTGTTGCAGCATCCAGTGCAATTTTCCATTTTTCAGTGTTATACACCTGGTTAATAAGATTTATCCCTTTCTTATCTTTAAAGTCAGCATAATATTCAGTATTCCCATTGAATAATGGACTGGCTGCATAGAGCAGTAACCGCGATTTAATGGATTTAGCTGCTGCTTGTGTTGGTTTACCGTAATCTGAGGGGTTTAATGTTACAGGCAAATCAGTTATAACTTCATCAAGGTGTGAGCTTATCCATGTGACACATTCATCATAAGAGGATCTGTTCTGAAACAATTCTTCCGCTGGTGTATCAAGCGGAATTAATTTATCCACCAGTACAATCGGACCGTAATAGCGTAATAATAAATAGTGATAATAAGCAATTAAGAATTTAACTTCCGCTTTCCATTCTTTCACTTTTGCAGGATCCATTCCTTTAACATCATCAATACGGCTTAAAAACAAATATCCGGATCGGATTCCTTCATAAAGAGGATAATTTATCCGCCACATTTTAAAGTGTGACCAGAAATTGGCTGTAGGCTGTGTAGAGCTGTTTTCACCGGTATAGATATTGATGGAAGGAAACCAGTAATTATCGCCATTGTGTATAAATTCGTCAGTGGGCATCCAATCCACATTTTGACGAACATCCGAAAATTTAGGCATATACGAATATACTGTATACAGTGCCTTTTGTGCATTGGTTTCATTTTGAAATGCATCATCAATGGTTGCAATATTAGGAGGAATTATGTCCAGGTAGTTGCATGATGAGCACATGATTAACATTAATGCTCCAGTTATTATTTTATTTTTCATTTTAAATTCAATTAATTAAATGTCATTTGAATACCGATATTTAATACTCTCAGTGTAGGGTATGCAATACCTGATCCAGATCCTACTTCAGGATCCCAGTATTTGAAATTTGATAATGTAAGCAGGTTGCTTCCATTAATGTAAGCACGCATAAACTTGTAAGTATATCCTACTTCAGCATTTTTCAACCGTAGGAAAGAACCATCTTTTGCCCAAAATGTGGAAGATTGTGTATTGTTTGAATTGTCAGTTTCACTTAATCTGGGATACCCGGCGTTTGGATTTGGGTTGCTTTCCGACCAGTGGTCGTTGGCAATAAAATTATAAATTTGAAATCTATAGTTTCCAAACGGGTGTATACCGCTCATCATTAACGTTGTTTGTGCAGCCCCCTGAATAAATATTGAAACATCAAAAGCTTTATATCTGAGCGAACCTCCAAAGCCATAAATAGTTTGTGGTACTGAAGGTTTGCCAAAAAATGTTCGGTCAAAATTATCAATAACCCCGTCACTATTAAGATCTTTGTATTTTATATCACCTTCCATCACTGTTGCAGAGAAAGTAGGTTTAGCTTGTTTTCCGCTTGCTATATCAAGTAGGTCTTGTTTGGTTAACAGGCCATTTGCAATCAGACCAAAATTCATATTTAAAGGTTGACCAATTTCCGATTGGTAAGCAAAAAGTTGTTGTGGCTCATCCCTGTCTAATAATTCATTTGCAGCATAAGTGAAGTTTGCTCTGAGAGAAATAATAAAGTCTCGGCTAAAGGAATGATTAAACTCCATGGAGATATCACAACCATTGTTTTTTACGACCCCGATATTCGCATATGGTAGAGCCGAACCAATGCCTACAGTTGTTGGCACTACTCGTCGTTGCATAAATATTCCACTTCGGATTTCCTGAAATACATCAGTTATAATAGTAAGTTTATTAAAAAGACCAAGTTCAAGTCCCAGGTTACTCTTCTTGCCGGTTTCCCAGGTTGCCCCATCCTGACCGTATTTGGTAATTGAATATCCATTCAGGGAATTATTCCATTGATCACCGAAAGTATATCCTCTGGCAGCATCATTTAGGTTTACTTCTGTAATGTATGGAAAACGAGGGGAAGTATAGGCATTCCCAACTAAACCGTACGATGCCCTTATTTTTAAGAGATTTACAACGTCAGTTAATGGTTTGAAGAATTTTTCATTGGATATCAAATAACCAGCAGCTATGGAAGGGAAGAACCCATATTGCATTCCGGGTTTGAAGTTTTCACTCCCATTATATCCAAAATTTACTTCCGTAAAATACCTGCTGTCATAATTGTAAGTTGCACGACCTGCCAGCCCTTGTTCCCGATACGGCAGATTACCATATAAATCGAGTGTCGGTGTCCGGTATTCACGCTGGTGATAGAGTAACATTGCGGAAACATTGTTTTTCGATCCAAAAGTACGTTCATAATCCAATGCTGCCTGAAGATTAATCGTACTGCTCATACCATAATTCAGACTGTTTACAGTAATGGATTCGGTCCCGGTAGTAATCTGATTCAGATTATATTTGTAAGTCGACGGGTCATATGAATTTATTTCATAAAAGAAGGGTGAATAGCCAAACACGGATGATTTTTTCGACCAGTATTGAAATGAAGCTAATCCTCTTGCCGAAAGGCCTTTGGTAATAAAATCAAGTTTTTGGTTGATATTGAACGAAGATAAAACTGTAGCTTCAAACTCGTTTTTTTGACTGGATAAATACATGGCCAGTGGATTTCCTACCCCATAATTTGACTCATTACCAAAGTAAATATGATTATCTCCGTTTTCTGTAGGAAAATAGGCAGGAAATTCTACCGGATTAACCTGCATTGCTTTTGTAAATAATGTTTGTGAAGTTTCTCCCGGTCCATCTAAATTTCTTATTTCAGTCATCAACCGCAAACCTATTTTAGTTGTTTTAGTCAGCTCTGCATTAATGTTATTTTGAAATGTAAATCGTTGTTGGTTGATATTGTTGTTATCAAAGGCATTCAACGAATTATTTTTATACATTCCCGTTTCGTTAAAAAAAGCAGCATTAATGAAGTAATCCACCTTCTTGGATCCACCCATCACGTTTAGATTCGCTGATTGGTTTTGTGAGGAATTTTTGAACAGCAGTCCATACCAATTCACATTCGGATATATATAGGAGTTCAACTTATTTTCCGTTCCCTGAATTTTATCTTGAGAATAATATGGGGTTGCTGTAGGATTCCGTGATATCTGGGCTTCATTGTATAATTTCATAAAGGTGACACCATCAGCAAATCCGGGAAGCTGGGTTGGCTGGGTAGTGTTGTATTCCATGCGTATATTGATTTTTGGTTTATCCATGTCCTTGCCACTTTTTGTAGTAACCACCATGACGCCGTTTGCACCTTTTGCTCCATATAAAGCGGTTGCTGTTGCATCTTTCAGGATAGAAAAGCTCTCAATGGATTCAGGAGCTATGGTATTGAGGTCTGTAGCAGAAATTTCAATTCCATCCATAACAATTAATGGATTTGTAGGTCCTGCAAAAGTAGAAATTCCACGAATCCAGAAACTGGCTCCATCTGCTCCCGGTTCACCTGATCTTTGTACCGCAATGACTCCGGCAATTTTACCGGCAAAAGCAGTTGTCAAAGAACTGGATGGTACAATCAGGTCTTTTGCTTTGATCGTTTGAATGGCACCAATAACACTCTCCTTTTTTTGAGTGCCAAAACCTACCACAACCACATCAGATAATAATTGCGTGTTTTCACGCATTTCAATGAATCGGAAAGTGTTGATGTTATCTTTATTGAAAGGAATTGATATGGGAGTCATTCCAAGGTAAGAGATCTCAATGATTTTAGCCGTTTCAGGTATAGTCAATGAATATTCGCCATTCAGGTCAGTAACAGTACCTATACCGGTACCCTTGACTAAAATAGTAGCACCGATAATGGGTGAACGGTCCGATTCTGAAACAACTGAACCTTTTATTTTGATCGTGTTTTGTGCAATAGCCTGAAATGACAGCAATAATAGCAGCAGTATCATTGCGCTTTTTAAACGTTGATGTATTTTATATGAAATCATAGGTGATTTTTTGCATATTAAGTGAAATTGAAAATAGCAGGGACAATTTTATTTATGCCCCTGCCAAAGTCTGACTGTATTATTTGATGAGAATTTTTTGGGCGTTGTTTCCATTGGCATCTATTGCTTTGATAATATAAAAACCTTTTGGAAGGCTAATGACAGATGAAGCATTAATAACTGCTGATTTAACCAGACTTCCTGTCATAGTGTAAACAGAGATTGAAGTTGTTCTGGTTACTCCATTTATAAACACGCCATTGTTTAAAGGAAGAAAAGATAAATACGAATTCGTAACATTAGGAGTTGCAGTTGGTAATATTTCACGGTCACCCGGACTTCCATCCAGTTGAATATCATCTAATCCCAAGGTAACCCAATAGTCATTTATATTAAAGTTGAGAAATTTTATCAGGGTTCCAACACCTAGATCAATGGTCACATCGTGCCATTCTTTCCTGACAAGGCTCAAACTTTCAAATGGTGTATCATTTGCTTCAGTGAAAACTCTTAGTGGTTCGTTGTATTGAGTAGGGTGATCTTCGTTTGACAAAAAGAAGTATTTTACATGTAAATAACGGGCCTTTTCAGTAGTGAGGCCATATACATTATTATATTTACCACCACCATAATCCGACCACATACCGTTAGTAATCCAAACCCGCAGGCAAGAATCAGATGCATTTATAACTGCTGATTGCGTGAAAGGGTCTTCATTTGTTGTAGTTCTGTAAACCTCTCCTTCTTTTGAATAGATACTCCAACCTGTACTCTGTGCAGCTTTTTCAAAGTTAATTGAAAATGGAACAATTTCTGGAATGACAGGAGCTACATCGCTTAAGCGAATGTTGTCGATATAAAAAACACCCCACATCCAGGGTTGAAGACGTATTGCCGAAAAGGTTACACCCGGATTGATAACAAAACAGAATTCTTTCCATTTAGTGGTATAAGTGGCAGGCATTGTTGGAGTCAGATTAATCCCTAAATCGGCATACGAACCATCTGCGTTATCATTAAACAGTCCAATCTGAAAATTTGAGGAGAAATCATCTTCTGCCAGTACCTGTATATATAAATAACGGGTTGTTTCAGAAGTGACAGTTGATTGTAAACTCAAAACCGGTCCGCCCCACCACTCTATCCCGTTTTGGGCTTCAAAAGTAAAACACTTTGCAGAAGTATTTATGCCATCCTGAACCGGATTATCAATTATACTCAAGCTTTCAGGATAAAGCCATCCTGAATTCGTAATTTTAACCGGGGAAGTTGCCGGGGACTCAAAGTCATAGGAATACGCATTTGTAGCGCTTACAGTCATACAACCCAGTGTAAGAACTGCAATAAAAAGTAATTTTTTTTTCATGATATTTTTGTGTTTGTTTTATGTTATAAGAATAATTTAAATGATACACCTTACTAATAATGAGTTTAAATTCAACACCCAAGATCAGTATCATTATTCCCTGACAAAACTATTGATTAATCCAAATAAACACTTTTGTTGTTGTTTCAAAATCTGTAAGCTTTGTTTCAATAATGAACTTTAACTACTGTGGAATACAAACCGGTATTTCATATCGTAATTGAACCATTGCCGGTAATTTGTCCCCCAACAATTGTTATGCAGGCAATAATGAATCCCTTGAGCAGGGTTTACTGAATCATTATTAAAGTACATAAGATCCCGTTTATTAAGTGCTATTAAAGAAGCATCTAACGATTCAATCCTAAGCTCATGGTTTCTTTCTTTAAATCGGACATAATCTCCTACTGCATGGAAGTGACGGCTTCCATTCTCCATCACATCCGTAACATCTATTTCAGAACCAAGTTTTTCAATAAACAATTTCGGATTTGTATACGCCGGGCAAAAAGAAATCCAGGTAGCATCCGGAATACGGGTATTCTGCTTCCCAAACCAG
>Ga0302285_10002205_pt1 | contig 10925 bp, 7 predicted proteins | sample III_Fen_E2_2_FD_200455 | JGI IMG/M metagenome (GOLD analysis project Ga0302285, IMG submission 200455) | Peat permafrost microbial communities from Stordalen Mire near Abisko, Sweden - III_Fen_E2_2 | ecosystem: Environmental > Terrestrial > Soil > Wetlands > Permafrost | place: Sweden: Abisko...
TGTGGTTCGCTCCGGCGATGAAATAGTTAAGCTGGATACAGTTATGCCTTATCCCCGAAAAATAGCAGTACTTATCAATTCTGGCTGCGGAAGCTCTGCCGAAGAATTCCTACTTTATGCAAAGGAAAGTAAAAAGGTAGTGTTATTCGGACAACCCACCTCCGGCACGCTGGACTATTCAAATATTTCACCCCGGGAATTTCCCAGTTCAGCATTCAAAATTAGTTTGCCAGAAACCAGATCGCACCGGTTACCAGCTATTTCGGTTGATAGAGATAAAATCAAGCCAAATGTATATTTGACCGACGACCAGAACTGGATTGAGGAGGCGGTAAAGCAATTAAAAACAGTTAACCAATTAAAAACAGTTAACCGATTGTAAAATAATTGCTGGTTAATTATCTCTGAGAGTCAGAATATTGATCCGGTTTATTTCTAATGGTCAGCTGCAATCATTACAAAATCCAAACATCATAGAGCCAAGAATAAGCTGATTTTTATTTATGGCACATGTTGTGATAAAACCTGACCACAAAATTTACCGAAGTTAAAAATCACTTTCCCAATTGTTTTGTTGCGTATATGATCCTGAAAATCGATGCAGGATAACTTCAGTTCACGGAGGGATAATAGCCTTCCGCTGAACAATCGAATGTTGAAATTGGTTATGTGTAAGAATGTTCTTTTCAAGTTTTTATAAAAGATGACCATTACACGTAAAGTAGAGCAAATTGCAGATATCTATGCCGGACTTCAAAAAGAGATATGCCAAATCCTGGAGCAGACTGATGGCAAAGCTGTTTTCGAAGAAAATAAGTGGGAAAAGGACATCGGCTACGGTATTACTTGCGTAATTCGCAATGGTGCTGTCATAGAAAAGGGTGGTGTGAATTTTTCGTTTGTGGAGGGCGAATTTAATTCACAAATGGAGCGATTGTTGGGCGAAAAGGCCAATCATTACGCTGCTACAGGAATCTCATCTATTATGCACCCCATAAATCCGCATGTACCTATTATTCATACCAACGTCAGGTATTTTGCGCTCGACAATGGTACCGAATGGTTTGGCGGCGGTATTGATCTCTCACCACATTATATTGATGTTACTGAAGCCAGGAATTTTCACCGCGCACTTCGAGATATTTGCGACAGGTACAACCTCAATTTTTATCCTAAGTTCAAGAAATGGGCCGACGATTATTTTTTTATAGCTCATCGCAATGAAACAAGAGGAATTGGAGGTATATTCTTTGATCGGCTAAAGCCCGATACCAATATCAGCTTTGAACAGTTACTTGAATTTACTACCGATGTGGGCCATGCATATGCTGATTTGTATGCTAAAATTGTGAACGAAAAGAAAGCAAAAATATTTACATCGGAGCAGAAAGAGTGGCAGGAATTGAGGCGTGGAAGGTACGTCGAGTTTAATCTTGTGTACGACAGAGGAACAAAATTCGGTTTTGAATCGAATGGAAATTCAGAAGCTATACTGGTCAGTTTACCTGCAACGGCTTCCTGGGAATATAACCACGAAGTAAAACAGGGCTCGGAAGAATATGAAACCTTGCAATTACTTAAGAAAGATATTGATTGGATAAATCTTTAATAGAATAATAATGTCATCAGGAAAAACTGCCGTATTACTTTTAAATGTTGGTACACCCGATTCTCCATCTGTAAAAGATGTGCGCAGGTACCTTTTCGAGTTTCTGAACGATCCCCGAGTGATTGATATTCCCTGGCTGCTCCGGAAAATCCTGGTCAACCTCATCATTGTTCCGTTCAGGGCTCCCAAATCGGCAAAGTTGTACAAGTTGTTGTGGAATAAAAACGGCTCGCCACTTTTGTTTCACGGCAATACCGTAAAAGAGAAATTGCAGGAAGAATTGGGGGATAGTTACACCACATTTTTGGCCATGCGTTACGGGAATCCAAATATCAGGGATGTTCTATCTGTTATTAAAGCTGGTGAATTTTCCAAACTGATCGTTATCCCTATGTTCCCGCATTATGCGGCATCTTCGAGCGGTACGGCAATTGAAGCAGTGATGAACCATCTTAAAAACTGGGAGGTTATACCCGAAGTGAAATTTACAGGACAATTCTATAACAACCCCCTGTTTTTAAATGCTTTTTGCGAACGGATTGAATCTTACCATCCTGAAAAATTTGACTATGTTATTTTTTCTTACCATGGATTACCCATCAGTCACATTACGAGGATTCACCCCGGAAACGATTGTGTGAGTTGTACTTGCGACAAACAATTTCCAGCTCATGGAAATTTTTGCTACAAGGCTACCTGCTATGAAACAACGCGTTTGCTTGCCTCGAAACTTGGCTTGCCAGAGGGTCAGTTTTCGCAAAGTTTTCAGTCGAGGTTATCGAACAACTGGCTAAAACCATTTACCGATAAACTATTGATAAAGAAAGGAAATGATGGTGTAAAACGGATATTGGTGGTTGCTCCGGCATTTGTGGCTGACTGCCTCGAAACTACGGTGGAACTTGGTACAGACTATAAAAATCAGTTTAAAAAGGCTGGAGGCGAAGATCTTGAATATGTCGAAAGCCTGAACGATTTGCCCGCCTGGATTGAAACACTAAAAAGCCTTGTCGAAAACAGGTAGGACAGCGTGGCTTTAATTTATGCCGCTTGTTTTCATTATTCATAAATGCCCATAAAATAATTGGATTTTCTATCTTCATTTAGATTAATACCAATAGCTTTGCTTAATTTCAAAATAGATTTTTTGGAAGGTTTATAATTAGTCAATGTCTAATCAATCATCGACTTAAATTACCAATTGTGAAAAAAATATTCTTTGTAGTTTGCTTTTCTCTCCTGTATTCAATGGCATTCAGCCAGCAGTCTGGTCAACTTTTTAAATCATTGGATAAAAAGGAGTTAATGTCCCGATTATTCTCCGGTGCAACATTTAATGATCGGCAGGAAGCCGTTTGGAAAACTGACACAACCGATAATGTCCGTCTGCCTATATCGAGCGATGGATTTTGCTACACACGATTGGACACATTGATCTTATTCAAAGATAAAAATCGGGTTCATAAAACTTTAATTGAAAGAGCTGCTGTGGTTTTTATTACCTCGAGATATCAGGATAACGAACTGGATAACTGTCATGCTTGTTCTCCTGCCATCGGGGTTGCAACTTTCACGAAGACCGCTAACAAAATGTGGAAGTTGGACCAGCTTAAGAAGTACGTGACCAGTCACGGAGTATGGGGGAAACGCGGAAAATTAGGTGTAGAAAGGTTTTGTGACCAACTGTTCTGTCTGAAATTGATTGCTAAATATTACGGACAAGGTAATACAGAAGGATTTGTCAGCTATTTTTCCCTCAGCGGAAACATCAATGAAGTTCTTGCTTATCAAAGTCATTCCTCAAACGACGGTGCCGTGGAAAATGGCTTTATGGAAGAAACAACCCTTGAAAAATTGCCAGGTGAAGGTTGCCAGGTCGAATTGACAACACGCCGCGATGTCCCCGAAAGTGTAAAAAAGAAGATTTATCGCTATTCGGAGACAAACAAGGTTTTTGAATTGATCAGGTAAATCTTATTATGCAGTTTGCTTACTTACGTTTCTGTAGGTATAAGCATAGAAAATATGCCGTCTTGCAAACCTTAGAATGGTCGACGAATTCATAAACTTGTTATATATATTCTTAGGGATTCCGAAGTATTCATAAACACTTCCATCCTGAAACGTAATTTTCAATGTCTGACCTTTATACGTATAATCATCAATAGGTGAAGTATTGGTCGTTAACGTATATCCCTCTAAATTAAAGGCTTTTGTTTCGGGCGCAATACTCACTAAAAAGTGATAAGCTTCAATTATACTTTTGCTTTTGGCTTCAGCCTCGGCTTTGCGATCATCATCACCAACAAATTTGTCAGGATGCCACTCTTTTATTAAATTCCTGTAATTGCTTTTTAATCCGTTTAAATCAGTGTCCGGTGTGATATCGAGTAATCTTCTGTATTCAATAATACGCTTCATGAATCTTGTTATTGTAATTTCTATTTTTCAGCGTGCAAAGGTAACTAAATCTGTATGAGATCCTATTTGTATTAATAAAGAACTGATTGATTAATATTAATTTAATGTTGTTCCGATTTTATTTTGGGCGATTGGATTTTTCTATCATCGAAATCCGCTCCATCTTTATTAACCATCTGATTTCCTTCAATCCGAAGAGAACCATGCAATTCTACAGGACTAGGTTGTTGTGCCTTTGAACAGAAGCAAAAATGAGCAGTGCGATTGTTGTGAGCGTCTTCATTGATTTTCTTTAAGTATATGTTTTACTTTCCGATATATTTTGATGGGAGTACCCCAAACTCGTTTTTAAAATGTTTGCTGAAGTATTTCGGATCATTAAATCCGACCTGGAATGCAATTTCCGACACATTCATCTGGCTTTTAGACAACAGAAGTGCTGCTCGTTTTAACCTGAGTGAACGGATGAATTCCAATGGTGGTTTTCCGGTCAAGGCAAGTATTTTCTTGTAAAGCAGGGTTCTGCTCATTCCCAGATCGCGGCTCATCGTCTCAACCGAATAATCGGTAATCGCAATATTTTTTTCAACCAGCTCAAGCGCTTTTCGCATAAACTGTTCGTCGAGCGAAGTAACTGTAATTTCGTGAGGTTCGATCTGAAGCTTATTTTTGAAAAGCTGTCGTAAATTTTTCCTTAAATTGATGATATTGGCAATTTTGGCTTCCAGTATCTGGAAATTAAAGGGCTTTGTAATATAATCGTCGGCCCCTTTCCCGATTCCTTCCAATTGTTGCTGTTCCGATGATCTGGCGGTTAAAAGGATCAGTGGAATGTGGCAGATGGTTCTGTCGGTTTTAACGCGTCGGCACAATTCGATTCCATCCATACCGGGCATCATAATATCACTGATAATCAAATCGGGAACAATTTTCTGAATCTTCTTAAGCGCCTCTTCACCATTTGAAGCCTCGTGAATCTGGTAATGCTCCAACAGGTTATCCTTCAGGTAAAAACGGAGATCGTCATTGTCTTCAGCTATCAGTAAGACGGGTCTTTCGGAACCAAAATATTTTTCACTTTTATCGGCCATGATGATCGGAAAATGGTTGATCTCTTCTACTGTTTCATCAGTCGGTTCGGCCAGCAATCCAGAATTATTAACCGGAAGATGGAGCGTAAAACAACTTCCCTTACCGATTTCACTTGTTACAAATATTTCACCTTCATGTAGTTTCACGAATTCAGCCACGAGCGAAAGACCAATTCCTGTTCCTTTTTCAACTTGTCCTGTGGAATCGACCTGGAAAAAACGCGTGAATATTTTTTCAATTTTGTCTTCCGGAATTCCAATGCCTGTATCTTCTATTTTAATGACCAGGTTTGCACTTGTTTCATTATTAAGTTGTTTGTTGGTTGTTTCGACAGCCAATGAAACTGAAACCTGTCCGTATCCCGGCGTAAATTTAAAGGCGTTAGAAAGTAGGTTAAACATTATTTTCTCCAGTTTATCTTTGTCGAAATAGGTATTCAGTTCCTTTATTCTGGATCTGAATGCTAACTCAATATGCTTTTGTTCACTCAGGTTATTGAATGAGGAAACTGCCTCATTCAAAAAAGCCACAATATCGCCGAATGAAGGGTTGAAATTGAAACCCTGGACCTCCATTTTTCTGAAATCGAGCAATTGATTTACCATCTGCAGCAATCGTTTTGCATTCTGCTCGATAAGCTTCAGGTACTTTACCTCGGGTTTTTCTTTGAAGTCGATTAGTAGTTTTTCGACTGGTGCCATGATCAACGTTAGTGGCGTCCGGAATTCATGCGAAATATTTGTAAAAAATTTTAATTTTAAGGAATCTATTTCGTGAATATGTTGCGCTTCAAGTCTTTCGTGTTCTATTCGGACATTTATTCTTTCTCTAAATAAAATTAAGTGCCTTAGCAGTATAAATGTCAAAAAGATAAGAATTGTATAAATAACATATGCAATCCAGCTTTTCCAGAAAGGGGGGAGCACTATGATTTCAAGAGAGATCTCCTTCCCTTCGAATTTGCCCTTTATCTCTTTCACTCTGAAATTATAAGTTCCGTTGGTAAGGTTGGTGTAGGTCGCCGAATTCTTATTTCCGTCTGATGTAATCCATTGATTATCGAATCCTTCTAACTTGTAGGCGTAAATGTTCTTCTCCGGATAGAAGTAGCTAAGTGCGATAAATTCGATTGTAAAGGAATTTTCGTGATATTTTAATGCTATTTTGTCGGTATTGAAAATTGGTCGATCCAATAGAATACGATTGTTGTATTTCTGTCCGTAAGGGATGCTTTTATTGAAAATCTGAAAATCTCGGAAGATCATTTTTGCATTTGTGGTATCGTCTTTAATTTCATCGGGATAGAACGCATTTAGTCCATCCGGACCTCCAAAGAAGATCTCACCATCGGAGGTTCTAAACGCTGATGACTGATTAAACTCCTTACCCTGAAGTCCGTCAGTAATATTATAGTTTGTAATTTTAAAATCAAAATTATCAATGCTTTGCACGTTATTGAGTGTAAGTTTCGAAATTCCGTTTTTTGAACTAATCCATAAATTACGCGATTTATCTTCGACAATTCCGTGAACGCTATTTGAGGGAAGGCCGTCTCCCACCGTAAAATGCCTGAACGAATTGTTGCTCCGGTCGAGAAGGTTCAACCCATTTTTTGTGCAGATCCAGAAAAATCCACGGCTATCTTCGAAACAGTTTGTCAAATTGTCATCACTAATTGAATTTTTATTATTTGGTTGGTTTTTAAAGCATTCAAAGGTTTTAGTAGAATTGTCGTAGGATGACAGACCGTTTGTTGTTGATATCCATAGGTGGTTGTTTCTGTCCCGAATAATAGAAGTAATATAGTCGAAGCAAATTGATGAATTCCGCGTATTGATACGGGCGAATTTATTTGTTGCAGAGTCAAGCAGGTTTAAACCGCTAGCCATCGTACCGATCCACATATTATTCCTGTTATCTTCGCATATTGCGTATATTCTGTCGTCTGAGATTGATGTTGTGTCTTCAGATTTATATTTGTAAACTGTAAATTTTCCGGTGACCGGATCATACCTGTTCAAACCACCAAAATAGGTTCCAACCCAAATTTTATTGGAATGATCGGAAAAAAGCGAAACGATAATGTTGCTGCTTAAAGTATTCGCAGATGAATTATCTGCTCTGGTACGTGTGATCTTTTGGGTTTTCCGATCCAGGTAATTGAGACCGCCGCCATCGGTACCTATCCAGATATTTCCTTTGCGATCTTCAATAATTGCATTTACATCATTGTTACTTAGGCTATTGATGTCGCCTGCTACGTTCTTGTATATTCTGAATTTATTGATGTCCTTTTTATAAAAATTGACTCCTTTTTTCGTTGTACCTAACCAAACAATTCCATCGCGGTCACAATGTACATATGAAAGGGCATTTGAAGAGAGTTCTTGATCATCAAAAGGTTGGTGTTTTATATTGATGATGTTTCTATACTCTTTATCAATAATATAAGCGCCTCCTCCATCTGTTGCTACCCATATTAAACCGTCAATATTTTGTGAGATTGCTCCAATTCTTTTTAACTCGTCTTTTTTATCCAGTTTATCTTTAAAATGGTTGTCCCATTCTTCTTTATCAGTATGGAAGAGGTATAAACCAAACAAGTTGCCAACCCAAAGATCGTTGTCACGGTCAATAGAGAGCTTGGTGACACTATTTGCAAGTTCGTCAGATTTATCTGGAATTTTAAATTTTTTGATGCTTTTCTGGATGGGATCATAACTGATTATAAAGCCATTTTTAGAACTCAACCACATTATACCGTTATTATCCTGAACAATTGAAGTAATTCCGTTAAGAGGTGCGTTACAGCTAGTGTTGTCGATTAAAATACGGTGGATTGAATTGTTGTGAATATCATTATAAAAACATCCGTTATTAGTTCCAATCCAGATATTTCCATCATTATCGGCTGTTAATGTATTTACATAGTAAATGTCGCCGCAACTGTAAGGCGAGGCAAAGGCATAATTAAAATTCTTGAATTGATAAGTACTGCCATCAAGAATACTAATTCCGGATGCTGTGCCGATCCAAAGATTTCCGCTTTTATCTTCAGCGATTGCGTTGATATTGTTATTGAGGATAGCACTATTTATTGGATTTTCGCTGGTAAAAACCTCGAATTTAATTCCGTCGAAGCGATTAAGTCCGGCATTTGTTCCAAACCAGACAAATCCTTTCGAATCGCGGTAAATGCAATTGATCTGATTTTGTGACAAACCGTTATTGACATTCAAATGCGAAAAAACATACCGATTCTCCTGCCCCGACAATGGAACATTCGTAAAGAGCAATCCCAAAAATATTTCGCAGATAATTACGATGGTTCGCCAGCGAAAACGTTCTGACGCAAAGTATTTAGGGACAATGGAAATGTTCGGTAATTCTGAATTTTTCACATTTTCAATCGCTTTAGCTATTCTTTTGTTAGTTCTTGGAATCGCGGATTTCCCGCTACATTTAATTCAATGTTAAAGATATCAATTAGCACTTGATTACAATCAGCAAAAACACTTTTATTTACAATTGCCCCCCCTACCCGAAACAAATGATACCCTGACATGTCACAAACAAGCTATTTTTAAACCTAAACTATACGGGTGAATCACTGTTTTCGAAAGTACATTTGAAGACATATTTTAACAAGGTTTAACCAAACTTCTTTTTAATTTATCGCTGTTTCATGAAAAATAAAGAACGAACCTATCTGGTAATTGAAGGGGCTATCTACCTTGTTATTATCGCACTTATTCTAATCTTAATTAGCAATTTATGAACTAAAATTTATCAAAATGACTAACAAAACATTCGATTTCCAAGGACAAAGTATTAACAATTTAACTAAAATCCATGAAAAGTAAACAAATTCTTCTTTATTTATTGATCTTCCTGTCCATGGGAGCATGGGCTCAGAAAAAAATCACTGGAAAGGTGACTGATTTCAACAATTCCGAAACGTTACCAGGGGTAAATGTTGTGATTAAGGGAAATACCTCCATTGGAACCGTTACTGATATTGACGGGTCTTATGCAATTACTGTACCCAATGAGAACACGACGCTCACCTTCTCATTTCTTGGTTTTTCCACGCAAGATGTATTGGTCGGGAAACAAACTGTCATAAATGTAGCGCTGAAAACCAAAGTATTGGGACTCGATGAGGTTGTAGTTGTTGCCTACGGAACTACTAAACGGGCCAATCTTTCCACTGCTCAAAATACCGTCACATCTCGTGAAATTGAAAAGACAGTGAATACCACAATTGAGCAGGCACTTCAGGGAAGAACTGCTGGTGTTTATATTACGCAAAACTCGGGTCAGCCCGGTGGTGCGATTTCTGTTAATATAAGGGGTGTAAATTCTATTAATGGAACCAATGAGCCTTTATATGTAATAGACGGGGTGCAAATTGCCGGTCAATCTGTTTCATCCGGGGCTCAAAGTTCGTCGAATCCATTATCGGGGCTAAACCCTTCGGACATTGAGGATTTCCAGGTTTTACAAGGGCCATCCGCAACCGCAATGTATGGCTCACGTGCCACAAATGGTGTTATTCTAATTACGACTAAACGTGGTAAAGAAGGTATAACCAAAATAACTTACAACTATCAGTACAATTTGCAAACACCACCCCAACATTTGCAGGTGATGAATTTACCGCAATATGCACAAATGGTCAATGAATTTCATGCAATAGCTGGAGGAGATACCCAGGCGGAATTTATGGATCCTTCGTTACTGGGGCCTGGTACAAATTGGCAAAGTGAATTATTTAAAAACTCAGCCATGAATAAACACCAGGTAAGTATGAGTGGCGGGAAAGATAAGACCAACTACTATTTATCGGGTGAATATTTGAATCAGGATGGTGTTGCGGCAGGTTCCGGCTTTAAAAGATATAGTTTCCGGTTGAACCTCGACAACAAGCCAAGGGAATGGGTTAATTTTGGCACAAGCCTTAGTTTTAATCAAACCAAGGAGGATCTTACCACGAGTCAGGAAAACCTTATTTCTAATGCTTTGCAATTGACACCTCAGGTTCCTGTAAAAAATCTGGATGGGACATGGGGCGGTGGTGACCTTACCAATGGCGCAAATTTATATGCACCTGTAAATCCTATCGCAATCTCTAATCTGGTTACCAACAATAATACAAGGAGACAATTTGTAGGAAGTGTCAATATGGATTTAAAACTAATGAAAGGCTTAACGTTTAAAACTTCGTTTAATACAAATGTTGGCTACACCAATGCTACCTATTATGTGCCAACTTACTCGATCGGATGGGCAAAAAATACAATTGCAACGCTATCTGATTTTAATGGCATGAACACACAATGGACAATGAACCAAATGCTTGTATATAATAAGCAATTCGGAAAACATTATTTTGATGTAAAGGTGATTCACGAATCGCAGGAGTCAAAATGGAAAAATGTAAGTGCCGGAAGGACCGGTTTTCTAACAAGTGATATTTTAGACCTTAATGCCGGTGATCCAAAATCTGCATCCAATACAGGTGGCCAGGGTGAGTGGGCAATGGAATCCTATCTTGGAAATGTCAACTATAGTTTTTCCGACCGTTATATTTTTTCAGGTTCAATCCGAAATGATGGTTCTTCGAATTTTGGCCCTGACAACAGGTGGGGACTTTTCCCTGCATTTTCAGCTGCCTGGAGAGTTTCGAAAGAACCTTTTTTCAAGTTTCCTTTAATGAATGAGTTAAAATTGCGTTTTGAAGCGGGTGTTACCGGAAATCAAGGTGGCGGAGGTATCTATTCGCCGATGGGAACAGGCGCTT
>Ga0302285_10002206_pt1 | contig 10921 bp, 7 predicted proteins | sample III_Fen_E2_2_FD_200455 | JGI IMG/M metagenome (GOLD analysis project Ga0302285, IMG submission 200455) | Peat permafrost microbial communities from Stordalen Mire near Abisko, Sweden - III_Fen_E2_2 | ecosystem: Environmental > Terrestrial > Soil > Wetlands > Permafrost | place: Sweden: Abisko...
TATCAATTAGCTGTTATTATTATTTTAATTTCCTGAAAATTAAGAATTTCTAATTTATTATCCTTTATCAATAGCTTCTTGTTAGTTATTAGCCTCAGCAACATCTCGCAGCAAAGTGTGTGCTAGATCCTTGGAGTATTCTATTCTAAGTACTTGATCATTGCCTTTTTTGAATCTCGGCAAATCAATGCTAATCCCCATAATTCCGAAAATTAGCAACAACAGATTCCTGTAGGAAACCCCTTGATTCGCTGATCCCTACAACGCTATCCAGACATCATTTACGAGAGTCCGCTCTTTTACAAAATTATGGCTTTCAACTTTCTCAGTATAGCTGATGAAACCCATCTAGCGCAACACCTCCGATACCCTTATTTGTTCAACCAAAAAAATCATTTTGTATTTTCATTTACGGCACCAATAAATCAATTTTAATTTATTTTTCTCTTACTGTATGTAATCAAGCAGATAATTCTATTGTTTTGCATCTTAAACTACAGTTACTACAACTTGCTCGTATTCTTTGATTAGTTTTGTCGCTAAGCAGTACTCCGATTGCTTTTATGATAAAGCACCCGTTTCTTCTTTAATTTCATCATTCTTTGAAGATCCTTCTTTTTATTTTTCGTTATCTTCCTTTTATTTCTTCGTAGGATCTGGTTTTCCTTCTCTCCTGGCAGTTAATTTCATCTTACCTAAGTTATAAAGCCTGTCGATCGTTTAAGGATTTGATTTTTTTTAATTGTTTTTCTGTTCTTCTTCTTTTTCTTTCAGTTCCTTGTCATGCTTTGTTTTTGTTTCTTTCTTGCGTTGCTGGAGATCGTACAATCTCTTGAATGCTGGTTCCGCTGCATATTTTGAAGCATTCGATATCATAACTACTTATGAATTTTTTAAGATTTCAGGTCTGTGAGTGAATTTTTCCTTATCTTTAGCAGCCATGTCAGTTTAAATCTTTGAAATCAATAAATCAATCATTTTTTTTTAAAAAAAAAATCTTAATTCCTTACAGTTAAAAACAATTCAAAAAGCTCCCTTTCCTCCCCACAAATCAAACAAACACTCCCCCTTTGAGACAATTTTTTTTTTGAATAATTACCCTTCGAATATTTTGATCTCTTGCTGCAACGAACTTCTCTTATTCAGCTAGGAAAGTTTTTTGAAATCGTTGGGGAGAAATTGACTTAGCAACGGATACAGCAGATACATTCGGCTAGAATGTGCATTCCTCCACGTCTCGCTGCGAATAGTAGTCACTTGTAATTCTGTTGCGGATATCGATTTATTTTCCCTTCTAGAGAAGGTGCGAAACAAACTATTCAGATTAGTAAGGGGTACATTTCTAAGTTGATTATTATTCATAAGCACTAATCGCTCTTGAACTGAGAAGCCTCTCTATCATCTCAGCTTTTTTAGGGTCCGTGCTATATTTTTGTGAACTTTCATTAGGGTTATTAGCTGCTGAAGTTTCTTAATTGTGATTATTGAAATATCGGTCGTTGTTGTTTGCTGGAAGACCAAATGCTACTGGTGGTCTAGCACTGTTTGGCTATTGGGCTCTAGCTTCGTTACTAGTTGGTATATTCGCTGAGAGAGTCTGTTACTGCTAATTTGCTTGATTAAGCATCATCTACTCAAGTTATCCAAAACTAGCTGTGTACTTACTGCTTGGTGGAATTGCAGGATTTTGCTGTGTAACGGTTGCCTATTACTGCTGTTGTTGTTGCTGTTGATATTGAAGCTACTATTGTTACTGAAGCAGTAATTGTTATTGATATTGCTGTTGCTGTTGGAGCTATTGCTGCAGAAGCTGATCTTGCTACAATTATTTCTGGAGTGGCGCTTCCTGTGATTGCTGATTGGTGCCGAAAGTATTATTCTACAATACCTATTGTTGTTGTTGCTGTTGTTGTTAAGCATACTGAACAATATTAGCAGCTTCTTTGGACTGATTATTTCCGTTGGAATCAGCTAGAGGATTGTAATTGGAGTCAACTCTTTCATCTTATTAAGATTTAGCTTGAACTGCACTGAAACTTCCTTAGAATACAGGAGCAGCAGCAGTAGCTATCTGTGCATTTGGACGTTGCATCTTCCTTTGTTCTTCTTCGACTTCTGCATAAGATCCATTCAAAAAATATGTCAAACAATCTCATCAAACTTCCAAACACTCCTAAACTGTTCTTCCAAACCAAAACTTAAATAATTACATGAAGGAGTCTATTATGCATGCTGATTCTAGCTATAATATTGTTGCTGTTAGTAGTTCTGTTAAACCCTTGAACTGTTTTAAGAATCGATAGGTTGAGATTGTTCTTATCCCATGTTTCCTGCTTTTGTTGTTGGTGGATACTGCTTAATAAAAATAATTTGATTTCAACAGGGTAAACTATTGTAATTTTTATTTGCCTTTAAAAAATCTTCCCCCCCTTCTCCTCCCTTTTTAGATGGATATTCACAGAGCCTTAGAAAGAAAAATAAGAACGAAAGAAATAAGAAAAAATAAAGAGGATATTTTTCAAATAGTTTGGATGACAATTTTTTTTCTTCCTGTGAAATCAAGGGAACACCATCGTGTTTGAGCAGGATTCTCTTGAAACTCTTTTTTACAGATAAATACAAAAAAAATCAGCAAGGATTTTCTTATGTTTTCTTTTGTACTTTAAAAATAAAATATTGAGACATTTAGGAAACCAAACCAAGGAAGTTTTTCTTATTCATAAATCTTTTAATACAAAAAAAAACTATTATTTTAGTTCTTCAGTTTGTTAAATTATTCTTCAAATCTAATATATACTAGCAAATCACTTATTACAACCTGATTTAGGACAATTTAGTTGCTTTAATCTTTAGAAGTAATCTTTTAGCTGTTAATCTACAATTGCCATTCTTGGCTATTTCGATTCAGACAATGATTATGGTGATTTCTTTCTTTTGTGCTGATTGTTTCTTACTTTTAGTTTTTAATTTATTGTTCCTAAGTAACTGATTAGCTGTTCTCGAGTGAGATATTCCTGATTATTCTCATATTCCTCTACTTAATTGTCATGGTTAGTGCCACTGTTTTCATCGAATATCTGTTTTATTCTCTTCCAATAGTTATCTAATTTATTTGAACTGTTAATTTTTCTTGCTGAATCGATGATATCTTTGATGGCCTTGTATTTGTCATGAAAATTCTGTGCTTTTGTGTTGACATCTCTTTTCAGTAAGTCGAGTATTTTTCCTTTGAATAAAATCCATTTTTAGTTAACTTTAGAAGTATTAATATTGTCTGCTTCTTCGCTACCAATAGATTCTTTATAGTTGTTCAAACCATCAACACCTATATAAACAGATTAATTACCTTTTATCCTTGAAAGATTATTATTATTCTAGCAATTTTCTGAATCCTTGTGATAGTTTTCACATTTCTCTTATAATTCTTGATCACTTGCATTTACTAGTAGATCAACATTATTTCTTTTGTGTTCTTTAAACTAGTTCCACAATTTTTCATGTGATATGTTCATCTCATCAGATATGGAATCAAATAGACCACGGCCTCTGAATTAGCTCTTTAGATTATTTACTTCATCTTTCCTACAAAAAACTGTTGATTGCTGTAAATCCAAGAGATTCTTATCATTTATGAGACAATTTTTGCTGTTGCAATCGGTGATTTGGATCAAACTATGTTTAAGATTCCTTTTCTTTCCAGGAAATGAATTTTCAGATGGTGGTGAGTGAAAAGTCTTAGATAACGCACATAATCGTAATTTTCTTTAGTTTTATGGTGAAGTTAAAGATGCTGAAGGAGCATTCTTTTCTGATGAATTAGTTTTATTTTTAGAAATATTAGCAGTTTTGTTTATTTTTAGAAGCCTTTCTATCTTCTTTTTGGGAGTAGATTTGGAGATGGATTATCTACAAGGATATTCCTGAGAATCTGTTACGAAAGAAGCTTGTTAGACAACACTTTTGTTCTTTATCTTTTTCTCCTCAGTTAGTGTGAAAAGATTCCATAATTTCTCAGGGCCAGTTAATCTCAGCTATTTATCTTCCCTCAACGACTGTCCTCTGTTTCTCTTAGATTTAGAAAAATGGTTTGTGTTAAACAGTTCTTCGTTGATTTCAGGCTTATAGCAAGTTGTCCAAAAAGCAGATGTCTTAGCTGATCTTCCAAATCTTGTTGAACAAGTTTCACCACAAATACTGATGGGTGTTGTTGGTAGATCGTTGGTTATCTCAGAGAGTTGATCAACTTTTGAAGGTATTTTAGACCCATTAAAATTCATCGAAGCATTGATTTATTTAGAATGCTTTGAAGGCTAACTATTAGTTAAGTTAACACTTTCTTCTGTTGTCTAGCGCTGATGAGATTTTTAGTAGGAGACTACTGAAGTGATGTCATTCTTTGTTAGAAATGATTATTTTTATATTGACGGAAAACCAGTGCACTTATTCATTTTCAGGGCACTCAAATCTAAATAATGATCATTTGATTAATCAATTCTTGCAAATCGGGAGAGAAAGTATGTAGTTTTATTAAAAACAATTATTTGATTGGATGTGCTTAATGATGTGATGTATTTTTGGATGTCTAAGAGCAGCTTAAATCTCAAAATTTAGGGATTTTAGAACCATATTTAACGCAAATCAAGTATGTTAAATGAATAACACTTTGGAATAATTTATCCAAAATACATAAATTAATAAGAACTCGTTTGAATTCTCAGGCAATGAAACAAAACTGAATGGTAGATTTAAAATTTTGAATTCTGAAATCAATGAGAATCACATTAATAATAGTTCCTCTTGACTGAATAAGAAAAAGAAAAGATAAGCACAATCCTTTGTTTTGTTAAACTTCATGTAAATAGCTAAATTTTAAACTACTCTTTGCTTATTTACTCCTAACAAAAAAAAATTAGATAATTAGGGAAAATGAAAAAAATAAATTCAAAAATGATCGTCCGAATTCGTTTCCTCTTTGAATTTTCTACACTTCAATCAATTTTAAGTGCTTTCTCCCTTGTTTCAAGTTAAAAGAAATACTGAAACTTCAAAAAACAAATCAAACAGTTTTCTCCAAATTAGACAAAATCAAAACATAATGGCATTCAATCCGAACAACAGGTAGCAACACATCGATGAAGTTCAAGATGCTTTGCGCTCTCTCAAGCGGAAAATGAGTTCTCGCTAGACTTCTTAGCGCATTGAAATGGAAGATAATGAATTTGTATAATCCAAAATTTAAGCTGAACATTCACAGCAATAGCAAGGATTATCAGGAGGAAATAATTATAGGAAGGTCTTCAAACCACCATAAGATGATCAAGATTATTAAAATGATGTATGGAAGGATAAGCGAGTGGACTCTAACAGAAGACCAGGGAGTGGAGCTAGAAAAGGTGTGCAGTAATTCTGAGATGAAAACGAATGGAATGAGTAAGAATTCTCAACCAAAACTAACAATAACACACAAAGCAGCACATATAACAGTTTCAATGAAGATGGATACAAACCATCTCCGTATTAGAATTAGATTTAATCTTCGAAAAACAATGTTTATGGATAAAACAGAATTTTCTCTGGTAACTAAAGAAAAACAGCGTTGTAAGGATTTGAAGATGATGAAGATGATGGAGAAGAAGTGTACAGACAAGCAATGCAAAAAATACAGGATCTCAAGGGCTCAAATTATGCTAATAATGGAAAGGGTAGCTCCAATATGCAGATTGGGATGGTAAGTAATAATCCTAGAAATTAACTCTAAAATGGATAGCAAAATAGATTGCCACCTAAAAGCCCTATTTCTAACAATAGAGATAGAGGCTAGTGGGAAGAAGAAAGTGAAGGAAAGAATGAGAGAAATTACAATAAAAATAATGGGTAAAACCAAGATGATGATGACGAAGAAGAAGATGATATTTATGCAGGAAATAGATAGTATTCTGCTTAGAATTATTACCAAAACTAAAAACAGCAATAGCAACTGAACACTCAGGATTTAAAAAGGAAATAATAGCAGGTTCAATAATAATAGAAATAATCTTCTTTCGATAATGATTAGAGGGATGATCTTGACGAAGGATCAGATCAAGAAGAAATTGCTAAACCTGTTAGTATTTCTAGCAAACCAGCAAAACCAGTTTAGCGACTGCAAAGGCTTTAAAAAGAAGATGACGGACTGCAGTTATGTCCTGAGGGATGTGGTCGTTCGTTTAATGAATTTGCACTCGAGAAACACGCCAAAGTTTGCAAGAAGATATTTCAAGAAAAGGCTGAAAAGAAGCAACAAGTATCGAAGGTAAGTGAGAATGCTTAGAATAAAGACAAAGAAAGACAAGATTTACTGAAAAAAATGAAAGAATTACATGAATGTCCTGATTGTGGAAGATAGTTTAGATATGATATTTTTGAGAAACATGTCAAAATATGTCTCAAAGTGTTCACAAAGAAACACAGAGAAAACTCCCTGTAAAGAAAAGCATCTTTAGGGACAACTATGCAAACATAACTTCAGCCAACATAACAGTTATCGAAGTAAACATCACTTGCAGATTAGCAGTCATAGCAGTAAAATATCAAAAAGCCTCCACTGAAGAGATTGCCATCTACAAGCGATCAGCAGAAAAGAGGAGAACAAGAGAAAAAACCTGCAAATTCATTAAGGTAACTTTCCGAGGATCGAACACCTACTGGATCAACCTAGACAACTAATATTGGAAATGAATGGGATGACACACCTGTTGGCTAGTCTAAAAACAGCAAGATTTCTAATAGTAATCCATGGGAAGACGCCAAAGCTGGATCAATGAATAAGAGCAGTTCATTGCAAAAAGAAAAAGAATTACCTAAAAAGAAGAAAGAAGTTGCAAAAAAACCTTGGTGTGATGATTGGAACACTTAACCAGACGCAGGAGAGCTAGAAACCGATAAAAATAGTTTTTAGAGTGGTGAGAACTCTGCTGAAAGTAAGAATTTTAACTTCAATAAGTAAGTCAAAAATCCTAAAGAAGTCAAGAGACAAGCTGCTAATCCTCGACTTCAGAGTCTCAATACTCAAATGGGGAGCAATTAGTTTTCTAATTCCGGGAATGATAACGATGGAGATGAAGAAAAAGAAGAAGGTCTTGGAAAAAACGATGAGTATGTGTACTTGAAACCTAATATTGGAAAGAAAATTATTCAATCAGCGAAAAAGATACCTTCAAAGTATCAAAATAATGATAATGAAGAGGAAGATTATGAAGAAAAGAGGAATTAAGAAACTGATTAGAGAAAATAACAACATAAAACAACTAACTTTGCTAAAAGAGAAGATATTAACAATGATGATGGTGATTTCGATCAGGGCAATGAGAAACCTTAATTCTCGAAGCCTTTTTTGAGGAAAAATCAAGGGAATCAAGCTGTAACAAAGGTTCAATCTTAGCCTAAATAAAGCGCTAAAAATGATGATTTCTATGATTATTAGGAGTAAGAAATTTCTAAAAATGATAAGCCAACTAGAAATATTATTAATAATAACAATATCCCAAGAAGAACTGATCCTGTTACTAATTAGCCTAAGAGTAGCGGTTATGGAAAGTCTTAGAAACCTGGTAAAATGGAAATCATCAATATGGACTACAATGAGAATGAAGACATTCCTCTTAATAAAAATGGGGAATTCAATAAGCAACTGATGTAAATGGAAAGAGAAGTAAATAGAGATGAAGAAGTTGAACTATTTGAGTGTCCTGAAGGTTGTGGAAGGAAATTCTAAGAAACTGCACTTGAAAAGCATATGAAAATTTGTAAAAAAGTGTTTTAGTAGAAACGGAAAGCATTTGATTCAGCAGTTCATCGTTAAGTTGTTGACACTGAACAAGATGGAATACCTCAACTAAAGCCGTTGAAAAAGACATAAAACAAATAGAATTCCAGGCCAAGTTAGTAATAGTCGAAGCAATCGAACAGTAACAATATCAATAATCCATTTGATAAAAAGAGCGAAAATGTTAACACAAAAGTCGGTAAGAATAAGCCAGACTGGAAACTATAAAGTGAAGCATTGCGAGCAGTTATGAGATAAGCTAAAGGTATTCAAACTAACAGTGAATATGACAAAGCAGTTATTTAGGAAGCGTTTAAGCAAGATGATTATGTCGGGTGTGACTATTGTGGTCGGCGATTCAACGAAAAAGCTGCTGAAAGGCACATTGCTTTTTGTAAATAGAAATCGGAAAAAGATAAAATCAAATTTGGCTAAAACAATAAGACTCAAAAGGGTAGCACTCTAGGGAATAAGAAATATTGAGTCAACTTAGTCTTCTTCTTTTTGAAATTAAAAGAAGGTCAAAATTGTACATATTTAATTTTGAATGTTTTGCTGTTTTTGAGACAAATATTGAAAAATAATATTATAAGATGTTGTCTAAATTACTTGAAATTATTGCAAAAAATGTTGATTTTTGGATTATTTTGATTTAGAACAATGTTTTGTGTGTTTTAGATGAAAAACGCAGAAATATTCTTCTTTTGTTCAGAAATTTGAAATTATTTTTAAATAAATTAATACTATTACTTTGATGATTTATATGTGTTAATCTTCAAAACAGCAAAGAATACCCTTGGGAATCAAATATTGCTTTGATGATTTGATATGGGAATGATAGAGAGTGAAAGCGTTAAAAGTTAACAAAAATTTTTTAAGGAAAAGATACAATAAAATAATACTTTTTCAAAACAAAAATCAACAGTGAAACTGAATCGTGTGACAGTATGTACAGACATCTTGACGAAGAGAATCATGAGAATGATCATCATGATGCTTCTCTAGGAAAAGGAGCCCACAGCGGAGAAGCTGGTTACAATTTGATTCAGAATTCATACAATCAGTTTGCAGGAAGCTAATCGATAAGCAATCAGCCTTTTGGAGAAGCAAGTAGAGTAGCTACTACTCATAATAACAATTTCAGCTAGAACAATGAGAATAATTATAATTATAATGCTAATAACGTTCACAGCAATGGATACGTAGCAAATGAATTAAATGATGTTGAAATGGATTTGCCTGAGGAGCAATCTGCCGATGAACGACAATCAAATGAAAATATGAGCAGATATGTCCTGCATCAAGGTGAAGCTGGTGTGGGTTTTTTGAGAAAATTGAACACTGCTGCATACGGAAAAAAGTCAATAATTAGGACTAGAATAGATTAATTGTATGACACATTGGATGAGAAAGCTTAGCTGCAAAATTAATTCAAAACACTAGCATAATATGAGAGGAAAATTGATGTGCATCCGAATGCAAGTGGTGAAGGGAAAGCTGTGATATTGATAAAATGGAACAAGACGCATAATATGTTTGAACTCAACGAACAAGCTGTGGAAGTAAAAATTAACCAAATATCTTGAAATAATAAGTTCATTTAGGATGGAGTTTTTCATAATCTTTTGTTTAATATTTTGAAGGCGTTCTCTGCGAACAAAGATAGGAAACAATCGAAGATGTCCTTTGTTTCGGTTGTTGGAGATAAAATGAGCGGGAAGACGTATCTATTCAACTAGCTATTAGAGATAAGCAACGCTTAAGAAAAAGTAATTTATTTAAAAAAAGGAGAATTTAAAGATTTTAGAAATATATTTTCAATTTATTATCTAATTTTTTTCATATTTCTGTGATTTCTAATGATTTACCTTTGAAAAGTTACCAAACAGCAGCAATGTTAGCAATGCTCTGGTGATGTGGAGTGAGCCAATCTATGATGCTGCTAGTGATTGTGAAGTCTATTTCCTTGGTAAGTTAAATATTTTACTGATTTAAGCGAGTAACTAATCACTTTTAACCTCTATTTTTTAGACTTGCAACTCGAGAATGATGTGACTGATTTGATCAAGGAAAAGCTGTTCTTCTTTCAATGTATTATCTCAAATGTCTTGGTAGTCAACATGAAATCCAACAATCTCAAGACTAAGGATTTGTAATGTCTGATGCCACTTCTGAAAATGCAAGAATATTTTGAATTTGAGAATCTCGAGTTCAAGGAAGAACTCAAGTATCTCATGCCTTCAGTGCACATAGTCATGAGAGATTTCGCTCATGAAATCAAGAAACAAGGCTACACTGTTAGTGGATAACAGTATCTTGAGAGTTATTTATTCGATGAACTTGCATTCCAGCAAGCTTCAGAGAGTGAAAAAAAACTTAGAAGGCGATTCATAAAATATTTCCATGAGAGAGACCTTACCACAATGGTCAGACCAATTAGGCAAGGTGAAGCCGATGCGGAGAAGAAACTTAAAAACCTAAGTGGTGTGAATGGAGAAGAAGTAGACGAAATATTCTTGAAAGAAGTAGTTTCTTTGAGAAAGAAAATTCTTTAAAAAAGTGATGTTCAATCTATTAGAGGTTTGAGATTTTCAAAGTAAATGACGATTCAGTACATTTAGAGTTTCTTAGAAGACGCCAATTCAAATGAGAAGTTTGATACCGATAAGGCTATTTCGATTCTCTTGGAAAACGAATTCATTTAGGTATACCATGAATGCGTAGAAATGTACAAAAAAGTTATGGAAGAGAATTTCGGGGAAGCTGAATTCATGAGCTTGGAGGATATGACTAGGAGCCTTTAATAAGCTAGAGAGTAAGTTAACTTCCATTTCTTCAAGCTCAAAGCGCATGATATCGAAATAGCTGAGCAATTATTTGCTAAGTACTATGATCTTCTGAAATAATTCATTGCAGACATGGAAGCACATTTCCAACAAATCAACAACGAAGAAACGAACAGAATCGTGTCTTCGATGATCAAGCAAAAAGTCGAGTTAGTCCAGCAAAAAACCAAGAACAATAATTTCAGAATTGAAGATATTGATTTTATCAAGAATCAATTTGAAATCATCTTGAATTCAATCAAAAACGCATGTGTTGGGCATTCTTCCAATT
>Ga0302285_10002208_pt1 | contig 10916 bp, 10 predicted proteins | sample III_Fen_E2_2_FD_200455 | JGI IMG/M metagenome (GOLD analysis project Ga0302285, IMG submission 200455) | Peat permafrost microbial communities from Stordalen Mire near Abisko, Sweden - III_Fen_E2_2 | ecosystem: Environmental > Terrestrial > Soil > Wetlands > Permafrost | place: Sweden: Abisko...
GAATAGCAATGGTTCGGCTCTTGAAGCCGTTGGATTATTATCAGGAAAAGTACGGAACATGGCAATATGGCTTGCAAAAGATGTATTTGCTTATGGAAAAACAGCATAATCGCGGACAGGAGGGAGCCGGACTGGCCACCGTTAAGCTCGATATGCCTGCCGGCGAAGAATATATCTGGCGCGAACGAGTGGAAGGAAAAAATGCCATTCAGGAGATTTTTGCAACGATTAATAAAAAAATGGCTAATGCTACAGCCAATGTTTACAGAAATGTAGCTAAATCCAAAGAAGAATTACCTTTTGCAGGAGAGTTGTATTTAGGACACTTGCGATACAGTACCACAGGAAGAAGCGGATTATCGTATGTTCATCCGTTTTTGCGCCGTCATAACTGGAAAAACAGAACGCTGGTGCTGGCCGGTAATTTTAATCTGACAAATGTAGATGAACTCTTTGATCACTTGACCCTTAAAGGACAACATCCAAGAGACAAGGGCGATACATTTCTGATGCTTGAATCGCTCGGATTTCAACTGGATCAGGAAGTACAGAAAGAATATGATATAATTAAAAAGCGTTATTCTAATGACTTAGTTATTACCCAAAAAATTGAGGAAAATCTTGATATAGCATCTTTTATTCGAAAATCCGAAAAGATGTGGGATGGTGGATACGTAATTTGTGGTATGTTAGGTCATGGTGATTCTTTTGTTTTCCGCGATCCGAAGGGAATTCGGCCGGCATTCTACTATGTAAGCGATGAAATCGTCGTTACGGCTTCAGAACGTCCTGTTATTCAGACGGCAATGAACGTAAAAGAAGAGGATATCAAGGAATTGCAACCGGGTGAAGCCATGATTATTAAAAAGGATGGTACTGTCAAATTTGAAACTATTCGGTCTGCTGCCCCTGAATTAGCTAAATGTTCGTTTGAGCGTATTTACTTTTCACGTGGTAGTGACATTGATATTTATCGCGAAAGGAAACAATTAGGAGAATCGTTGGCTCAGCCGATTTTAAAAGCAATCGATAACGACATTGAAAATACAGTATTTTCATTCATCCCCAATACAGCCGAAGTTGCATTTTATGGGATGAAAGATGGTATAAAAGCTTCGACTAAAGTACCTATAAGGGTTGAAAAAGTACTTATTAAAGACATAAAGCTGAGAACGTTTATCTCCAGCAATAACGAACGGGATGATCTGGCAACGCACGTTTACGACGTGACTTACGGCTCTATCCGACGTGGAAAGGTTGATAATCTGGTGTGTATCGATGATTCGATTGTACGTGGAACAACATTGAAACAAAGTATTCTGAAAATTTTGAATCGACTAGAACCCAAGAAAATTGTTATTGTTTCGTCATCGCCCCAAGTGCGTTTTCCCGATTATTATGGAATTGATATGGCGCGAATGAACGAATTTTGCGCTTTCAGGGCCGCTATTGAACTGTTGAAGGAATCAGGAAGACAAAGTTTGATTGACGCGGTATATCATAAATCCAAAGCACAGGAAAATCTGCCAAAAGAGCAGGTAGTAAATTATGTTACTGAGATCTACGAGCCATTTACGCAAGATGAAGTTTCCAAAAAGATAGCTGAAATGCTTACTCCCAATGATGTAAATTGTCCGGTAGAGCTGGTTTATCAAACTATTGAAGGCCTTCATAAGGCCTGTCCAAATCATACGGGTGATTGGTATTTCTCTGGAAACTACCCAACACCGGGTGGCAACAGACTGGTAAATAAAGCTTTCATAAATTATTACGAAGGTAGAGACAATTAAATGAGCAATAAATTTAGATGAACAGTAAAAATTATCTTTTTGAGGCTGAAACCGAGTGGGAAGATCTGGGTTATGGTATCCGTCGACAGATAATGGGATATGATGATAAGCTTATGACAGTAAAAGTGGAGTTTGAGGCAGGAGCTATTGGAAGTCTTCACTCTCATCCTCACTCGCAAACTACTTATGTTGCCAGTGGTACCTATAGATTTGAAATTGGTCCAGAGAAAAAAATTGTAAAAGGTGGTGATGCGCTTTATATTGCTCCAAACGTTGTTCATGGAGTTATTTGTCTCAAAAAAGGCATTCTGATCGATTCTTTTAGTCCTGTTCGGGAGGATTTTCTGAAATAAGCCGTTACCAAGATAAATATGAACAGCCTCATCTTGACTGATGAGGCTATTTTTATTTATATTATAATCTTGATACAATCTCCATATTCTACCTTGTAATTAAAGGCTTCGGCAGCACTAAACTGTTTGTTGATAATACAAGCAGCGCGAATAACTCCGGTGTGGGTGAAGATAGCTACTTTTTGATAAGAATGGCTTTCAATTTCCGATATAAACTCATTGACCCGTCGTATCATTTCATTAAACGATTCTCCACGTGTAGGCTTTTCAGCAAGCCAGTCATCAAACCAACGTTGCAATTGCGGATCCTCTATATCTGACCAGCGTTTCATTTCCCATGTGCCGAAGTCAATTTCCATGAGTCTTTTATCAATTACAGGGTTGGAATAGCCGCAATAGTCAGCTAACTGAAGACAGCGGGATAAAGGGCTACTGTATATGCAGTCAAAAGTCTGTCCGAGTAATTTTGAACGAACGGCATTGGCTTCTTTTTTAAACCCGGAGGAGATACTTACATCGCTCTGACCGTAGCAAATGCCAGGTTCTACATCAACCGAAGTATGTCGAATAAGCGTTATTTCCATCTGTTGAGTTTAAATAATTGCAAAATGTCCAGCCAATATATAAACTCCCAAATAGAAGCCTAATTCACACAAAAGGGCTGTTGCACCACATACATCGCCTGTATAACCACCAATTTTTTTCTTTGCCAGGGAAAAGAGTACTATTACCAGAACTATTGGAATAACGATAGACAGCCATAAGCTATAGTTTAATAACAATAACAGTGGAAGAAGTCCGAAAACACCGGCAAATACTAACCTTGTCGGGGTTAATTTGTCGTAGAGTGTTTTGCTTTTGCTTTCCATTTCAGTACGCGCATAAGGCAGGAAATTCATCATGCCCGCTGTGAGTAGTTTGGATAATGGATCGGCAACCAAAATAACCTGAAATACCATTTTGTGCGGAATAGCAATAAGCGTATTGACCAGTAACAGAAAATATATTATCATACCGATTAATGCATAGCTACCCACATGCGAATCTTTCATTATACGCAGAATATCTTCTTTTGTTTTTCCTCCGCCGAATCCATCAAAAAAGTCGCCCAGCCCATCTTCGTGGAAGCCACCAGTAAGCAATATCCTAATTGTTATGGCCAGCATAATGGCAATGGTGGGAGTGAAGATCAACGAAAAACAATACCACGCACAAGCCGTAATTCCACCCGTGATCCAGCCTGTAAGAGGCCAGAATCCAATGATTTTCCTGAAACTTTCGCCAGGAATATCAATTATACGCCAAAGCGGTATTCTGGTAAAGAATGTAATTGCTTCCGCCAGTTGATAAATCAGATTTTTCATGTATCAAAAGTACTTGGTAACACTCGCTTTCTTAAATGTGCTCATTTCGTTAATCATGCGCACAGCCGAGTCTACCAGCGGATAAGCGCATACTGCTCCGGTTCCTTCACCTAAGCGCATACCAAAGTTCAGAAGCGGTTTTGCTTCCAGATAATCGAGCACCAGTTTATGGCCGGCTTCGTCGCCTTGATGTCCGTAGATGGCATACTCTGATATTGCCGGATATAATTTTGCGGCAGCCAGCATACAATTGGTCATGATAAAACCATCTACTAAAATAACCATGTTCAGTTCGGCTGCCTGAAGCATACCTCCAACTGCCATAAGCATTTCATAGCCACCAAAATGGCAAAGAATATCAACAACCGAACCGTCACCCTTGTAGTTTTCCAAAGCTTGTTTCAGAATGCTGTGCTTTCGCTTCACACCTTCACTGTCGAAGCCACTGCCTGCACCAACACATTTGTCAAGCGACATTCCTGTAAGGCAACTCATCCAAATCGATGACGATGAAGTGTTTCCAATACCCATTTCGCCAAAACTAATAATATTACATCCTTCTTTATGACAATCGGTTACAACTTGTGCACCGCGTTCGATACAAAGATTAAATTCCTCATGGGTTATAGCCGGTTCGTGCATATAATTACGGGCTCCCTTACGCACTTTGCAGTCGATTAATCTATCCAAGCCTTCGAAGTCATAATTGATCCCTGCATCTACCACTTTCATTTTGATGTTGTGCTGACGAGCCAGAAAGTTTATTCCTGCACCACCTTCCATAAAATTGAAAACCATTTGAGGAGTGACTTCAGGCGGTGAGTAGCTAACTCCTTCGGCTGTAATGCCATGATCGCCACCAAATATGATGTGATATGGGTTGTTAAGTGTAGGGTTAAGGCTTTGTTGAATAGTTCCGATTTGTATAGCCAGTTCTTCCAATCGGCCTAATGACCCTTTGGGTTTGGTCAGGTTATCAATTTTCTCGATAAGATGAGGAACAATTTCTTTTTCGGGTGATTTGATGTTGAATGCTTTGTGTGACATAATTTTAAGATATACCCCCAGCCCCTAAAGGGGAGTAGGGAAGTTAGTATTTGTTTGATATAAAACCAGTAAGAGCTGAGTATTATTCTTCATAAAAACAACGTCTTAAAGCCCCTTTAGGGGTTTGGGGTTTTTATTTGATATATACCGGTATGCCAGAAACCATAAGTACCATTTCGTCGGCACATCGGGCAATGTGTTGATTTACCCAACCCAATAAGTCATTAAACCTGCGCTGCAAATCGTTAGTCGATGTTCCGCCAAGTCCTAACTCGTTGGTTACAAAAATAAAGGTGGCATTCTGCTGTGTAAATGATTCAAAACGTTCGGTTACGGCAGCTAACGAGACATCTACGTCTCCGTCGGTTTCGCTGAAGAAGTTTGTGGCCCATAGTGTCACACAATCAATAACTACCACCCGGTTATTCACATCTATGTTTTGCAGATCTTTCTGCTCTTCAATGTTGGTCCACTCAGCGCCCCGATCGCGTTTATGGCGTTCTATTCGCTGGCGATGTTCTTCGTCCCAAACGGCTGATGTAGCCAGATATACAGGATTATCCGTTAGTGATAAGGCCAGCTTTTGCGCATAACTGCTTTTCCCCGAACGTTGTCCTCCTGTTATTAAAATGATTCTTTTTGTGCTCATAGTGTGTTTCTATTTGTTGTTATCCAGGTTGAAATAATATTTGAGTTTGTATCCAGGTAATAATTCCGGATGAAAAATATGAACCAGATCGGCCAAAACACGGTCGGGCTCCATGGGGCTGGATTCATAAAAAGGTGTTTTAGCTGTGTTGATGGCAAAAATGTGTTTCTGTTTAAAGGCATTGAAATTGCCATACAGATTAAACTCGTTTTTTAATGTTTCGTAGGTCAAATCTGACTGAGCATCATTGTATTTCAGTAACCAAAAATCGGCTTTGATGGCTTTTGCACAGACTTTCTCAAAAGTAAAAGGCGCTGAGCCCGAAAAATTCAAATCTTTCCACAAATAATCGGCTCCGGCATCTTTCATAAACGTGCCTAAATAGCTTTTGCCTCCGGCAATATACCATATATCGCCAAATTTTTTTTCGGTAAATACAGTCGGCCTGTTAGTTGTACTCGAGACTTTTTTACAGAGTTCCAAATAGTTTCGTTCAATTTTACTGAAAATCTCATCTGCCAGTTTGCTTTCGTTTGTAAATGCAGCTTCAAACTTAATCCATTCGGCTCGACCCAAAGGGGATTCTTCCATGTATGATGCATCTTTTACCACCACTATCTTTACTTTCTCAAATTCAGTCCGTTTCGTGTTTTCAAAAGGCGAAATAACCAGTATATCAGGCGAAGCGGCAATGAGTTTTTCAATGTTTATCGAAGTAGCCATCCCCAAATCAGCTATTTTACCACTTTTAAGACCTTCTTTGATTACCGGAATACTAAAATACTCCGGTTCGCAGACACCAACGGTTAGATGTGCTTTTTTCAGTTGATTCCAGATACCTGCATGAACCGAAGAAGCAAAAGCAACACGTTCTACAGGTGTCCTTACCAGGTTTCCTTCGGGTAATTGTGCCGGAAGCTTTTTATTCCTGTCTACGAGTATGTAGGTGTCCAGTGTTTTGGTAGAATCCCAGGGATTCATAACCGTGATTTGCGTATATTCTTCGAAATGATTGATTCGAAATCTTTTAGCATAATGAATTTCCGATGCTTTGCCTGCGGAAGACGTTTGCTCGTGTTTATTTTTTGTTGTGTTTGTGCAACTTATGCAGCAAATGGCAATGAGTGGAATCAGGTGTTTAATTTTCATTATCAAATCAGAATAAAACAGGTATTAATAATATTATACAGATTAATATCAACATACTAACTTCGCATCGTTTATTGACAGAAAGCGATTTCTTTAAATCATTTTCGGTTATGCGTCTTTCAGTACTCCCAATGTAGGGTTTTGCAATTAGTTGCCCAAAGTATAAATTGGGTCCACCAAACCGACAATCCAGTATGCCTGCCAGAGCGGCTTCAGGATAACCTGAGTTGGGGCTGGCATGTTTATTTCCATTGTCCAGCACAAACTTTAATTTACCGGGCTGTCCGCTGACTATTAGCATGAGCAGAGCAGTAAGGCGAGCCGGAATAAAATTAGCTACATCATCGAGTCTGGCTGCAAATTTTCCAAACAGGATGTAACGTTCATTTTTATATCCTATCATGGAGTCCAAGGTATTAATCATTTTATAGCTCAACATGCCGGGAGCACCCAGCAAGGCAAACCAAAATAATGGTGCAATGACTCCATCGCTCAGATTTTCAGCGAGGGTTTCCAAAGCAGCCGTTTTAATCTGTGTAGCGGTTAGATTTTTAGTATCGCGTCCCACAATGCGCGCCAGTTGTTTTCTTCCTTTATATAAAGACTCTTTCAATGCATCAAAAACCAAACTTACCTCTTTTCTGAGAGTTAAGCCAGAGAGACAGTAAAATATGGCAAAAGATCTCAGTATAAGGTTGAGTGAAATATGAATATGAGCTGAAAATGCTAATATGTAATAACTTGATACGAATATTGAACCTACAAGTGCGATAGTCATAATTGCACCTTTTGCAGTCCGGTTTGTGCCTCGGTTCAATTTTTTCTCGCACCATCCGATAAGTTTACCAAAGCCCACAATGGGATGAGGCAACCACATAGGGTCGCCCAGCGTAATGTCGAGAATAAAGCCGGTAATAAGCGCAATTACTGCAATAATGTGTATTTCCATTCAGTTAGCTTCTCTATTAGAAGATTGTTTTCTAATTCTGTAAGGGTATTGAGTCGGATTAACTCCCCATAATCCTCATACTCAAAGTTATTTGCATCTCGAATTAACAATCCGCTTTTCAACAGGAATTTCTTAAGTTCAGCAGCCTTTCCCTGAATGAGTTCCACGATAAAAAAAGGGGTGTTACTTGAAACTGTTCTATAAATTTCTATCTTATTTATTTCACTTTGAAATCGTAAAGATTCCGAAATCCATGTTTTTAATTCAAAATGATTCTTTTCGTTTTGTTCCAACAAATATTTAGCAGCTTCAATAGCCAATGTATTTACAGACCAGAGAATTCTATATTGCTCAAGTTCGGAAATTGCTGATTCACAGGCAGCTACATATCCAATGCGTAAACCGGGAATGGCATATCGCTTGGTAAGCGAATAAATGAGAACGAGGTTAGAATACTTCAATACTGAGTCAGCCACCAGTGTTTCTGATAAAGTAAATTCGGCAAACGATTGGTCGATGATAAACATTACCTGTGGATAAGCCTCCAAGAGAGCCTTTAGATAATTGATATCCATACAATTTCCATCCGGATTATTCGGATTGCAAAGCCACACAAGATGAGGTTTACAGTGTTCTAAGTCGTTCTTTATATCGACTGTTTTACAATAAATTACAGTATGATCATTCAGATGACATGCTTTCGAATATTCGGAGAAAGTAGGAGAGATGATGACTGATTTAGAACCCTTATAACATTGTGCAATTCGGTATATTATATCTATTGAGCCATTGCCTATACTTATATTTGATGGACTGACTGCAATTTTTGAAGCCAACACTTCTTTCAAAGATTCTGCTTCTATTTCAGGGTACCGTTGAAGGGTCGGAAGTAATTTAGCCAGATAATCGTATAATGCCGAATTATCAGCTCCGTGCCATATATTGGAACTAAAATTAGCTTTCAACAAACCCTGATAATCATCTCCGTGTAGACTTGCCATAATTATTTACGGTCTATTTAGTTATCATTGAATAAACTAAGTCCATATTCACATATTTGCGCACATGAGCTGCCAGTTTATCGTACTGCTCTTTCTTGAATTTGAAGTAGTCAAAGTTTGTCTCACTTGCTTTTTCTTTCAAAAAAGGTTGAATCAGATAATCCACAAACTCTGCATTGTCCAGTATTCCGTGGATATATGTTCCAATGCAGTTAGCTTTTATACAACCATCAGTCGAGCCGTTTTCGAAGGTGTTCAAGGTTTGTACATCTGTTGATAGGATTTCAGTACGTCCATTGTGTATTTCATACCCTTCGCATAGAGTTTTTCCGCCTAGAAATGAAAATCTTACCTGCTTGGTTATCTTTTCGCCCTCCAAAGTGGTTCTCAGAGGGAGTAAGTTCAATCCGGGAAGTTGTCTGATGTCGCTTTCTACACCTGCAGGATCGGATAATTCAGTCCCCAGCATCTGGTAGCCACCGCAGATACCCAGTACTGTCTTTCCATTTTTTTTAGCCTGAATAATAGCCTGCGCCATTCCATCCCTGCGTAGAATTTGCAAATCATGCAGGGTGCTTTTCGTTCCGGGAATAATTACAATATCTGCATTCTCAATATCTTTTGGTTGATTTGTGTAGAACAGATGAACGCGGTCATCTCTTTCGAGTGGATTAAAATCGGTAAAATTAGACATATGTTGTAGGAGTACCACAGCTACATTGACTTTCCCTTTTTTTGCAACCCGGTTTTTTGTATGCAGCATAACCGAGTCTTCTTCTTCAATGTAGATATCATGAAAGTAAGGCACAACTCCCACAACCGGGATTTTGCATAAGTCTTCAATCATTTTTATGCCTGACTCGAACAAGCGAATATCACCTCTGAACTTATTGATAAGTATGCCTTTAACCAACTTTCGTTCTTCTTCGGTAAGGAGCATAACAGAACCATAAACTGAAGCAAATACACCACCGCGGTCAATATCGGCTACCAATATAACCGATGCCTTGGCGTGTGCTGCCATAGGCATATTTACCAAATCAACATCACGAAGGTTTATTTCCGAGATACTTCCTGCTCCTTCAATCACTATGGGATTGAACCGACTTTCCAACCTGTCGAAAGCTGCACAAACTTCCTTGCGCAAATTGGCTTTGTTGTTTGTCGTGAAATAATCAAAGGCATGTTTGTTCCCAATCGATTTTCCATTCAATACTACCTGACAAACCGTATCGGTGGTTGGTTTGAGTAGCAGAGGATTCATGTCGGTATGACAGGGAACTTCGGCAGCTTCGGCCTGAACAGCTTGTGCCCGACCTATTTCCAGTCCATCAGGGGTGGCAAATGAGTTCAAAGCCATGTTCTGGGCTTTAAATGGGGCAGGAGAGTAGCCATCCTGTTTGAATATGCGACAGAATGCTGCTGCGATAATGGTTTTACCTACATCGCTACCGGTTCCGGCAAACATGAGGGGAGTAAGCCCCCTAAATCCCCCTTGAGGGACTTTTGAATTGCACATTTGATTATTTGCATTAAATTTATAAAAAAGGAATAAGTCTTTAAGTCCCCCTTGGGGGATTTAGGGGGCTTACTTCTCAATGCCAACACGGGCTTGTACACCTTGTTGATAGTAATGTTTTATTTCTTTCATTTCGGTTACCAGGTCGGCAAAGTCCATTATTTTCTGCGTTGCATACCGTCCGGTGATAATGATTTCCGTTTGTTCACTTCTCTTACTGATTGCCTCAATCACTTGGTCTGCACTGATTAAATTGTAATATATGGCTATGTTGGCTTCGTCCAGAATGATGACATCGTATTTATCCGATTCGATAGCTTCAGTAATATCTTTCAATCCTTGCTGAGCAGCCTGAATATCTTCTTCATTAGGCTTTTCAAAAATGAAGCAGCCCATGCCGTATTGTTTGATTGTAATATCAGTCAAGAGCTTATTGATAGTTTCAAGCTCAGAGTACTGTTTGCTTTTAGCAAACTGACCGATAAACACCTTTTTGCCTGCACCCAATGCTCTTATTGCAAGACCAAGTGCAGCAGTTGTTTTACCTTTACCGTCTCCGGTGTAAACCTGAATATATCCTTTCATATCAAATAAAAAAATTAAAAATAAAGGAATAACTGAGCATAAGATATGGCAGCATCTTAGCTTCAGTTATTCCAAACCATGCATTGTTTGCTTAGAATGAATGCCTGTTTTTCTTTTATTTATTGGTGATAAACGCAATTCCTGTAGGTTGATATCCTGCATCAAAACTGAATTTAAACTTACCTTCTGATGAATAGCAGTTTACTTTTCCGGTGGTGTTACCATCTGATTCTCCAATGTAAACATCGCCATTTGCGGGATTAACGTTAATGCTATATGGAATAGTTGCAATTGTAGTTCCGTCAGTAATAAAACTTTGAGATAAGACAACTTCATTCTTTACATCGTACACCATGAATTTTTTCTCTTTTGTCGTGTAATTATAATAATAGCAATAGGCTTTATCACCAAAAATAGTAAAGTTATAAGGAACAACATCCGATATGGTGGTAACGGCATCGGTCGAACTGTTTATGCGTTGAAATGTATAAGGAACGCTACCATAATTTC
>Ga0302285_10002209_pt1 | contig 10904 bp, 10 predicted proteins | sample III_Fen_E2_2_FD_200455 | JGI IMG/M metagenome (GOLD analysis project Ga0302285, IMG submission 200455) | Peat permafrost microbial communities from Stordalen Mire near Abisko, Sweden - III_Fen_E2_2 | ecosystem: Environmental > Terrestrial > Soil > Wetlands > Permafrost | place: Sweden: Abisko...
TATTGGAACATATGAAAACCCGATTACTTTGCGCGGTGACCGGTTTGACAACATAAAATTTGCTTCACCGGTTCCGTACAATGATGTTGCCGGTCAGTGGGACGGGGTTTATCTTTTGGGGAATTCCGGAAAACATATACTAAGGCATGTTAACATGAACAGCGGGTATGTTGGACTTTATTTTTCAAATAATGACCGGAATATTATTCCGAATTTAGAGATTACAGATTGTCGCATTCAGAACTTTTATTTTTATGGATTAATTGTTCAGAACGGGAATGTCCAGGTATCAAATACCGAGATCTCAAATTCCAGCAGCTATTGTGTCTATTTAAGTGGCGGCAAACATAGTTTTACACAATGTACAATAGCCAATTTTTTTGATAATTCATCTGCACAACCTGTTTCAAGGGATAAGAAACCTGCCGTTATGATTATGAATCTCAATCGTGTCTCACCAATGCAATCAACATTCAGGAACTGTGTCATCAGTGGAAGTTTAGACAATGAATTTAGTCTCGCAACACGCTTTATGGATCAGTATAACGGAATTTTCGATCATTGTTACATTAAGAAACCTGCAGCATTGGCTTTTCCTCAATTTACAGGCATCCGCTGGTCAGCGAAAAATGATACGGTCTTTAAAAGTATCACTTATAGCGTAGAAAACAATTCCAGATTCGATTTTAGACCTGATTCCGTATCACCCGCACGAGGACTTGCCGATCCCAATTTTGCATCACAAGTTCCTCTTGATTTAAACGGGAACAATCGATTGGTTGATGGAGCACCTGATGCAGGAGCTTATGAATGGAAGCCAACTAAATAGCCGGGTTTATGAAGAAAGGAATTATTTTACAAATAACCCTGTTATTGGTCGTCCAGCTTTATGCTCAAAAACAGGATAAACAGGATTTTAAAATCATGTGTTATAATGTCGAAAATTTCTTTGATTGCGTACATGATTCACTTTCGAAAGACACTGAATTTCTACCAACAGGTTTAAGAGGTTGGAATACTTCGAAATACCTTAAGAAGCAAGCAAATATTGCTAAAGTAATTACTGCCATTGGAGGTTGGGAAGCTCCTGCTTTAGTAGGGTTATGTGAAATTGAAAGTGACAAATGTCTGCACGACCTGACTCATTATTCCGGATTAAAAAATTTAAAATATAAGTACATACATCATGATTCACCCGACCCAAGAGGAATAGATGTTGCATTACTGTATCAGCCAACACAATTTAAGCCTTTGCACGATGAGGCAATTCGAATTACATTTCCGGAATCGCCTGAAATTAAAACAAGGGACATATTATACGTATCCGGAAGAATCCCAACTGGTGATACTTTACATGTGTTTATTTGTCATTTGCCTTCCCGCCTTGAGGGTGAAAAAGAATCTGAAGGAAAGCGTCAATTTGTAGCGTCAGTAATTCGGATAAAGGTTGATAGCCTGTTCACAACAACTTACCGACCCAACATTATTATCATGGGAGATTTTAATGATTATCCTACAAATTCCAGTTTATCGGAAGTCTTAAAAGCAAAACCTTTAGGAGGTTCAATCTCTTCAGATGGTCTATACAATCTGATGTATAAAATGCAACTCGAAGGTAAAGGCACCAATAAACATATGGGAGAATGGGGAGTGTTGGATCAACTGATTATTTCAGGCAATTTATTGTCTACTACAAATACCATTTTCACTTCACAGCAGGATGCTCATATTTTGGAAGCCGGATTTTTACTTGAAAACGATCGTAAATATCTTGGTAAACAACCTTTCAGAACCTATGCCGGAATGAAATTTCAGGATGGATTTTCTGATCATTTACCCATTTACGTAGATTTCAGGTACTAACTAATATTAATTTAACGATATGGATATTCAACTTTTTATTCCTTGTTACATAGATCAACTTTATCCAGAAACAGGATTCAATACGATTAAAATTCTTGAAAAAGCAGGTTGTCATGTACATTATAATCCAAAACAAACCTGTTGCGGCCAACCGGCCTTTAATAGCGGATACTGGAAAGAAGCCGCACAGTTGGCAGAGAAATTTCTAATTGATTTTAATCCGGACCTTCCGATTGTTTCACCCTCAGGTTCGTGTTCCAGTTTTATAATTCATCATTACCAAAAAGTTTTAACTGACCGACCGGATTTACTCGATCGGCATTTAAAAATGAAAGATAAGATATATGAATTATCTGATTTTCTAGTCAATATTATAAAAGTAAAGGATCTTGGTGCGATATTTCCACACACTGTAACATTTCACGATTCCTGTTCAGCATTGAGGGAATACGGGATTAAAGATGAGCCTAGAATTTTATTGTCGCATGTAGAAGGACTGAAACTCATTGAAATGGAAGAAAGTGAAACCTGTTGTGGTTTTGGAGGTACATTTGCTGTAAAAAACAATGCCATTTCATCCGCAATGGCTGAGAAAAAAGTATTGAATGCATTAGCGACCAACGCTGAATACATTGTCAGTACTGAGGCATCCTGTCTTTTAAATATCAATAGCTATTGTGCAAAAAACAAACTTCCTATCAAAGGGATTCATTTAGCAGATATTCTGGCAAGTGGACTTTAATTCACAGAATATCATTGGACAAACCGGATATAACCATTTCAGTCCTACCCTACCAATACTACTTGTTAAAATATTCTGATATAACAGAATAGAATACTCTTTATGTAATTTTGAGACATTGAATGTCAAAAACACAGCTGTAAATTGGATTTTCTATTATTTTACGTTTCGCAATTTCGTCACGTTTTACAGTAAACAAACAATCAAGTCCCAAACTATAGTTCTGGATGACCGGTAAGATATTACTGTTATATTACTGTTATCGGTTTTCATTAAGTACAGTAACAAATAAAAAAAGACCCGGATATCCGGGTCTAATAGTCTAAACATGGGTTACAAATAATGGAGTATCTGAATGCAGAACCATTTTATATGCCAGGCCTGGATTAAAGAGACGTGCAAAAAGATTTCGTCTGCGTGAATTAAATGCCAATACATTAATTTGATGATTATCCATATAATTATTGAGGAATTCAGGAGTATCTGTAGCATTCAACAAATCATAATTTGTTATTAACTGAGGATAATGATTAGAGAAATAGGATTTAATACCAACAAGCATTACTTCACTCCAGGCAACATTTTTATCCGAAGCATGAATAAAATACATTTCGAGGTTTTCAGGTCCAAAAAGTGAGACTGCCCGATCGATTGCAATTAAATCTTTTTGATCGAAATTAGTAAGAAAAGCAACTCTTTTAATATCTTCCGGCGATTGCATAGTCATTAATGTCGGGACCGCAAACACTGGTGATACACATGACTCCATAACCTCAGCAGTCACACTTCCAATCAGCTCGTTTGTAAGCTTTCTTCCATGAGTGCCCATAACCACTAAAGCGGGTTTGTTCTTTTTGCAATAATCAAGAATCTGATCTTCGGGTACTCCTTCTTTTAATTCGAAACTAAACGGGATATTTGGTAGTTCACCTTTAGCAATCCGACCATGAATAAGTTTTGTCAAATTCTCCATTTCAGAATTGGCAGAACTTAGAATCTTTTTAAGTAATTCGCTATCGGTTATACTATATGTGCTCAGATCGTTATTTGAAGAAATGGTAAAGGCCGGACTAAAATAGACATATAAAAAGACGACTTCAGCAGCAAGAATATCTGCAAAATGAAAACCAAAATCAGTGGCTTTTTGTACCTGATCAGCAAAATCAATAGGTATTACAACCCTTTGAGTTAAAAGGCTCCCTGTTACAGGTTCATGTTCCCATGCGCTTTCCATTTCTTCGACTATCTTAAGAGCCCTGGGTAAATCACTCTCTTTGATTCGAACACGAACACCAACGGCTAATTCTGGATGTTCCAGATTCAAGTTATGGATTACAGTCTCAATAGAATTTTCTTCCAGAACTGTTTTAATCATTTGTGCCCTTTTAAAAGTGCGGATAGCGAGGGTAACTAATTTATCTTCCATAATTTTTAATAATTTATCGATTTTCTAATCAATATTTAAAGTCATGTAAACATTCTTTTTACAGTTCCGATAACGTTGTAAAGATAGCCAATATAAAATTACAGTTTGATTATTTTTAGATTAAATTTTAAAGGAACCGAAAAAAATGGTCTATATTTGTATCAATATTAATTCATAACCGAAAACATGAACTTAAAAATCAAAAAAAGTCTTGGTATTGTAACACTTATTGCTGTTATTGTGTTCGTATTATTTATATTTTTCAAATTTTACTTTGTGTTTGGAGAAGGCGTAAAAGCCGGGGAATTAAATTATTTTGTACACAAAGGATATTTATTCAAAACAAACGAAGGTAAAATGATTCAAACTGGCTTTCGATCACAGTCTGCAGGGACCATTCAGTCGTATGAATTTCCTTTTTCGGTTGAAGATAAAGTGGTAGCTGATTCGTTAATGCGTTGTAGCGGGCAGGTAGTTGAATTGCATTATAAAGAATATCTTGGCATTCTTCCCTGGCGAGGCGTGAATAAATTTATTGTCGATAAAATAGTATCAGTTAAAAATAAGTGATGATGTGATGATGTGTTGATGTGAAGATATGTTGATGTGATGATGTGTTGATATGATAAAAAGTCATGAAAAGTTGAATGTTCAGAAGACTGATGTTAATTAAATGGGATAACCGGTTAATATACTTCCTGATTCTTAAAATATGATTCAATTTACTTAATTTCATTTCGGAAAAAATAACTACTTTTGCAGACGCAGGAAATTAGAATCTGCAAAAACATTTACATTAATACTGATTCCATTGGAAACGGACGCATTCTATTCAACCTTTGCGGGTATTTCAGTTCATTCTTTAACTACAACAGCTTTAATATCAGCAATTATTTCTTTGACTGTAAGTTTGCTGTTACTTTCGCTTTCAGCACTCATTTCAGCTTCGGAAGTCGCATTCTTCTCGCTTGATCCACAATCAACAAACGAACTGGAAGAAAGTGAGTTGAAAGCTGATAAAAACATAGTGCAATTGCTCCAGAGACCGCAACATTTGTTGGCAACTATCCTGATAGCAAATAATTTTTTGAATGTTGCAGTGATCCTGCTATTGACCAATTTTACAACTTCGATTCTTAATTTTGAAAGCGTTCCATTCCTGGGATTCATTTTTCAAGCCATCTTTATAACATTCGTCCTTTTACTCTTTGGTGAAATAATGCCTAAAGTCTATGCAACTCAATATGCTAAAAAAACTACCGAAAAAGCCGCACCGGTTATTATGACATTGGGGAAAATGTTTGGTCCAATTATTAATCTTCTGGTAAACTCCACTTCAATTGTCAATACACGTCTATCAAAACATAGCCGTTCAAATATTTCAATGGATGAATTATCACATGCGCTAGAACTTACTTCGAACAGCAAGGATGAAGACACTGAAATTCTGGAAGGCATCATCAAATTTGGGAATATCCAGGTCGTTGACATAATGACTTCAAGGTTAGATATGGTTGTGGTAGATATCAAAACAAATTATAAACAATTACTGGATATAATTATCAAATCCGGATATTCACGAATTCCTGTATACAGTGAAAACAGGGATAACATCAAAGGGTTATTATACAGCAAAGATTTGCTGCCTCATTTAGATAAACCAATCAATTTCCGTTGGCAGAGTTTAGTCCGTCAGGCTTATTTTGTACCTGAGACCAAGATGATTGATGATCTGTTGAATGAATTTCAGTTAAATAAAATCCATTTAGCCATGGTCGTTGATGAGTATGGCGGTACATCCGGATTGATTACCCTTGAAGATATTCTGGAAGAGATTGTGGGAGATATTAGTGATGAATACGATAATGAAGAGCAATTATTTACTAAAATTGATAACCATACTTTTATTTTCGAAGCTAAAATACTTCTCAATGACTTTTTTAAAATTGCAGAAATCGAAGAAGAAGACTTTGTAAAAGTAATTGAAGAAGTTGAAACCCTGGCAGGGCTGATTCTTGAATTAAAAGGTGACATTCCGGCAAAAAATGAACGTATTGATTATGGTCGATATGTTTTCGAGATCGTAGCTGTTGACAACCGGAGAATCAAAAAAGTAAAATTATTTATTAAGGATGATTTTAATAAACTGAATGAAGGATGATGTGAGAATGTGATAATAAGTTGATGTGATGATATGATGTTGAGATCAGTAAATACTTTTTATAGAAAATGGGCAATAGTAAAATGGCAAATAAAATAATGAATTCGAATCGTTTTTTTAGTACAATACTGATAATAAGCATTTTTATTTTGTTGAGTTCTTGCGAAAAAACGTCTATTCCACGTCCGTATGGTTATTTCAGGGTGGATTTACCACCTCATTCCTATAGGACAATCGACACACTTAATCTTCCTTACCGGTTCGATTTACCTAAAAATGCACGGTTGGTTTATCGCAAAACAGTTGGAGAAACTTATTGGATTGATTTGAATTATCCGACACTGAATGCAAGCATTTATTGCAGTTACAAACCGGTAAATGGAAACTTGATTGATTTATTGGAAGACACCCGTAAGATTGTATATAAACACAGTGTCAGGGCTGATGGGATTGGTGAAAAAGTCTTTGATAATTCCGAAAAAAACGTGCATGGCATACTCTATGATCTAAAGGGTAATACGGCTTCATCTGTTCAGTTTGTACTGACAGACAGTACCCATAATTTTTTCCGTGGAGCATTATATTTCAACAATGTTCCCAACAAAGATTCAATTGCACCGATGGCAAATTATATTCGCGAAGATGTGATCCATATTATGGAAAGTTTTGAGTGGAAACGATGAAAAGTAAGTTAATGACCATTGATGGTGCCACAATATTGGTTTGGGAACTTACCGAAAGTATTGAGAAACTTAAATCGCAACTTCAGCTGATTGAATCTGACAAAATTGAATTTGACAAAATTGTTTCAGATAAAAGAAAACTTGAATTTTTAGGTATTCGAACAGCATTAAAAACTGTCATCGGAAAAGAAATTCTTATCCAATATGATGATGAAGGGAAACCGCATCTTTCGGATAAAAGTTTTCATATTAGTGTATCGCACAGCAATAAATGGATAGCAGTAATTGTACACCCATCAAAAAAAGTAGGTATAGATATCGAATGTCCGACCGATAAAATTCAAAAGTTATACAAACGATTTTTAAGTCCGGTAGAACAGAAAGAACTTTCCGGAGGAAATGACATTCATCAACTCCTTATTGCCTGGTCGGCAAAAGAGGCATTGTATAAAATTATCGGTAAAGAATCGATTGATTTTGCCAATCAACTGAGGATCTTTCCATTCGAAGTCAAAGCACACGGAGAGATGAGGGCGCAACATGTCCCTACAAAATCGAACTACCTTTTAAATTACCAACAAACAGAGCAATACACATTAGTATATTGCCTGACTGAATAAACACACATTATTATGAGAAGTATCTATAAGACCATCCTCCTAAAAAGAGAAGTAAACCGTAAAATGTTAGCCGTATTACTTGATCCGGACCAATGCCACGGAGGAGTACTTGCTAGTACTATCGCAGAACTTAAATCCAATACTCCTGATTTTATATTCGTTGGGGGCAGCCATACTGTAAATTCAATAGATTCATTGATCGGTCTTTTAAAAGACGAAGTCAACACGAATATCGTCTTATTTCCGGGGAATGCATCTCAGTTTAGTTCAAATGCAGATGCATTACTGTACTTGTCACTTTTATCAGGCCGAAATGCTGAATTTCTTATCGGGCAACATGTAGGATCGGCTGTAGCAATTAAAAAATCGGATATTGAAGTTATACCAACCGGTTACCTGCTTATAGATGGAGGTAAGTTAACTTCAGTTGAATATATAAGCAACACACGTCCTATTCCGCGGGACAAAAAAGAAATTGCACTTTCCACAGCCGTAGCAGCTGAATTGTTAGGTATGCGACTTGTCTATCTGGAAGCTGGAAGCGGAGCCAATTATCCGGTTCCCGGTGAAATGATTGAATATGTAAAAGAGGGATTATCGCTTCCATTAATAGTTGGAGGTGGAATTCGAAATGTCCAACAATTGAAAGATGCATTTGATGCAGGCGCAGATATTGTAGTAGTTGGAAATATATTCGAAACAACACCTACTAAAATCGCAGAATTCGTTGAATTCACCAAGGAATATACTTCAGAGGAATAATTTCTATAATAGATGATAATAACTGTTCCACAATTATTGATTATTAATAGTGACTTATAATATCATATACTTTAATCTTTGCTCTTTAATCTTTGATCTTTGATCTTTGATCTTTAATCTTGGTTCTTGGTTCTTTAATCTTGGTTCTTTAATCTTGGTTCTTGGTTCTTGGCTCTTGGTTCTTTAATCTTGGTTCTTGGCTCTTGGTTCTTTAATCTTTGTTCTTTGTTCTTGATTCTTGATTCTTGATTCTTGATTCTTGATTCTTGGCTCTTTAACTCTTCTTATCTAAGCTTATTCCGATCAAAATGCGGACCGGCAACATGTTTAAAATACAAAAATGAAATACAGGTAGCAATTGCTCCTGCCAGAAAAGCCAACGATATTCCTCCTTGGGTATCTGCCAGAATACCACCACACACCAAACCTAGTCCAATACCCAAATCCCAACTGGTAAGATAAGTTGAACTGGCGGTAGCACGCCTGTTATTTTGAGCTAAATTTACAAAAAGCGTATTGTAGGCAGGAAAAATCATGCCATACCCGACCCCTAAGACGATGGCAATCAGATAAAACAGCCCATACATAAGCCGGATGTTGAATGCTTCGACAGTTTTTAATCCCGCCAACATAAAGAAACCCAATAAGCAGACTAACGTACCATAAGAAATTACCTGAATCATCTTTCCCCGATCGACCAGTTTACCTGCAAACAAACGTGAACCAATTAATCCAATAGCCATAAGTGAGAAAAAGATACCCATGCCGCTTTTAATTCCCAGTTCCTTACCATAAATAGCGACATAAGTAGTCAGCATTCCGTAAGGAATTCCGAGCATTAACAAGCAAATGCCTGAATAAGTACCCTTTAAAAGAAAAAACCTGTCGAAAGCGATCGGTTGTTTTAGGCTCCGTTCGTATGTTTTATCCGATTTGATCGTAAAAACCACCAAAAAGCCGAGTAATCCACTACCAATAGCTGTATAGAATATGACATCATAGCTGTAAAAATCGTGCATAAAAAGGCTTATCATTGGACCTATTGCCATGGCCAGATTATTGGAGACACCAAAATAACCCAGCCCCTCTCCTCTTCGCGAAGCCGGCATAATGTCCACAATCAGGCTATTTCCGGCTGTGGTTACCATTCCGAAAGTAAAACCATGAACAATTCGCAAAAATAAAAACATAGTAACCATATTAGCAAGTGGATACCCAACAAAAGTAAGTACAAAAAGAAAATAGGCAACAAAATAAATGGGCTTACGTTTAAAAATATCGAGGATAAAACCTGCAATCGGACGAATGAGCAATGCAGCTAATGTGTAACACGATAAGATAATACCAACAAAAGACTTCGAGGTATGATATTCTTCGATTAAGTAAAGAGGTAGAATGGGCAGTAATAAATAAAAAGCAAAGAAAAGAAGGAAATTACATAAACAGGCACTAATAAAGGATTGTGTCCATAGTTTATCTCCGGGTAGATTGGTTATCTTTTCCATAAAAAGGGAATATAAATTAAAATTAGCTTCAACTACTACTTTTCCGGATTACAGTGAAATCACCGGTAAAGTAATCATTCAGAGATTTCCGAAAGCAGATCGAATGTATACAATTTAGTTCGGAATAACGGAATATATAATTCAAAGTATTCAAACTAATTCATTATAAATCGATTAACCCGGAAATAATACGTGAATTATTTCAATTGCTACAGATTGTGATTTTTTGAGTAAAAGAAGTTGAATTGAATTTATGTCCGGATCATTTAGAAGTTGGCGCATGGGGAGTGGAAATCCTGTCGAAGAAAGGATTCTTGGTGGATCCGCTGATCGGGATTCCATATATCGAACTACAACCGGGCATCATGTTTATTTCCTGGACAACTCTGCCTACCGAGAACATGACCCTGCTATCCACACGGTGATCTGAAGCAACTGAGCAGGCAGAACCAATAGCTATTCCTACATCAACGGAATTAATAGCACAGGGAACCTCTGTGAAAGCCATTTTTTCGGCACAGGTACCGAAGCCGCAATAACCGCAGTTCAGACTCTGAGTCTTTAGTTTTGTTCCAATTAGAATGATGGCTTCAGCCAAAAGGATGTTATTAGCATCACGGGTAATAAACTTCATGCCGGATTTTTCAGAATATTCAATCATTGCTTTCGAAAGCTGAACAATTGTGTCACCGGTTACCATTATGACCTCGATAATATCAATTCCTTTTCCTTTTGGAGCTGTACGTGCTGCAGTCATCATTTCATTGGCTACTTGAAGCAGCCGTTCATGTCGTGTATCGCGTTCGTTGATTAGCATATATAGATTTACAATTTTAAAATTTACAATTTACAATTGAAAGTCATTTAGTTAAACATATAGATTAAATTCACACTAACTAAACGGCATTTATTTACAATTGAATATGAATTTACGGAGTTTTTATTTATTCAAAGTTATGATATTGAATACATTTAATGACTAATCGTTAATTTTCAAAGATATAACATTCAACATCCTGGCAATTATCAATTATGAATTATGAATTAATTATATTCTCCTATTTTCCCTAATAATAATTCATCCAGCAACCCGTTTGAAGCCACAATTTCACGTCCAAACAAATAATCTTCACCACCCTTAT
>Ga0302285_10002212_pt1 | contig 10898 bp, 15 predicted proteins | sample III_Fen_E2_2_FD_200455 | JGI IMG/M metagenome (GOLD analysis project Ga0302285, IMG submission 200455) | Peat permafrost microbial communities from Stordalen Mire near Abisko, Sweden - III_Fen_E2_2 | ecosystem: Environmental > Terrestrial > Soil > Wetlands > Permafrost | place: Sweden: Abisko...
TATCTTACTGCTGCAAGCTATGGTGTAGCAAATATAATAGTGTGTACCAACGATAATGTTAATACATGTGGAACAATATCAGTTTCTGTATATACATCTGGAACAACTACTACAACTTCTAGTGACTCTACTAGTGTTTCATTTAGTAACAACAATGTTCTTTTGGAGATTGATGCAACTAAAACAGTAACAGTATATGGACAAGCAGGAGGGTATTATATATCTAGTAATTCAAGTCCCTCAAGTGCAAATGCAAGTATTAGTGGAAATGTAATTAGTTTACGAGGAATATCATTTGGGGGTTCAACTATTACTGTTTGTCAGAATACTGGTGGATGCTCACCACTTTATGTTGCTGTAGTGGCGTACCACCTAAAATCTCATCACTATCTTTTTCTGTAAGTAATATAAGTAGTAACAAGATTGAGGATGTTAATAATACCTTAACACTAAGCTTCTCTACTAATACAGTTGTAAATACTCCGTCAGTATATATAGATAGCAACAGAGTTTCTGTTTCTGGAAGTGGCTATGGTCCATATACAGCAACTTATAAAATGACAGATAGTAATAATCCTCTTGTTGTTTCTATTAATCTAACTAGTTCATCTGGTGTTTCTGGAAGTTCATCATTTTATATTGGAAATAAAATATCAAATTCAACAACTGTTACAACACCTGCAACTAGTACAACAACTGGTACTGTTAAAACATTTATTACAACCTTAAAAGTAGGTTCAGTTGGAACAGAAGTTCGTAACTTACAAGCTAAATTAAAAACATTAAAATTCTATTCTGGTGTTGTTGACGGAAAGTTTGGGGCAGGGGTTACAAAAGCAATAAAAGCGTTTCAAAAGGCACATAAGCTAGAACAAACTGGAACCACTGGTCCAAAGACTCGAGAGTTATTAAATAAATAATCTAATATATGTAATAAAATCGATATTATTTTAATAATATCGATTTTATTTGTTATAGTGGTATATATGGAAAATAAGAAATACACATTTTATATAAATGGTGTACACTGTGCATCTTGTAAAATTTCAATAGAAGATATTTTAAGTGAACAAGATTTTATTACAAAATCAAATATTAATTTAAAAAAAGAAATTATAGAAATAGAAACAGATGGTAATAAAAATACACAAGAAATTATTGATATTATAAATAATAAAATAAAAAATAATGGATATACTATTTCTGAAGAAAAAATCTCAAAAGATTTATCTACTAGTGATAATAATATCTGGAAGGCATTATTAATTGGAATTTCTTTTCTTTTGTTATTTTTTATTTTACAGAAATCAGGTATTTTAAATCTTGGTATCGGTGGAGAGACAACTCCAACAACAAGTTTTCTTATTGGAATTATTGCATCACTTTCATCGTGTCTAGCTATTGTTGGTGGATTGGTTCTTTCTCTTTCTGCAAAAGTTGCTCAAGATAATAATAAATCAACAGGTAAACCACTAATACTTTTTCATATTGGAAGATTGTTTGGCTTTGCTTTTTTGGGTGGAGTACTTGGTTTAATAGGGCAAGCTTTAGGAGTAAACTTTTTACTATCAGCGATTCTTGGACTTGTTGCATCATTAGTTATGATGATTCTCGGTTTAAATCTTTTGGGGATTTTTAAGAAAAATAAAATAACACTACCAAGTAATATTTTTTCTTTTTTTAGAAAAGTAGAACATGCAACATTTGCACCGATTTTGATTGGTATTGGAACTTTCTTTTTACCATGTGGTTTTACTCAATCAATGCAAATATCAGCACTTTCTAGTGGCTCATTTTTTTCTGGATTATTGATAATGTTTTCTTTTTCACTTGGAACATTACCTGTATTGGCATTACTATCATTTGGATCTGTATCCTTTGCTAATTCTAAGTATGCACAACTTTTCTTTAAATCAGCTGGTGTAGTTGTAATAGGACTTGGCTTGTTTTCTTTTATTGCAGGACTTGCTGGTATTGGAATTATTAACCCTTTATTTAATATTTAATATGAAAAATAAAACAGCTTTAATTATTATTGGTCTTGGTTTATTTGTTGGATTAGCTATTATTTTATTTAGTATTCCAAAAAGTAATATAGTAAATAATACAAAATTAGAACAAATACCAAACTCTGAAATAAAAGATGGTATTCAGTATATAACTATAGATGCAAAAGGAGGTTATTCTCCTAGAGTTTCTACTGCGAAGGGTGGTATCCCAACTAAATTGATTGTAAAAACAAATAGTACCTATGATTGTTCTGCAGCTCTTTCTGTTAAGTCTGTTGGTTTTCAGAAAATTTTACAAAAAACAGGAGAAGAAGTTATTGATCTTGGTACTCCCGTGTCTGGAACTCCAGTGAGGGGTGTGTGTGGAATGGGTATGTATAATTTTTTAGTTAATTTTGAATAGTTAATATTTTATTGTGTTTCAAATGGGTCTGTTATTATTTTATTTCCAGCTTCAGTGTCACTTAGTCCTACATATAAAGTAGCAGTACCATCATTATGTTTTATTAATCCTCCTGGAAATAAAACATCCTTAAGTTCTGGGGATTTTGATTTACCATCAGGAAAATTTTCTCTTGTCGCTATAATTTTAATAGGAGATGCTATGTTTGTTTTTGGATCATAACTAAATGATATTACATGATAGTGTTTACCATTTTCATCTTCATATGCAATATGTCCAATAACTCCTATTTTATTATTTGGTAATAAATGTAATTCATTTGCTCCACCCCATTCTTCAATACCAAATTGATTTTCTATAATTTTTGCCTTAAGAATATTTTCTGGAGTTAACTCATCAAGATTTTCTAATTCTATATAACCAATTTTTCCTCTACCACCTATCTCACCTTGTGGTCTTGTAAAAACACCAATTTTTCCGTTTGGAAGAGATATTAATCTAATATCTTTCATTTTTTCTGGTCCATTTGTAAATCTTTTAAGAGATGATATATCTTTTCCACGATAAAATACTGTTCGATAATCAATATTGTCAGGATTTTCTTTTTTAGGAGAAGGGTATACTTCAACTCCACCAAATATTATTTCATTATTAATTTTTGATACAAAACCGTCTTCTAATTTAAAAGCAGGTTCATCTATGTTTAAACACCAGACCCCATCTATTTCTTCGAAAAACATAATTTGTGAATTAGCAATTGCTTCTGTTTTTTCTATTCGTCCAGCTATGTATCTTTTATCTGAAGTATTAAATGGTGCAGAGATATTATATACATCATATCCATCAACTCCAGAAAATTTCATTTTTTCTCCATATGTAAGTTCTTTTTCTTTTTTGAAGTTACTAAGAAGTTCTGTATGGTAATTTATAGGGAGTTCTTGTTTAAAGCTCATCATTTCATTCATATTGTAATGATATACTAATTAAAATTAATATACTAACTGGTAATTAAAACAAAAACCCGAACATTGTCGGGTTTTAATCTTTAAGATAAAGAACAATAAAAAGTATTAATATCACTTATTACATCCTCTACTGTTAAATTCTTTAAAGGTAAAAAATTTGGATTTTGTGATAAATAATCAGAGAATATCAATTGATACTCTCTATCAATTTGTTGTGTTTCAGTTTGCTCACTATTAAGCAAAACTACTTCTGGTGAATAACCATAGTCTTTAATTCCATTAAGAAAAGACTGATACTTGTGACAGTTCTCTACGGAAGAGAATACAAATAAAATTGATTTCATATTATACTTTTTTAAATTGGTTTACAAAGAACAAAAAACCAGCTTTGTTAAATTGCTGGTTTTTGTTTTTATATATTTATTAGAGTGTATTATATCAACGCAAAAATCAGCCTTTTAACTTTTAAGGTTTGGTGACACATCATCATTTTTGCTGATATCTTCATATATTTAGAGTATCAAAATTGGTAGGGGGAGTCAAATGGGGGGTATTAACATCTATTTATTTATTTTGATGCAAAATATCCTTATAAATAAATAGTACTTTAAAAGCTTGACTTAAAGTACTTTAAGTCTATACACTTAGGGTATGAATATTCAAAAGGATAATATTAAACATTATACAATTAAAGAAGTTTCAAAATTAAGTGGGCTTCCAGAAAGTACATTACGTTATTACGAAACGATAGGTTTGATAGATTCTATCAATCGTGACTCAAGCAGTAAGCATCGTGTTTATAGTGAAGATGATTTAAATATTGTTATAGCTGTTGCTTGTCTTAATGCAACTGGAATGTCAATTGAAGACATACGTGCTTATCTAGGGAATCGTAGTCTTGGAAGAGATGCAGCTAAGGAACAGATTAAAATACTAGAAAATCAAGAACATCATTTAGAAAAAGAAGCACATTATTTAAAACTTAGACGACAGTATGTAACTATTAAAATAGAGTATTGGAAAGCAGTTGATTCAAAAGATAAAAAGAAGATTGAAGATATGAAAGAAAAAGCAAAATCAATTGCAAAGAAATTAAAATTACCAAAAGAGAAATAATTAATATCGAAATTTATAAATATTATTATTAATAACTTAATTAAAGAAATATGAAAACAAAAATTATAAAAGCATTTGGAACAGAGGCAGCTAACGCACCATTACATAAAATAAATATTGAACGCAGGGAGTTATTACCGACTGATGTGGAAATGGAAATTCTCTATTGCGGTATTTGTCATTCAGATTTACATCAGATAAATAATGATTTTGGAGGTGCAATGTATCCACTTGTTCCTGGACATGAAATTGTTGGTAAGGTAACTAATATAGGTAAAGATGTTAAAAATTTTAAAGTTGGTGATCTTGCTGGGATAGGTTGCATTGTAGGTTCGTGTGGTGAATGTGAATCTTGCAAAGAGGGTTTTGAACAATTTTGCGATGTTGGAGTAACTTTTTCGTTCAATAGTCCAGATAAGTATTTAGGGAAAGCTACTTATGGTGGTTTTTCTGAGTCTTATGTTGCCGATGAAAAATACATGCTACGTATACCCGAAATACTTGATTTAGCTTCATCTGCACCCTTACTTTGTGCTGGTATTACTGTGTATTCTCCATTAAAACACTGGAAAGCAGGTCCAGGTAAACAAGTTGGTATTTTGGGTATTGGTGGTTTGGGCCATATTGCGATTAAGATGGCTAAAGCTATGGGAGCTCATGTAGTTGTATTTACTACTTCAGATTCTAAGTTAGAAGACGCTAGGCGTTTAGGTGCAGATGAAGCTGTCTTATCTACTGACACAGAACAGATGAAACAATATATCAATAAAATTGACTTCATTATAGATACTGTTTCAGCTAAACACGATGTTAATACTTATCTTAATCTTTTGAAGCATGATGGTAGTGTGGTACTAGTTGGTTTGCCACCAGAGTCACTCGAAATAGGTGCATTTAGTGTTGTTCATGGTCGTCACAGTTTTTCAGGTTCAAATATTGGAGGTATTGCTGAAACTCAAGAAATGCTTGATTTTTGCGCAAAACACAATATCACTGCTGACATTGAACTTATTAAAGTAGAGGAAATTAATGAAGCCTTCGTTAGACTTCAAAAAGGCGATGTTAAATATCGATTTGTGATAGATCTTAGTACAATGAAATAATTCTTAACTTAATATGAATAATTCAAACGAAAATATGATATTTCCAAAAGGTGAAAAAATTATAAATAATTATTTTATAGGTACAGCATGGTTGCATATGTTGGTTGCAAATGATGATAAGTTAAATTGCGTAATAGGCAATGTAACTTTTGAATCAGGTGCGAGAAACAACTGGCACAAACATCCAGGTGGACAGATTTTACTTATCACTGAAGGAAAAGGGTATTTCCAAGAAGAAGGAAAACCTGTTCAAATAATTCAAAAAGGAGACATAGTAAAAATAGACCCAGATGTAAAACATTGGCATGGTGCTACACCAGATAGTTTAATGACTCATATTGCAATAAGTCCAAATACTCAATTAGGAGACGTTGAATGGTTGCAGGCAGTAGAAGACGAGGAATATAATAATTTAAAATTTTAATACAAAAAGAGTACTTGTAAAAGTACTCTTTTTGTATAGACGGTGAGACCATGAGTACATGTTTCGCCCGCGACTAAGAATTTTGAATACAAACAAAAGACGGTGAGATCGTGAGTACACTTTTCGCCGATTACATCGGCAGGTACTTTTCGCTCTGGTTAACACCAGAGAACGAAAAATCTTTCGAATCTCACACGCAAGCAAAGCAGTTTGCTTGCTCGCCCGCAAAAAGAAAAACCCTTTCGGGTTTTCTTTTTTTTGCGGAGGCGGTGAGATTCGAACTCACGGACCGCGTAAACGGTCTCCTGTTTTCAAGACAGGTGCCTTCAACCTCTCAGCCACACCTCCGTAATTTATACTATTGTTAATGTGTCTTCGAGTCCTACCGGACTCTTCCTTATAGCTTGCTCGCTATCGCTTGCATCAGCTATTTCTGATATTAATCAGAATCAGATAAAATGTAAAGCAGTTTACATTTTATAGCCACACCTCCGTAATTTTAGATTATTACTAATCTATTGTTTTCTTTATTGAAATCTTTTTAATTGCAGCTACTATACTCTTTGGATTTTTCTTTGCTACATAGAAGATATAAAAGATATCTAATAGAGCAAAGGTATTCAAGATAACAAGAGCTATAAACCACCATTTATGGTTTAAACGAGCTGATGTCCATAATGCATAACCTTTCCAAGGAAGTACCCAAACCATTGCGATTAAAAGTATCCAAAAATTATTTTGACCTAATGTTGCCATATGTTGGATAATAGCAGAAATAACATTTTATCGCAATTATGGTAATCTATTGTTATGAGATATCTCGGTATAGACTATGGTTCAAAAAGAGTAGGATTAGCTATTTCAGATGAGGGTGGAACAATGGCTTTTCCTTATAAAATAATTCAAAACAATCTCGACCTTGTCGATACTGTTCATAATATCTGTGGAGAAGAAGAAATTTCTGCCATAGTTTTAGGTGAATCAAATGATCTGTCTGGAGTACCTAATAAAATTATGGGAAGTATAGAAGGTTTTAAAAGAAACTTGGAAGCAGAGTTAGATCTACCAGTCTTTTTTCAAAAAGAATTTATGACAACAATAGAAGCACGAGGTAGGAGTGGTAAGGAAATAAATAATGCAAAAAAAATAGGAAAGACAAAACAAGCACAAGCAGATTCATCTGCGGCAGCATTAATACTAGGTAGATTTTTGGATAAAAAAAATAACAAAGAAAGCAACACTTTATAGGTGCTGCTTTTTTATTTAACGAAATAAATTGAATATTGATACTCCTGTGTATATGGCTGTATTCCAGTATACATTTACGATTAAAAGATTTATAAAGAAAAATATTTTCATATTTTTTCCAACAAATCCATTGTATAAAAAAGATCCCTCTCTGTAATAAATAACTATTAGTCCTGGGTTTTGGCTAGCCAATAACAATCCTAATATAGTTTTATTTTTTCTTGTCCACTTTAAAATTAATTTAATTATAAAGTTTAATTCACTTGTTTGATTATTTTTCTCAGCATCTTTTAATGCCTCAATAAGCAAATAATCTTTTTTACAGTAATCATAGATTTTAACAGAAAGGATTCCTATCAAAATATAGATTATCGTCGTAACTAATACACTGCTTAAATATCCCATCTCTCCAATGAACATTGGTATTAATAGATAATCTATTATTCCTTTAACAATACTGTTAAAAAGAAATATAAATCCAAAAAGGGTGACTTTTTTCCTTTCCATACTCTTTAATTTTTTTTTGAAAGTATAGCACAACTGTGGTATTTTGCACCATTAGTTTTTTTGAAGTATAGTATGAATATGGAATATGTAACTTATGATGAATTTAAGAAAATGGATATAAGGATTGGTACTATTAAAGAAATAGAACCAGTTCCTGAAACAGATAAGCTTTTACGCTGCCAAATAGATTTTAATGAAAAAGACGAAGAGGGTAATCCACAATTGCGTCAGATTATTTCTGGTATACATGAATACTATCCAGACTATAGTACTCTTATTGGTAAACAAGTTTTATATATAATCAATTTAGAGCCTCGTAAAATAAAAGGCTTCGAATCAAATGGAATGCTTATGGCAGTAGGGGATGATAAGCCTATCTTTTTGATACCAGATGGTGATGTAGATACTGGAAGTAAGGTTAGATAATTATACATATGCTTGATCCTATTTTAATTATTAAGACAGTTGGAATTATTGGAATAATTTTTATTGTCTTTGCGGAGACTGGATTATTTTTTGGATTTTTTCTTCCAGGAGATTCTCTTATTTTTACTGCTGGTATTTTTGCTTCTCAAGGTTTTTTTGATATTAAAATACTTTTAATAAGTTGTATTGTTGCAGCTATCATAGGGGATAGTGTTGGCTATTGGTCAGGTAAAAAATACGGAAGAAGATTATTTGATCGTGATAGTGGTTTCTTTTTTAAAAAGAAAAGACTTTACGATGCTGAACTCTTTTACGAGAAACATGGTAAGTCTACTATTATAATAGCTCGTTTTGTTCCTATAATTAGAACCTTTGCTCCTATCGTTGCCGGTATTGGAAATATGAACTATCCTTTATTTATTTCTTATAATATATTTGGTGGTATTTTTTGGGTTTCTGCTATGCTTTTACTTGGATATTTTTTGGGTAGTTTAATTCCAAATCCAGATGCTTATATTATTCCAGTAGCATTATTTATTATATTGATATCAGTCTTTCCACTAGTATTTAAAGTTTTAAAAAATAAAATATCAAATAAAAAATAATATTTATAGTTGCAAATGATTTGCATTTATATTATGCTTTGATATATGGAATTAATTTTATTAGCTGTAGCAACATTTTTTTCAACCTTCTTGGGAGGATTATTTTCTCTTAAATATAAAGACAAACTTCATAGTATTATGGGATTTACTGCAGGAGTACTTCTTGGTGTTGTATTCTTTGAAATTTTTCCTGAGATTATTTCTCTCATAAGTATAAATAATTTTGATTCAACTGGAGTAATGATAGCATTGGTCCTTGGTTTTTTGATTTTTCATATTTTAGAAAAAACTATTTTAATACACCATTCTCACGAAGAAGTTTATGCTGACCATAAACATCCCAAGGTTGGTATTCTTTCAGCTCTTGCACTAGCAGGACACAGTTTTATGGACGGGGTAGGTATAGGTCTTGGTTTTCAAATTAATCCCGCTGTCGGGTTACTAGTTGCCGTTGCAGTTATTTCTCATGATTTTACAGACGGCATGAATACTGTGACACTTATGCTTAACCATAAAAACAGTACTAAAAAAGCAAAACTATTTTTATTAATAGATGCTATTGCTCCGGTCTTGGGTGCATTTTCTACTTTATTTTTTAAATTATCTGAAAACTTCTTGGTCTTATATTTAGGTTTCTTTGCTGGTTTCCTTATTTACATTGGAGCAAGTGATATATTACCAGAAGCTCATAGTAAGAATAGCTCTATTAAAACAATCCTTCTTACTATTTGGGGTGTGCTAATTATTTTTATAATAAGTCGTTTTGTTTAAATGAAATATGACTTCACAAAAGAATTAAGATTGAAGGGGTTAAAGATTACTCCTCCACGATTGGCTATTTTGGAAGTCTTTTTAAAAAGCAAAAAACACGAGTCTATCAAGACTTTATCTAAAAAACTAAAAAATATTGATATTGTGACTATATACAGAAACATTAACTCTTTTGAAGAAAAGGGTATTTTGCGTAAAGTTGGTTTATATAACGATTCCGTTGCTTATGAACTTAATCTAGAACATCATCATCATATTGTATGTACAAAATGCAATAAAATAGAGGAGTTCAAGAATTGTGATATAGGAAGCTTGGTTAAAAAAATATCATTAAAATCATCACAGTTTAAGGTGATAAAAGATCACAGTTTTAAGTTGTTTGGAATATGTAATTCTTGTATTAAGAATTTAAAAAGTATGTCATAATATATTGGTAACATTGGAGTTAATGATTAGATTAATATTTTAATTTGATCATTAAATTATTTAATTATTAGTTTAGAAAATAATGTATGAAAAAAAACTTCTTTAACATATCTAGTTTCGTTTTTATATTAATAGTGTCGATGTTTATCTCATTTCATAGTGTCTATGCTGCTACACCAACATTAGTAAATCATACTGGAAAGGTAAACAATAATACAACATCTGCGATAGATACTACAGGTGCAAATTTTTTAGTAGTCGCTTGCCATTATTTTTATACTGACACGATGACAGTAAGTGATAACAAGGGTAACTCTTGGTACCCTTTAACTTCTTATGGAGTAAGTGAAGTTGCTGGATATGTAAAGATTTTTTATGCTTATAATGCAATAGTTGGAACAAACCATACTTTTTCCTGTAATAGTCAGTCATTTATTGGAATTACTGCTAGTGCTTATTCAGGTGTACTTAGTACAAGCGATCCGCTTGATACCAGCAATGGAAACACCATTACTGGTAGTAATATTATTCAAACTGGAGGTATAACTCCTTCTCAGACCGGAGAACTTGTAATTTCTGCTTGGTCTGGTGGAGATTCTAATGAATCATCGGTTTCAGTTAATAGTAGTTTTAATAATCTAGATACGATACACGATGGTAGTAATATGGATGGAGGAATGGCTTATTTTGTGAATTCTGACACAAATACTATTAATCCAACTTGGACAATTGGTTCAGATTCCAACCTTAGTGCGACTATTGCTTCGTTTAAACCTGCAGGAACCTCAACCTCCTTCACTCTAACCGGCCCAACATCAGGTACTGTAAACGCAGCATCAACAAACTTTACAGTTACACCAAACGGAACATACACCGGAACAATCACAATCACTCC
>Ga0302285_10002215_pt1 | contig 10890 bp, 5 predicted proteins | sample III_Fen_E2_2_FD_200455 | JGI IMG/M metagenome (GOLD analysis project Ga0302285, IMG submission 200455) | Peat permafrost microbial communities from Stordalen Mire near Abisko, Sweden - III_Fen_E2_2 | ecosystem: Environmental > Terrestrial > Soil > Wetlands > Permafrost | place: Sweden: Abisko...
TTATTTTGATAAAATAATTTCTTTTTTTTTTTCAATAAATTTACATTGTTTTTACTAAAGAATCTATTAACAAAAAAATTAACAAATATTTTATCTTTCTCTAAAAATAAGATAAAACTGCGAACTTTGTCATTCATTGATATCTTCTTTGACTATTTCTGAGAGTGCTTGCATATACGCGAATGTACTTTGAAGTTGGTTCGATTAAGGAGGTGCTTCATCGTGTCCCCAAATATAAAAATCACAGCTGCTTGTTTCACTGAATTTTGTTTTTTCAAAGTTAATTGGGTTTCTTGCAAACAAATGAGCACTGATTCCTTCAGGGATGGCTACTTTCTACCCTATTAGCTCTCTCCCGTAAAGACTAGTTTTCAGTGCTTACTCAATCTTCTTACCATCACTGCTATCATTAGATATACTGCTGAGAGGTGGTTGAATGATAGATTCAAAGTATTCCGCTACTTAAGCAGGTGATTCCTAATTAATCTTGAATGGAAGGATGTGGATGTTAGAATTAACCACTGGAAGAGACTTAGTTCTAATGTTTTCGTGTTTGGCTTAGAAGGTGTATTACTGCTACTGCTATTGTGACATTGTGAAATAACCTGAAAGGAGATTGAGTAAGACTGAGATTTGCTAAATGTTTCTTAGATTGGAGTACAATTAAAAAATACCCCCGCGAGAAAACGAAGAAATATTATTTGTATATTTTTAAAAAGCGGGAGAGAGATATTGGAAAGAGGGAAAGATTGCTATGAAAGAAGAATTAAATAAAAAAGAAAGAGACACAGATTTATTATTATCATTTGCTTGATTTTTCACATGCGTCTGTATGTCTTTATGGGGAGAATTCCAGTCAAAACAAACTGAATTAATCTATTAATATTTTTTTGGAAAAATTCCTTTTGAAAATTCAAATAAGCTAAATGATGGATCACGAAGAAAGAGAAAAAGAAGAAAGAATTCACCGAGTTGAAGATGATAATAATGTCCTTCAACTTGAGTATCAGTTAAGTTAATTGCTTGCATCGAACACTGGGCACACTAATTCTTTGAAATAGCAATCCTCTGCAAAAAATACATCCTCACCTCAGTACAAATCATATTCTCAATCTGACATTTCAAAACGATATGAAGAAAGTGATATTTCCAAACGAGCCGAACATTTTTCCAAAGTTTCATAAGATTACACATAGTAATATTCAAGATAACTCGAAAACAGCAGAATCGCTGATACTTCTTCAGTGCGACAAGATCAACATCAAAGAATAATAGATTGTAATGAAAATGAGCGATTTGGATATTCACATAGCATGAAATAATCTACAGATGAAGATTTCTTTCAAGAAGAAGATTAACGAAACGTCTTAGATAAAAGAATATCTGAAGATATTGATAGTTCCAAGAAGAGCATGAACATAAATGGCCCAACATTATTGACTTATGAAAACACGGTGCTTTTTTAATAGCATAGTCTCTCATAAGATGAAGATGATGATTAAAATATTTAAAATAATACTAATCAGTCATCTGCAAAGAAATCATCTCGACAAGCATATTCCAGGAATGAATTCTCATAAAAGGGCAAGAGATTTTAAGAGGAAAATGGAGGATAATAAGCCAATTTAGATAGAATAAAAGAGGAATACAGAGCTGAAAAGACATTTTTAAACTCCAAAGACTCAATTCTTAACAAAAATAGCCAAAATCAGGAATCTTCTTCTTCTGGAGGATTGTTTTCAAATCTAGAATTACAGCAGCTCATTCCTTAGGCTAACCAACGGTAATTATATCCAAATGGATCGCATTTAAAGTATGAACTACCACATCCTTATGGACCAGGTCAATTTTAGGGATAAGAATACTAATAGCAGTTACTTTTAAGTCCTGAAGAACTCTATTCAAGGTAGTTGGCAGAACTCAAATCCTAATTAGGGGAGGAGTCTGTGAACACCATTAATTAAAAATGGACTTTTCCTACATAGCAAGATAAGGGATATGAAAAATCAGAGAAGATATTGGCACACTAGGAGGAGCACCGAAAGTAGAATTTCATGAATTCTTCTGCAATGTCTTTAAAAGATGAAGATTAACTTGATTCTGAGCTTCTAACTCTCAAATCAAGATTGAAATAACTTGAAAGTAACCAAAATAGTAAGAATAGTGAGGATTTAAAACCAGAAACAATTTCTTAGATTGAGAATTCCAAGAATAATGGGTTTTCAAGGACTCAAGAGATAGACAATATTGATCTTCCAACTTCAAGCACCTAAGCACCATCAACGAATTATATAAACAATCATTTAGCTCCCACAATCACCAGTGATACGAATAGATAGACATTATCATTTTTAGCTGAAAAAGAGATTGGAAAATACAATAATAGTGAAAATAATAAGACAAATAATATACTAAATCCCTCTAATATTTCTAATATTGCACCTGCAACTAATTTTTCCCTTCAAACTTCTAGCAAAGACAGCATAACATCTAAGTTACAGAAAATGGAAGAATTTTATTAAAATAGAACACGCATATTAGAAGATCGAATTACTGGTCTTGAAGCTGAGAATTCTGTTTTAGTTAGAAATAATTCTGATCTGGAGTCATCTAATGCGATCCTTTAGCAGAAACTAAACAGGCAAAAAGAAGAATTCGATGCTGAACTGCAAAGACAGTTAGCGATACAAGAAAACAAATTGCAGCAAGCATTTTAAACTAACCTTTCATAGTATTCTTCCAAGAATCACTAATTTTTATCTCAATAATTGTAAGAAAAGCAACTACAAGCACAGCAAGTATAAGCTCATTCGAAATAAATTCAAGAGTTAAAAGAAGAAAAAGAATAATTAGCAAAATAACTCTAAGATCTACGACAAACGCATTTGTAAGTTAAAAGATAAATGAATTGTCAATTTCTTTGAGTTTTTCCCCCTTTAATTTAAGTACTTTTTTAATACAAAAATCTAGGGAAACTGAGGAAGAGCGAGAAAATTTGAATTCCAATTACTCTAATTTACTATCTGCTCATAGCTAGATGCTGTAAATAGACATCGCTAAAAATGAAAGAAGTCTTCATTAGTCGTTTTCATAAAGCTCATGTTCAGATCGGAATATGCTATTTTCACCTGCTCCCGTGGCTTATCCATTGAGGTAGAATCAGCACATGCAGATCTTACCTTCATCGTTAGGTTCAATTCTTTCTTCAGCCACACCTCCTACTGTTCCAAGACAATATGCTCCTAGAGTTTCCACTTGGAATGAAGATCACACCACAACTAGAATAAAACCTGAATTTGTTGATGTGAAAGATGATCATAGTAGACAATAAAAACAGCAGGAACAATAATAAATTCCTGGGGGTTAAAAAGGAAAAACTGTATTATTTTATTCAGAAGAAGAAAAAAGAGAAGAAAGTCCTAAAGAAATCAAATAAGATGCAGAATAAGGATAAGGGTGGGATAAAAGACTACAGGAAGATAACTTGGAAATAAATGCACTTTATTAGAAGATATTTATGACTTAATAACATAAATCAAGGGATCAAAGTATTTAGGATAAATAAAGTGGTGTTTTTAATCTGGGAAGAACCGAAGATGAAGAGGATGGTGATTATGATGAAAATGAAGAAAAAGGGGAAGAAAATAAATTGGCTACAAATGAAAGGAGATTTGTGAAAAATTTGCCATAAAAAATGAAAACTTAGGAAAATGAGTTTTCTTCATCAAATAACTCCAATTCTAAAGGAGGGAAAAATCATAATGACAGCAATTAGTAATTATCTGCTACAACAATCAGAAAATCAACTTTATTTTAAAATGAAGGAATACTAAATATTGGAAAAATACCAGGAAAATAAATTAGTTCTAGTTCTTCTCAATCCAACTCTTAACGGAGAAACAGTGGAGGAGGCAATCATTCAGGTACCCATAAAAATGGATCTTTATCATATGATGGGAATAATTTAAAACCAAATAGAGATAGTAGTAATGCGTTTCAAGGAAAATCTCCGGCCACAGGAAGTAAAAAAAGTGCTGTGATTTCATCTTCTCTGTCTGCAAATCCAAACACTTCGTCTTAAAAGCCTCCTAAAAATCATGCTAACCATATTTCCAATAATTCTGGAATAAAGCAACCTAGAGAGAATTCTCTAAAAGAAATTCCAGATAAACAGTTCTTGAAAGATTTTTCAAAGGAAGTGAATAGATTGAAGCATGTCTTAGACGAAAAGAAGAAAGCAATGACCGAACCTAGCGGACCTAGAAAAACCAAGAAAAACACCCCTTTTCCTTCAGAAAAAAACTAATCTTCATCTCACAAAAAATGAGAAATTAAAATAAATATGCCCACAGACTTGTCACTCTCAACGAGTTAATGACGAGTTTTGAATTTAAAATTCTAAAAATTATTAAAATTTGATTAAGTGTCTACTATCTTGTCTCTTCTATGTTTTTTTACTCAAATGTCTTGCGAGACACTATTTTGGAGAAAAAATTTGTTTTAAGCTTAAGAAAGTTTTTTTAAATAAATAAATTCTTTCTTTTCTTTGTCTAATAAAATCTATTCTATTTCAGTTTTATTGAACTTTTCTTCCCCCCTCATTATTCCCCCACATCCCCTCTTTCCACGCTTACAGAGTGATATTTTCGTGGAAGAAAAATATTCTCCCAACTATTCTAAATAAAGAAATGAGCTTTGTTGTTAAATTATTTCTTCCCCTTCATATAATAAAAAAGGAATGTTAACTCCCTCAAGATAATCAAAAGTAAATAAATGTAAAAAAAATCTCCAATTTACATTCCTAAACACTATCTTTTTTAAATCTGTTATCATTTTTTAAATATTCTTTTTTGCACTTACAAATTACCATGATGCACAGCGACAATTTGAGTGGTAACCCGCATGGCTCACTTCACTAGCTATTCTACTTATAAGTGATTATGGAAAGGTATAAAAATATGACAGAAAATGTGATTTTTCTTTTAAATTGTATCAAATTTACTAATCAAAAGAAAAATTTTTGTTTATGGGAGACATAAAGAGATCATTCAAAGATAGATAAATTGAACGTCTAAGTAGAACAAAAAACACCACACTTTAAAATCTTAGGGGACAAGCAAACAAGAACTCAAATAATAACTTAATTTCTTAATACAATTCAGAAAAGTACCTCAAAATTTCTGAAATACTTCCTGAAATCTAAACTAATAACTGCTCTTGTCCCATAATGATTAACCCACACGTGAGCCGTGCTTTGAAAAAATCTTCTCTTAGTCGAAGTGTAGGCATGCAGAGCCTCCCAACGATCTAGGAAGAAAAGACATTCTTTACTTGCGTGCCTGTCAAGAAAGTCAGCTAATCTGGGCTGTTTAAAAACCGTCGCTACTTCAGTATTGACAATCAGTCTATCAGCTACTTCAGTAAAGTACCTCGCAGCTGTACTTTCTAGATGAAAGAAATGCAAAAACTGACTCCTAAAATATCATTCTTCCACTCTGAACTCCGCTCTGCTGAAGTTCTTGTGAATGATCCTCTCAAACTCCTTGTTATTTTCAATGGAAGATACTTAGAAAAGGGAAAATCGAAAAGATGTTCTGGACTCAAATCATTTATTTTCGAGTTTTCTTCAGTCAAAGAACTCACAAGGATGAAAGAAATCATGAATAGAATCATAGAAAACGAACGTAGCTGCACGGATGTTCGCTTATCTGAAGATTAATATGTCTCTCTACTCCACAGCTATTGAAGAAAAAATCACTAAAAATTCTCTTAAACTGTGACCTTATGAATCTCATTTTTAAGAGTGGAGTCTTTTCTATGAAAGCGCTTGATAATCAATCTAGAATCTCATCCACCCACATCGGTGGTACGAGAATATAATTTATAACCTTCCTCTTCAAATTTCGCTTGCTTTCCCCCACTGAAAGAAAAAACTACTGCGAGAATAAATCAAATTATGAAATATTGTCAAAGGTCTGCTTACACTTTTGTAATAATGCTGATATCTACAATTTGAAAGATTACTTGTCACTAAATTTGAGCTAAAAACAGTAATAATCTCAAAAAATTAGACACAAACAGCTACTCCATTTATGATTGTAAAAGATAGCCTCATATTTGATTCTTAGGATGAACGAAATGAACCTTACAGTCTCCCTGAGAATCTCTACTGATTTCCCAACGTTATTTTTTTGGTGGAATACAAAAAGCACCTAAAATCAAAAGGCGAACCTGAATAATTAATTAAAAAAATTTCTACGCCACAGATTACCGACGATATTATTCTGCAGCTAAAAACCTTTTTTTCTAAAAAATTTAATAAAAAACCCTTAGCACCCTCATTGTTTCTCGAATAAATCTCTTTTACAATATTTCAAACTCCTTTTTTGTTTTTCTATGTTCAATTTTATTTATTTTCTATTTTCGTCTATCTGTTTGTCTTTCATGAATTCTCATAAAATAGTTTATTGCCTCTCTCAATCACGATAAAATCTTTAAATTTTAGAGTCTGTTAGTTACTTGGCATAAATTGGATAGGTATTTATAAAATTGTTGGGGTTATTTTTTACTTTCGAAGTGGTTTTATTTCTAAACAAATTTCTTAGTAAGATAGAAATATCAAAATAAACCTGGTAATATATCACGTTTAGGAATCAATTATATATAAATGAATGGAGATATTGATTTTGATAATTTCCTATTTCTATGCCTTAATTTTTTTTCTGATGAGATGGATGAATTCTTAAATTATCGTTGCTTTTTTCTATTCAAAGCTAGTTTTATCTCTTTTTATTGCAAAAAGTGTAAATACCTTCAAGATAAAGGATAGAAGTTACTATCTATCTTGATACCCAATTCAATACATTTCTTCAAATTTGCTTAATTATTGTTAATGTGTGGTTAAAAGCACTTGTATGGGATTAACACCACTTAGAAGCTACAATAAAAATAAATTCAATAATATTCCTCAATAAAATAAATAAAAAGGGGTTTATTTTTTGGATTTAATCAGGATTAATAAACTATTTTCTATTTGTAGTTATAATTTTAATAAAAAGTAACACACTAATCATTGACTTGAAATTGTTATTTTTTAATGGCTGACAAGTAGCTTTGTGGGGGGATAAGGTTGATAAAATAAATTTGTTAGAAGATTTGGTTAATTTTCAAGAAATTCAAGACAATGCAATCATAAAATAAACACTTCTAAATACTTAATTTGAATTATTGTTTTTGAAGAACAAATTACGAGCTCTTTTTCAACACACGCACTGGTAGTTCTAAAATCTGTAAGATATTAAAAAAAAAATTAGTGATCTCTCGAATAAAAAAAAAAGAAAATTAGCTTAATAAGGTTGTTTTTTATTCATAGACTATTATCACTCTACAACACTAACTTCATCTAAAGTAAGTTGGGCGACTTAGAGTTAAAAACACCTTCATAAACCTCAAGAAACAAACAATAAATGAGCAAACATGAATCTTTATTCCAGCGCTCTTCAAGCTATCATCAAATCAGTGGTAGTATGTTGTAGATTCCTTCATTTGAAACGAACAATCTTGAGATTCGAGAGAATCTTGTGAATCCTCGATCAAGTAAAGGTTTTGGAAAGAACGGCAATCTACCAAGTCTCTATAAATCCTCTTCAATGCAATAGATCATTAAGCCCTAGATAATGATGGCTTAAGAAGATTTAAAGGATTGGCTTGTAGGTAAAGCACCATAGCCAGGTTCGATTGGAGAAAGTGTGTAAATGTTTTTAAATAAATCAACCAAGCCGGCACTGAATTTCAATTATTCAGCTGCATCTATGTCGAGTAGCAAACTATCTCATGGAGTAAAGCCAGAATCAAGCAGCAAGATCAATTAAAATTCTAAATATGATTAGGTAATTGATGGAAACAATGATTCAGAAGTGAATAATAATATCTAGCAAAAACAAGAAGAATTGCAGTAACAAACACAGTAGCTTTAGAAGCATTAGACTGTATTTAGTGTCCGCAAGCATAACAGAGTCCAAAGTGAAATATTAGACAATTTCTATCATCTCGAGAGGGACTTTCAACCTAAATCAAGCAACTCTCAGAGCATTAGTTCTCTTTCAAACATTCCTTTTGATCCACATGCAATTCAGCAGCAAGAATCGCAACCCACCTAACAAGAATCAGAGCAATTACCACTGAATATTAGAAAAACTAAAGCAAAGAAGGTCCATTCAACAATTCCATTTTCACCTTTAGAAGACCCTTAGCATGCAGTCCTGAATTAATTGCTAGCTTCTTAGTAATAATTCAGACATCGACCAATATTATCAACTTCTATGATCTCACATAGTATTTTTAAAGATTGTTCTTCTCCAATAGTTATTCCCTCTGTAGCACCACCATTACAGGAACCAAATGGAGCTGCTAGTATTCTAAGTAGCGTACATCTGAAACTGCCTAAATCCTCCTCAAATAGTGCTTCACCTTAGATAACGCCAGCAAATAAAACAATTTCGTTTTCTAGATAAAATTTCTTAAAAGATCTTGCAACTTTAAATGACTCCCCTTCAAGAAAACACATTGATTTTTAGCCTCCCTTTTCTCAAAATAGCTAGTACTCCACTGAGGAGTAGTCCCCGAATGAAGATATTTCATAAATCAGAGCATCTTAGCATCGTCATCTTCTTCTTCCGAAAATTCAAACACGACCTAAAAACATATCTTCATTCTTTTAGCAAGCCAATGAGAACAGTGCTAGCGAAACTTAACAAACTCCAATTTCACAGCCAGCAGCCGTAGAAAAAGAAGAAAAAATGTCCCCGCAAATCGAATACTACTCACCGTAACCAAAATAGTTCTCAGTGAGATTATCTGATAAGATGCATAGATCTTTAGATTTATTTGGGAAGTAATAAGATAAGCTAGCTGCGATTACAAATCCTCAAATGAATGGATTCTAACATGCAGTAAAATCAACTGTTAAAAGCATCTTAAACACAACTAAATCAGCGGTGTTTAGTCAGAAATATGATTTTTCGTTGAACTCTGATTCTCCTGGATCCTAAACCCATATTGCGATGAAGGGAATTCTCAAGAATATGAATTCGCCCTTTGCAAATAAAAAGAAGTAGGTTTTGTTTGATTAGAATCTCAAAATCTATGAGCTCTCATAGTAATAATCACAGGCACAAGACAAATAAGAATCTTGAAGATTACTCTAATTATTTTTTTTTTTCTTAAAAGAAAACCTTTATTTTTCATATTAACAATTACTTTTTCCCCCATTTTTTCTCACAAAAAATAGTTTAATTTTATGGATCCATTCATTAACTTCATCTAAAAGAATCATCCCAATTGAATTTGAGAAAAAGAGATGACAAATGGAAAGCAAGAACAAAAAAATAAAATAATAATTTATTTTCATATTATTGGTAAAATGAGTCAAAATATTCTAATAAATATCAAAATGCATCCTTCATTACCTTAATCATCCTTTGTTTCAATAATTTACCTTTAAATTAAAGTCTTAAATGATTTCTAAACAATGGTGTAGACACTTTTTAAGAATAAAACAAACATTTCCTAATTTGGCTTTAATTATCTTTGATTCCTTAACATCAAAACCTGATTGAAAAAATCAAACACAATAAAGAAACCTTTATCCTTCCTACTAATTATGATTCTTTCGTTTATCCCCTCCTTTCTCTCTCTCAAAAAATAAGATTTTAAATAACAATTTCCTTCTGATTTTGTTGTAATATTCTAAGATTTCTCCAAAGAAAAGAACAAAAGGAAAAAACAGGAATTCATAACAAATATCTGAAAGAAAAGTAAATAACAAAAACAAGAAGAAGAAGAAACAAAGTAAACATGCAAACAAATCCCCGCATTAGATTTTAAATATGTGAAATCTTCCCAAAATCCAAGGGAGATTGCGTCGCCAGAGTTGCAATGCTGTCTCGCGAGATCGAAAATAATGGCATAGTGCATCCAATGTACAGCATGGGATTCTACGCGCTTGTTGAGTAGCTATTCATTCATATGCAAACGGAGAAACTCCAAAGTTTAAGTGCATTTATCTTCAACCTCAACAACCCACAAAGCAATTTACTTCTGCTTGAGTAATTTTGGCTTCAAATTACCCATGAATGGCTGTAAAACATAATAGCTGTATGCCTCGGGTACCCTCTCTTGAGCGAAGATTAGTTTAAAGATGCATACTGCACCTTATTCTATGCATCTGTCTTCCGCAAATACGATGATCAGAACCGCTGTGGAAGACCCTTCCAAAGTAACAACATCACTACAGTCTACTATTTGGAAGACAGCTTACCTCTCGTCTCCAGTTTTATATTCATGAAAAATCAAATGGAAAAGACCATAGCAGGCAACAACAATGCTGCAATGCCATAACAACAAAAGGATACACTAGATGCTTCTCTTTTACTAGGAAATGAGAGTTTACCTGAAAACGCATAATATCTTAAGTCAATCGATCCAAATCGTATCAGCAGCATTTCGTCATTGCTATCTGTTGGTCTGCGTGTCTATCGTGAAATCGACGGGGAAATAACTATCTTAGCCAAATTCAATCAGCCTGCAGCTACTTCTTCTGTTAACATAAGTTTAGGGTTTATTTTTTGCGGCACAAAAGATAACTTCCGCATTGGGTATGATTCCACCCTCGAGCAGGAATATTTGATGTTTTCGCATTATCAAAGGAAGATAAATTCCCTCAAGATCGAGTTGAACAAAGGGATTTCAGTAATTTATGAGAATACCGCTTCGCAGTAAGCTGCCTTGCAATAGAAGTTATAAGAACACAATTCTGCTATCGAATATAACTTAAAGATTCTTCAGAACACCAAGGAGGTATTCTAGCAAGATCAAAATACTTTTAATTAA
>Ga0302285_10002216_pt1 | contig 10890 bp, 9 predicted proteins | sample III_Fen_E2_2_FD_200455 | JGI IMG/M metagenome (GOLD analysis project Ga0302285, IMG submission 200455) | Peat permafrost microbial communities from Stordalen Mire near Abisko, Sweden - III_Fen_E2_2 | ecosystem: Environmental > Terrestrial > Soil > Wetlands > Permafrost | place: Sweden: Abisko...
CTGCCTATGGATGAGTAAAGACTACCACGGATTGTTGAATCGATCAAACAACTCATCTAAATGATCGAAGAAATGAACATACCTTCAGATTAATTGGTAAAATTATTCATTTTGTTTGATAGATTACAAAATAGTTTGGCTTTGGAATTTAAGGGTATAACATGATATGAAAAAAAAGACTTTTGGTTTATCAAAAAAGATCTAATATTATTGAATATTTTAAAAGGAAAGATAGACATTGGATCTCATACAAGATGAGTTTATGGAGGTATACAAGCGAATTGAAAATGCATTTGACGAAGAAGCGACTATTGATAATTCAACACAGAATGGGTATATTTTTCTCAAGGGAAAACGTGGGTTCAAACTGCTCAAAGAATTCTCCGCCGTTTTTTCTGAGAATGAGCCTATCTACAAGATATTTCCAATGTCAAAGAGTGAGAGTTTCTAGTAGCTTCAGAAATTCAATCTCTACATAAAGAAGTATGTTCTGATCTCTGAAGAGGATGGATACCATCATAATTAAGTTAAAGACAATGAAAAAACTAAATCTCTTGAGTTAACTCTCCAAAAAGAGCAAGACACTAAGGATTTGAACACAGAGAAAATTAATGTATATCTCACACTATTAGAACGACTCTAATGCAGTTTAGAAACACTTGTAAAAGGGTTCAAAAGTCATGCTCAAGCTTTAGAGGAAATCCTCAAGAAAATTGAGAAAAGTGAAATGATTCCACCGTTTTACGATGCAAAACTAGATTTACTATCAGCTCCCGATGAAGCGACAACTTCGATTAGCATGTCAAAAGGGAATTCCATGGTTTTTCTAGATGCAAATGGGAAGAAAAAATAGGGGTCAATTGTCTAATAAGTGTTAGATGATCAAGGCGCAGCTTAGCCTACAAATATGGAAATGATTCAAGAAAGCGATGAGGAAGATGATGAAGATCTTGCGAAGATGCGAGATGAACAACGAATAGAAGATTCAGAAGGAATTAAGAAATCTAATTTTAAAGGGAAAAAGGAATATGAAAAAGATGAAATCAAAGAACATGTAGAATAATTCGTTTTCTAAATTGAGTATCTAAAATAAGGTATTTTCTAAAACAATAACCACATTTCGATAATGTCTAAGAACAAAAAGATAAGAAAAATATTAAAATTCTTATTTAAATGGAGTTTATTCTCTTAATAATGTCTTTTTCTTTAGGAAATATCCCTTGGGATTTATAGACTATTAGATCAGTTGGCAAAATTGGAAGTGGAGGGTAAGGAACAGTATTTAAGGCTTTTGATCCAACAAAAGAAAGACAAATAGCTCTAAAATTCACTAACATACCGTACAATTGGGAGAACTAAAAAGATAGTTATCTGCAAGAGATTAGAATTCAGTCCTTCATGACACACAAGAAAATGAACCGAATTCTCGAAGTCGATAATAAAGTGTACATCTATCAAGATAAGTACGGATAGCAGTAGATGTATCTCGTGAGTCTGATGGAACTTGGAGTAGGCTCTCTTGAAGACTTTTTCAAGCTCTGTCTGCAAGATAACAGATAGATTACTGATGAGGAGATATTCAGTATATTTTTTGACATTTTGGAGGGGTTAGAAGGAATGCATAGGCTTGGATATGCTCACAAAGATATTAAACCGTAGAATGTGATTTATTCAATTAAGGACAAGAGCTGGAAGATTGCAGATTTCGGGTGCATTTAGCGCTTCGATGGAAAAGAAGAAACTGGAGATGCACTAGATAAATTTATTGAAAATCATAATAAAAATTAAGATAACCATCGTCATAAATAAAAGATCCCATTCTTGTAAGAATGTCTAGTCACGGGTACCCCATCGTATATGAGTCCTGAATTATATAAATTATACTAATAAAGGCAAGAGAAAGGCTACGTGAATATGATAGCGAATGACTTTTATAGTCTAGGTATTACATTACTTAAACTGAGGGAAAGGGAGAAAATAGACCGTTCAAAACTCAGCGAAAAGATCATGATCAACAAACTTGCTACAGATAGATTAAGTATATTAATCACACTGCTGTTGAACGATGATCAGCTGTTCAGAAGCTAGATGACTCAAGAATAACTCTGCAAGCTTTTCAAAGAAGAATATTAAGATTATATCACTAAAACCCCAGAAGATTATCTAGAATCAGTGTTCAAATACAATGAAAACGCTCAAGATAACCTTACAATGGCGTAAAAACTAGAATGCGCCAAAACCTACTAAAATATTAACTTAAGAGAGAAATGTTTGCGATATTTCGATGAAGCCGTTAACGATGCCGAATTCCAAACATTAGACCTCTTCGAAAAGCACAATATTCTAGTGGAATAAGCCTAAGCTTTGTCTTTCTTTGGAGATTACGATAAAGCGTACGAGCAGCAAATAAAATGTCTACAAATCAGCTCAGAAGAGCTCAATGGATTTCAAGGAAACGAGATCGTCGTATCTGACCTGAAGTTTCTTGGTTAGATAACCTTCAACTAAGGGAACTACGATCAGGCACTTTAGAAGTATCTTCAAGTTCTTTAAATCATCGTGGATGCTCAGGATTTCAAAAATTAAACCCAATAAAATATCATAAAAAATTAGTCAAAAAGCACCTCCTTTTCGTTAACAGAATCGGGCACAGTCAAGGTGAAAATAGGAGCCCAATTGGAAAAGAGTGTCTTTCACAAAGAAGCACAGGAAATTAACAATAAAACATATGACAGTATAAACGAACCATCCAATAAAGAAGCAGATCATATGCCGACAGTGAATGTGATCACAACTGAAGATGATAAAGAGCATCTTCATGTTGAAAATCCTAAAGGTTTTTACTTAATAAACGTAATTAAAGATACAAATACCAAAGATGACCATCTCAACATCGTCCCATCTCTTGTTGAAGTTCATCTCGAATCTCCAGGGAAAGTATAATCTTCCCCGAATTGCCTAGAACTTAGCATTCAAGCTCATATTCAAGAAGAGTTCAAATAAGGCGAAGAAAAAACAAAAGATGATGAGTAAAGTTTGAACTAAAACAGTGGAGGGATGCTCAGCAGTACCAGTAAAGACAGCAAGAATCCTGCTTCTGGGAATAATCTCGATAACACAAAGGAACTGAGTGTTGATAAGTCAGCTGCTTCGTCAGTTTAATAAAATCCTTCTTAAAATAATTATCTTGCCCCACCGAAATGCAATTCCCTTTTTTCAAGCGATAGCTCGTCTAAACTCAATCTCAGCTTCCATTAAATCATTGGAGACTCTAAGTCTAGTAATGATGCGATATTGCAAGCGATTTAGTATGATAATTCCCTAGCAAATAACTCGCTAGATGGATTCTCATAAGATACCTAAAATGAATTGGCTTCAGTATAAATGCTCATTGGGCAAGCTCTTAATAAGCTAGGACATTATGATAAAGCTCTTTAGTATTATGAGCAAGCTCTTCGGACGATGGAGCATAACTTAGGCAAGAACGATTCTTCTGTCGCGTTCATTCTTGATTCGATGGGAGAATCGTTACTGAATAATGGGAAATACAAGGAGTCATTTCGTATTTTCAAGCGATCCTACAAGATAAAGCGCGCTGAATATGGAAAAAACAGTGTGCATCTTGCAGAAACCATTAATTCAATGGGAAAAGTGCTTGAGAAGCTAACTCTATATGAAAAATCAGCATAACATTATGAAAAAGCACTTCATATTTTCGAGCAGCATTATGGTCACAATCATATCAAAGTAACGAGATTTCATAAAAAATTACAATTAACATTCATCCTTTTTAACCTTTTGGAATGATCGCAGACAGCGGAGATTCTTAACAACTTGGGATGTGTGAAAAGAGCTGAGGGAGACTACAAAGAAGCATACAACATGTTCAAAGAAGTGCTGACGATTACGAGCAATCACTATCCAAGTGATCACATTGAATTAGGCAAGATCTACCATGATATCGGGAATGTTCTGAGAAACCAAGAAAATTTAGAACTGAGTCTAGAATATTTCCTCAAGGCAAATGACATTAAAACGAAATATTACGGGCCAAATCATGTCGAAGTATCAAATACATGCTAATACATCGGAATCATCTACAGGAAAATGGAAAAAATAGAATTAGCTTAATAATACTTTGAACTAGCTCTTGGACCTATGGAGAGTCACTATGGCAAAGATCACATAGAAGTTGTTAAACTTGTCTAAGAAATCGCAGTGCTCATGCAAATTCAAGGATTAGATTTGCTAGCTAAGGAAAAACTCGAATTCGTTCTTCAAAATCGCTTGAAAGAATTTGGATATTTCCATATCAAAACTGCCAACACAATGCAGAACGTAGCGACTGTGGAAATGGAACTTGGAAACTACGGTAAGTCTCTGCAATATAATCTCCAAGTGCTCGAAGTGAGAAAGAAAACATTCGGTGATGATCATCTCAAAGTTGCTAATTCACATACGTCTATTGCGTAACTGCACGATTTAATGGGAAAATATGCGGAAGCTGCTGATTCGTTAGATCAAGCCATGCGGATATATTCATTAGACGTCGCAACTAACAAATCAAAGATCTAAGCTGCAAATATCATTCGAGCTAGGATATTAATAAACAATTTTAGACTGCAATAAGCGCAGACCTTACTAGAGGACGATCTTACTCCTTAGCTTAAGCAAGGCTCGCTAAATTTCGCTTAAACATAGATCCTATTGAGCTAAGTGTTCTAACTCTAGAGCTTCCTTCTCATGCGAGAAATTCGTAAGTGGTTTGAGCCAGAAGAAATCGCAAAAGAAGAAATAGCATAAGGTACATAATTTTCTGAAGAATCGCGTGCGATAATTACAGGGTTTATCCTTCGAGTCTCCAAGAGTTCGCCAGAACAAATCGAAGCGCATATTCAAAGTGCCAAAGAAAACATAGAAAGTGCACTCTAGCATTATGAAAAGAACTTCGGAAAGGAGCATTATCTGTATGCATAAATTCTGGAGTAGCAAGCGCTGCTCAACAGAGACATTGAACTTGCTAAAACAGCGCTATGCATCAAGAAAAAGAGATTCGATGATTTGCACATTGAAATACTCAATACGCAAGAAATCATATGTGGTATTGAAGCATAAACAATCGATAAAACTAACACAGATGCTATTAGTGTTTTACTTGAGAAAATACAATTACTTGAGAAGCTGAAGATAACATTCTACGATGATGACAATATGCACATTTCGCTTGTTAAGACTCACATGCTGCTGTTCTACCTGACAAATGATTTACAGCATAGGACTTCCATCTTTAAGATACTGACATCTCAACAGCCAATTAATAATCTGTGAGAAAATACACAACAATAGTTGAGTTTTTTGTTCTTTTACGTTTTATTTTTTTGCAAATGTGTTCAATGTAATTAAGCTTTTTAGGCAGAAACATGAACAATATTATAATATTTTAGTTGTTAAACAAGTTGGTATTGACTTGTTTCATGGGGTAAAAAGGACAAAAACGAAGGTTTATTTATGTAGAGTGTCTTGAATTAATAAATAACAAACTAGATTTATCAATTTGTTAAATTGAATTGTCTTTTCAATCAACTCTTCAGAAGGAGTACTTTTCGATTAGTTCACTGCGACGATCGTAGAAGAATTATCCATTCGGGTTGTCTTATACTGTATTTATGTAATTTCTATTTTTCCAATAGAAAACAAAGAAAATCGACATGGGCGTCAGAAAGAAGCATATGAATTTTCCAACAAGGAAAAGTACAAGTGTGAGAAAGCTGGAAGCGTAGAAATATTCGTTGCATTCGATTAAAGTAGCTGCATGCGTATGAGCAACGTAGTCCCATAGAAATTGAATAAACGCTGGGAGAAAGATACCTAGCATCAACCCAGTGAGTTAAACTTTTCTATTTTCGCCATCGTCTTTAGAGTAATTTTAGATTCCTTCTTCAGGGTATCCAACGTCAGGGTTGGTGTAATTCTATATCGATTAGATGATGCTGAGTGTTACATAGGCTTAAATACATCCAAGGATGAGATTAGATCCTGAGATGAGCATCCAATCGATTCGCATACAGTTGTAGGGTGCTTCTGGTATATTTTTATGAAGAAATCCACAAAAAAACCATAATCCAAAGAGATAAATGAATGTACCCTTGAGAACCTTGATAAGACTTTATTTCGTTTCTTCTTTGATTTCGTGGATGCAGAATACAGTGTGGCAAATGAGTATGGAATTTGCAAAGAAGAGACTCCTTATACTAAATTACCATAATTATGTATTATATGCTCCATAGAATACTGCGAGCATCACAAACTAGGCGAAACCAATAAACACAATTACCTTATCCCATATATCTAAGATTTAGTTTCTGTCTTTGAGAATTTTCCTTAACGCCATTACGCCATACACTACTGATGCTAAGGCTAAGATTTCCAGTAAGAAATTCTCTACACAGCCATAGACATTGTCGAGAGAGCATTCCCAGAGACTGCCAACAGCTGGGAGTGTCTATTCATTGTTCCCAGTTGAATCGCTAACTGGAGATGACATATTCGAAAAAAGCTAAAGTAATTTTTATTTTTAGATTCCAAACAGGTATGAGAAACAATGAAAGTAGATTCTTGTTTCGAAGATTGATGCTAGTTCACCTGTTATTTCTGCGAACCCTGCTTTGAAATTTACTTGATTATAGAGTGATCTGACACAGATGCAGATGCAGAATTCACACTTTCTTTCACAGAATCCTTTTTGAAGTTTTAATAGGAATTTAACTTGAAAAGCGAAATATTCTTCAAAGAAACTTTGCAGAGATGGACTCCTTTGCGATAAATAGTTCTCCTAATTAAGAGCAAAGATTTGTTTAGCTTTCGTTCTATTTCTTTAAGATTATCTACCCTCCCCTCCCCCCTCCTTTCTAATCAATATTTTATTCACTTTCAAAAATTATTTTTTTAATTTCAATTTTCTCATCTAATCAATCATATTTAAGAAACATTCAACACATCACATGTGTGCTTATTCTTCAATTAGAATTATAAAATATGTTAAGGATTTCCTTTAGGGTTTTTAATATTTCAAACAAAGAGAAAAAGAAGAGTATTTTAGTTAAAAAGTGTAACTAAATTGGCTCAAGAAAGTATAAATTTTGCTGTATTATTTCCCTGAAATCTTAGAATTTCACAGCTACCAAACGAGGCATTATTAATAAGTTAAAGCTGTATCATTCAATTCCCCCTTCAAAATCCAATGAAACAATCATCAGTCACAACCTAAAATACTCTATTCCATTCAAAATACAAGAGGATATCTTTTATCATGAAGCACTTTCCCCTATGTTTCTTCTTCTTGTTTGTGGATTTATTTCTCAAGATTCTCTGAAATTACCGAAAGCTGCTTGAAGTACCTATTTTCTTCATATAGTGATCGTTTCGTAGTTTCATTGAGATCATTTGCAAATCCAAACTCCCGTTAGTCTTGAAATTACACGATCTTCATACGGAAATCTTCATAGTGCTTATGAAACTCGTAGATCAACGCAGTTACATTATTAAAATATTTAAATAGCTGCTCAACTATTACAAAAATAAACGCTAACTCCTCCTCATTGTTCCGTTTTGTAACTTCAACTTTTAGCAACTACTCCACCTCTTCAATCTGCCTTTGAAGCTTCTCCATTTTGAGCTTGAACTTCTCTTAAGTCTTCATAACAAATGGCTATGGGAGAATAATCTTTGGGAATTGTCTGTTTTCAAGGTAATTCGTGAATGTGTAGAAAAAATTTGTGATGTATTATTTTTGTTCTTGCTGTTCAGCAATCAATTCGTTGACTGTTTCTTAGATGTCCTTCACTTGTTGTGCTGTCTGTTTCAATCCTAACGATGCTTACTAGATGGTCTTTCTTGTTTCTTAGATAGAATTAAACAATTCCTTTTATTCCTCAACGATTTTAGCAACTAATTTGTCTTAATCAGCTATTTGATTATTCAGAAAAGTTAACCCATCAAGCAGCTCTTTTGGTAAGCTTGTAACAAGCTTATGAGCATATTTATTAGTATTATCATTGAGATTAAGGTCTTTCTCCACTGAAATGTGATCTTTTCGTACATTCTAAAGTTTTTAGTAGACCTCTTTCATTTCTAACCAAACTTGAGAGTTTACAATTATTGGAACTCCAGTTTATTACTGTTGTTTCTACTATATTTAGTGTTGCGATTGAAACTAAGGCTAATTTTGCTGTTGTAAAAAATTCTATGTCTACTACTACTACAACTACTACTGTTATTATTACTACTACAACTACAACTACTATTACTGTTAGATTCTATGTTATTGAAACCCACTAAATAACCCATCTGCAGGTGCCTGTTAGGCCCCTTGAATTCCTCCCATTTACAATTATTACTATTACTACCCAAAACCACTTCCCGTTTGGATTGTTAGTTTGTTTTATAACAACCCACCAAGCCTTTACTGCTGTTGCTGCTGATTCTGTCCAAAGATGCTTCCTTACTACATAGCATTCTAATTTTACACTCCAAATACTCCACCTCCTTACTAAGTAGGTTGATTATTCTAATAAAGACTCATTTCTTTTGCTGTTTTTGATACGATTTTTTTTCTCGCTCGTCTCTAAAAATATTATAATAACGTTCCCCCAACTCATTTGGATTCAAACCGCGCAAATTCTGGGAGACAATTGGTTGTTTTAGCAAGATTTTTCAAAACCAAATCAGAAATTACTTATTCCAAGCTAGAGATTCATTCATTTTGTCTCCATCAAATGAAATTCACTCATCCCCCAATGTTATTATTATTACTTTCAACTCCTAATAAATTCCAAGACACATTCAATCTTCCCAAATCTCTAATTTATATTTCTAATCTAAGTTCCCTTCTAATATGATTGAGAACCAATTATTGAAGTATCTCAACAGCTTCTTAGTGTCTCTAAATGTTGATTCTTGTAAAACTTACTCAAAGACAATGGCGAATAGTTTTTTCTATTAATCGCTTTGATTTCCTTATGAATTTCAAAACATCCTAGAGATTTACTGAACTATTACTTTGAAAGTTCATTTAGGGCATGCAGATGTGCTAATCGAACTATATTTCTCTGAAGTATTTATCCTTGAATTTTGATAACCCATCAAAAAAGAAAAGATAAATTTAGAATCTCTTTTGTTGCTTCAAATAATGTCCCTAGTGTTGAAATATAAAAATAAATGAAAATGTATATTTCTGATTTTTTTTAAGCAAAATTTTAAGTTAAAGATTATTTTTTAACCAATAGATTTTAAAAATGCTAGAATAAAGGAAATACACGAGTACAAATTTTACTTCTAAACATCCTCAGACAGCTTGTTATTGAGGTAATATCATCTAGTTTCATTTTTGTTATTTTCAGTTTATCTAATACTTATCTTCCTAACCAAGTTTTTGCAAGGTGTAATAAATAATCGGCATTTAATAATAAAAAAACAAAACAAATACAGAACTTAAGCAATCTCCAATTTGTCGTCACAAAAGTCAAAAGTAGAAAGAGAAACAAGTCGTGTCATTTATAGCCTATAAAAAGCGTATTTATAAATTCACAAGATCCCTCTTAAACAGAATAGATCACACATAACATGCACAATAAAATACAATCCAAGATCCCTTATGAGCGCTCTCAGAATTTGTAGCTTTGATTCTTATAAAATAACAAATTTATCTTCCATATTAAATTCCATGTTTATTTTAGGCTCCATGACGAAGAAGGTCGAAGTCTTGTGGCTTATCCGAAAACTTAAAATATGACTGAGTCCTTAGATCTGATATAATTCAAATGTTATCAAGATATCTTGAAGCAAAAACATGATAATCGTGCTAGAGACATGCCACTCAGCTACTCTAAGTCAATTTAGTATCTTGGATAAGAAACTGGAATGTTTATGAAATTTCGAGAGCCATCTGGCCCTTTAGATGAAAAATACAGCACAGCTAAACTCTCCTAAAACCCATTCAAAGAAACTAAAAACGTTTTTGAATCCACTTCAAAGAGTTCTGATGGGTAGATCGCAGTTCTAAAAGACAAAGATTATTGGAGTCCTGTGAATATACGAGTTTAAAAGCTAATTTAGAGAGCCTAGCAGCGAGATGATGCTACTAAATCACATTAAATTTTTCACACAAAAACTCAATCTCAGCAATCATTTTTTCCTGCTGTAGGTTCTTAGAATGAATCAGGTGATCAAATCAAAGAAAACTACTAAGGAAACTAAGATTCCAATCAAAATGTTGCAAATAATGAAGAATAGAATATACTTGTATCTGATTAGAAATCCTCAACTTTATCACTTCCAAACAATAACTCCCCTTTTGCATCAACTTTCCTCTCTAAAAAAATATCCGCTAACAAATCGCATAGCCCTGACAGCATGCTGTTTCTTAAAGAATAATATGCGCTTAAAAGTATGGAGAAAAGTACTTTAGGAACAACTATTAACAAAGCTGAGGAATAATTGCATTAAAAGTAATTTGCTCCTCTAAAGCTGTGTCCTCCATTTATTCGCCATTCTTATGGAAGTAAATCGCCACTCTTTTAAATGGGACTACTTCGAAATGAAAGAGCTGTTGAATTTCGATAAAGACCTGGTGTTATTCATGCTAACAATCACTTAAGAGCTTCATGGTAAAATAGAGTAGGAAATTCAACAGCTAAATCATCGGTTCATGAGGAATAAACGTATTTTCCATTATCGTAAAGTAAAAGCAGTACAAATGGATTTGGATTATCGCATTCAAGCAGATTTAGTATGAATTTTATGCAGAATTAAGAGAAAAGTAATAAAAATATCAATCAAGAAAGTGAACTGGATATTAATGAACATAAAAATAAAGTTGAACAACTACTAGAT